>Ga0207966_1001494_pt1 | contig 12785 bp, 14 predicted proteins | sample Knorr_S23_td_NAD_FD_185611 | JGI IMG/M metagenome (GOLD analysis project Ga0207966, IMG submission 185611) | Marine microbial communities from Southern Atlantic Ocean transect - Knorr_S23_td_NADW_ad_2500m_LV_B (SPAdes) (version 2) | ecosystem: Environmental > Aquatic > Marine > Oceanic | place... | reverse complement strand
GGGCCGGTTTTGACTGACAAATAACGGTATACCGTGACCTGCTCAGCCCCACGTGGTGTCGTAGTCACGGCCGAGCATATCGGTCTGCGAGCCATCACTGTTATAGAAGCGATTGGGTTTCAAGAAGATCGCAAGTACCAGCGCACCGTCCGGCGCATAGACTGAATGGCGGCTTCCAGAGGGGCGCCAGACAAAATTTCCGGACGTGACTTCACCATCTTCATCTACCAGACGTCCGGAAAGAACATAGCTCTGTTCGATTTCTACGTGTTCGTGGTCAGGCAGGATAGCGCCCGGTGCCATCCGCACCAGAGCTGTGAGGATGCCGGTGTCCGGATCGATCAGCAGCGTTTTGAATTCAACGCCGTCGAATTTAGACGGCTGCCATGCCAAAGACTCGACATCGACAAAGCGAGACGCAAACTGGTTAAGGTCTTGGTGTCCGGCGACGTTAGGGGTCAGTGCGGTCATGGGTCTCCTTATGGTCGAGGTTTGTTGGTTTAGGAACGGTGGAGTCCTGTGATAGTAATTACTCAGCTGGCAGGCCGGGTGAGTGATTGTTTTGGGAAGGTTGAAAGCGATCGAGAATATGCCCCGGGCCGCTGGTGTGCTCGACATAGTCCTTGCCATCAAATACCTCTATACCATTCACAAAAACGCTGTGTAGTCCTACGGGCCGGCGGATGGTCCGTGGGCCACCGCCAGGCAGGTCATAAACTCTTTCAGCAGGTGTAACACCCACCTTATCGGGATCAAATAACATCATATCAGCGTACGCACCGGGCTGAATTCGCCCTCTGTCGATCAGACCATAGAGATCCGCAGGATGACTGGTCAGTCGCTGAATCCCCTGGGCCAACGAAAAATCACCCCTTTCTCGAACCCACTTGCCCAGGAAGTGCAGTCCAAATCCGGCATCACACATAAATACCAGATGTGCACCTGCGTCACTGAGTGACACGACACCTGATTCGTGCCGCAGCAACTCGGCGACACCGTCATCGCCAACGTTCAGAAACTGGCCAATAAAGGTCGTTTTGAGGTCCTCTTCGAGGCTCAAGTCCATGATCACATCCAGGGGGTCAGCTGCCTGATTGCGGGCAATCGACTCAATGGTCTGATTCGCAAAATGGTTGTTCTTCTCTAAGGCCGGTACAGCAACCGTGACCCGATTCCAGTTGCCTTGGAATATCATCCCCGGCCGAGGATTTTGCAGACTGTTTCGGAATCGGTTACGAAAATCGGTATCAGAGAATATCTTCTTCAATTCATCTGGAGGGCAGGCTTTTATTTCTCCGAAGGCGTCGTGACTGTAAAACGGATAGGCGTTGGCCATCGTGAAATCGAACGACAGAGGCTGGCAGGGTATCTGGACATAAACCTGTTGCCCTCTTGAATTGGCAGCTTTACAGGCTTCAAAGATCTGAATCGCCCGATCGGGTTCCTGTTCGTTGAACATGGCCATTCCTGTAGACTGGAACACAGCTCTATTGTGATTGACTGAAAGTTCTTCCAGTTCATCCACAGTCCGTATGCCCGAAGCGAGCTGAACGATGCCGTGGTCATACTGAGGCATCGAACCGACCAGGGTATCGAATTCAGACCACGGGGTAATGGTTGAGGGCATGGGAACACCAGCATAGCCGGAATGGTTCAGTGAATAGGAACTCGCGAAACCCACGGCCCCTTGGTCCATAGCCTCTCTAACCATAGAACACATGGTCGAAAGTTCTTCTGTTGTCGCCTCTGCTCGATTAGAGGCATCTTCGCCCATCACCGATGTGCGAATCACGGAATGCCCGGCCAGTACTGCGACGTTGATGTAAGGCGCGATTGAGCGCAGGGCAACCATGTAGCTGCCGAAGCTGTCAAATGTCCAGTTGACGCCGGTGCGAAGAGAATCCAGGTCCATACCTTCCACAACGGAGAGGTTTCTTAGAATAAGATCACGCACCGCCGGTGGGGAAGGCACGATCCCAAATCCGCAGTTACCGATGACCACACTGGTAACGCCCAGCGACGGTGACGGGGAGAGCGTCGCGTCCCAGGTGATCTGGGCATCGTAATGGGTGTGCAGGTCTACAATACCCGGTGCCAGTGTGAGCCCTGCCGCATCGACCGTCCGGACTGCCCCACCCTTGGTCTGTCCGATCGCTGTGACCCGCCCATTGCTGATTGCAACATCAGCATCAACAGGGTCGTTACCGAGCCCATCCACGACAATTGCGTTTCGAATCACCAGGTCATGCATGTGCAGGGTCCGCCTTCATGAGCTTTTTCAAACCGAGTGCCTACAACGGCGGGATCATCCTGGCCTGTGCCATTTCAGTCAGTATTTGCGAAAACATGTGCTCGCTGTCCTCAAATGATTCAAATCCATGCTGCCGGGCTTTGGTGGTGCTGGCCATGATATCCCAGTCACAATTAAATATGTAATCGCCAAAGGACCAGTTGACTGCCTTTTCAATATCGGGTGTCACAAGACCATGCACTTCAGCCAACTCCCGCCAGGTACTTGTCTTATCTGCCATGAACTGTTGCAAGGAGATCGACTGTGGTGGCCCCAGTGGCAAATCAAACAGATCGACCACTTTCTCCCAGATCTGTTCCCAGCGAAAAAAATCACCGTTGGTTATGTTGTAGGCCTGGTCAGTGGTCTGCGGACTGGTCAGCGCCCAGTTTGCAGCACGTCCGAGCAGTTTGGCATCGGTGGCCTGGTAGATGCTGCGATAGGCACCCCGGGCTGCCAGGAAACCTTAGCGGTAGCCTCAGCGCTTTCGAAAGGCTGGCATAGGCACCGATGATCATGAGTGGGTTCATCGGTGAACGCATACCGAGTCCGCATATGATGTGTGGGCGAAGGCACGAATAGTCCCACGTCGCTTCGGCAGATCGTGCCGCCAACAAGTCCTGTTGATTAAAGTAGAAATTCGGCGGCCTGTGGCGTGCGTCATCTTCCCGGCTGGGTGTTCTGTAGGGGCCAAGATGAGTGCCATAATATTTCTGGCCCTGCATGAGCAGAATCCGTCTAAGCGCAGGTGCAGCCCGGCAGACGCTATCCAGGAGATTCTCAAACATCTGCGCATTAATGCTGGTCTGTTCTGCCCAGTCATCACCCCCTGCCGGAGAGTAGCCGGCGTATACCAGGTGTGTGAGACTTTCAAATTCGCCGGATACAGCACTCAGGTCGGACGGCTTCAGCATGTCTGCTGTCACGAATCGAATGTCGTCCGCAATGGGAAACTGGGGCATTCGCCGAGAGAGCCCAATCACCTCCCACTGTGGACGTGCCGCAAGATCCTTCGCAACGTAACTGCCGGAGATTCCAGTGATCCCTGCAATCAGAACTGTTTTTCTGTCATCAGTCATGTCACCGGGCTTCAGTTTTTCGGCTAAACCATCCTATACTGCCTTGATCACACCGGCACAGTATAGCCCCAGCCGGTTTGTGTAGCGGTCGGGGTATACCGTGTTACCACTCGCCACAGGATGTGGCCGGGACAGAAATGACAGAACCAGTTTGTTTGACGAGCGCGCTTGAACTCGATACATCCCAGACCACGATTCTGAACAGTGTACGGTCGGTCGTTGCTCAGTTTGACGACGACTACTGGTTGCAGCTGGATCGTACTGGTGAGTTTCCCCATGCGTTTTACGACGAGATGGCCAAAGGAGGGTGGCTCGGCATCGCTATGCCTGAAGAGGTGGGTGGTGCAGGCCTGGGTATTTTTGAAGCAGCGCTGATCATGCATACGGTGGCCAATTCACCAGGTGGAATGTCGGCAGCCTCTGCAATCCACATCAACATATTCGGACCGCATCCCATTGTGGTCCATGGTACGGAAGACCAGAAACGGGAATGGCTGCCAGAACTCATTCAAGGTCGGAGCAAATGCTGTTTTGGTGTAACTGAACCTGATTCGGGACTAGAGACCGGCAGTATCCAGACTTTTGCCCAGCCCGACGATGATGGCTATATCGTTACAGGTCAGAAAATATGGACGTCTACGGCACAGCATGCCGATAAGATCATGCTGCTGGCACGGACTACACCAAAAGAATTGTGTCAGCGCGCAACAGATGGCCTGTCCCTTTTTTTTACAGACCTGGATAAACGTTTTGTAGAGGTCAGGGAAATTCCGAAGATGGGGCGCTCAGCGGTGGATTCCAACCTAGTGTTTTTCGACGGGTTACCCGTACCGAGAAAGGATCTGATCGGAGAAGAAGACCGGGGCTTTGAGTACATTCTTAATGGTTTTAACCCAGAACGAATCCTGATCGGTGCAGAAGCGCTGGGTATCGGCGTGCAGGCATTGAACCGGGCTGTGGACTATGCCCGCAATCGAATCGTTTTCGATCGACCCATTGGGCAGAACCAGGCGATTCAGCACCCGTTGGCTGAGAATTGGATGGAGCTGCAGTCAGCGTTTCTGGTCTGTATGGAGGCAGCTCATTTGTATGATGCGGGAAAGCCCGCAGGTGCGCTTGCAAATGCCGCCAAATATTTGGGTGCAGAAGCAGGGTACCGTGCCGCAACACAATCGGTCTTGACCCATGGCGGTATGGGTTATGCCAAGGAATATCATGTTGAACGGCTACTCCGAGAGGCTATGATTCCGAGATTGGCACCGGTCAGTGCACAGTTGATCTTGTGCTATATCGCTGAGCGTGTACTGGAACTGCCCCGGTCATACTGACGGCACTTGAGTACTGCACATAACCCACAACCATCCGGTTTCATGGTAGGTAAACTGATGTTGCCACTGACAGATCTTCGTATTCTTGATTTGACTACGGTCATTTTTGGGCCATACACGACGCAGATGCTGGGTGATTTTGGAGCTGATGTCATCAAGATCGAACCCCCCGATGGTGATCTGACCCGGCATCTGGGGCCAGGCCGAAGTCCGGGTATGTCTTCACTTTATCTGGGTTGTAACCGGAATAAGCGTAGTGTGATTCTGGACCTCAAGCGAGAACCGGCAAAGCGCGCATTGTGGCGACTGATCGAGAGCGCAGACGCAATCGTTCATAACGTCAGGCCGCAGAAAATGGCTGCTTTGGGGTTTGCGCCAGATCCCGTCATGGCTTGCAATTCCAAGATCGTCTATGGCGGCTTGCATGGTTACTGGGAAGATGGACCTTATGGAGGACGACCTGCTTTTGATGATGTGATACAGGGCGAATCTGGCATTGCAGGTACTTTCATGGCTCGAGATGGTGAGCCGGAGCTGATGCCGACCATCGTTGCGGATAAAACTGCAGCGCTACTGGCCAGTACCGGGTTGATCGCAGCGTTGCTTCAACGGTTTCGCACGGATAAGGGAGTTTATCTGGAAACTTCGATGTTTGAGGGTATGGTGGCCTATACACTACTCGAACATCAGCACGGCACGATATTCGACCCGAAGGCGACGGGCGCAGGTTACCCACGGGCCTTGTCACCATCCCGCAGGCCTCATCGCACTTCCGATGGTTATATCTGTATGCTTGCGTATACCGACGACCAGTGGCATCGCTTCTGGTCTCTGGCAGACAAGGCCGAACTGGTGACAGATCCCCGATTCGATTCTCTGTCAAACCGCTCAAACAACATCGACGTGCTTTACAGCCTGGCCGGAGAGGTTCTCACTACTCGCAGCACGAAGGAATGGCTGGATGTACTGGGAGACGCCGACATTCCGGCTGGACCGGTGAACCGACTCGATGACTTGAGAGATGATCCTCATCTTAAAGCCACTGGATTTTTTAGATCCTATGAACATCCCAGCGAAGGGCGTCTGGAGATACTCGACACGGCGTTTCGATTTAACCGACAAGCGCTACCGGTTCGACTGCATCAGCCGAGACTGGGTGAGCACAGCCGCCAAGTTTTGGATGAGGCGGGTTTTTCTGACTCAGAGATAAATGAGATCCTCGACCTCTAGCGTACCGCTGCGCCTTTAGGAGTTTGACCAGTCAGGTTCGCGTTTCTCGATGAAGGCATCGATGCCTTCGCCTGCATCTTCAAACATCATATTGCAGGCCATGGTCTCACCCGCATCGTGATACGCCTGCTCCAGAGAATGTTCAAGCTGCCGGTAGAACAAAGACTTTCCGAGCCGAAGTGTTTGCGCCGGTTTTCGTGCGATGTTTTGCGCAAGCGCCATCACGGTTTTGTCCAGTGCCTCGGGTACTACAACGCGATTGACCAGTCCAAATTCAAGTGCGGTCGGCGCATCGATGAATTCTCCAGTCATCAACATTTCATATGCCCGCTTCCGGGACAAGTTACGGCTCAGCGCAACACCGGGTGTTGAACAAAACAGGCCAAGGTTAACTCCTGAGACTGCGAATCGTGCGGTGCTCGAGGCAACGGCGAGGTCACTGTTTGCGACCAACTGGCAGCCGGCGGCGGTCGCAGTACCATGGACTCGGGTGATGACCGTTTGCGGCATTCGGACCATAGTCATCATCATTTCGCTGCAGCGCCTGAAAAGATCCTGGTAGTAGTCCTTGTCTGGTGTCGCCCGCATTTCTTTAAGGTCATGGCCGGTACAGAAAGCATCCCCGGTGCTTGCGATAACAACCACCTTGACGTCATGCCTTTCGCTTAGCTGGTCGAGTAGCAACTGCATGTCGGTCAACACCTGTTCTGACAAGGCGTTATACTGGTTTGGACGATTGAGCGTGACTGTGGTGATGCCATCACCATTTTCTGTCAACAATACAACACCAGTCTGTTTAGAATTTTCAGGTGATTGTTTCATCTGGCTCATCCGCTTTTGTTGCGGCAACGTACGTTACTCTCTAAAGGGTTTTAAGTAAACCAAAATGACCGCTGTCACCGTTCAAGAAATAGAATTGCTGACGCTGGAATCGTTGCCATTCGCTGTTGATTATGGCTTCAGAGTCGATTCACTAGGATCGGGAACTGCGGCCGTACACGCACCCTATCAAGAATCATTCCTTAGACCTGGCGGAACGATTTCTGGACCAGTGATTATGGGTCTGGCCGATTATGCGTTGTACGTCGCTATTCTGACTAAGATCGGTCTTGTCGAACTCGCAGTTACTACCAATCTTAATATTAATTTTCTACGACGACCTGAACCAGGTGATCTGCTAGCAGTAGCCAGTGTGATCAAGATCGGGAAACGACTTGCGGTGGGGGAAGTTGAGGTCTACGTGGATGGAAAAGAGAGTATGATCGCTCATGCCACTTCAACTTATTCGATACCCCCGATAACAGCCAAGCCTGGACCACAGACGCAGACCCATTGACCCGTAAATTCAGATGCCTTAAAGCGTTATCAGTACGGCGCCGATTTGACAATCAGCTTGCGGGCGCAAAAAAATACGGCTAAAGCGAGTTAAGATTGATAACCCGCTCTGGCCCAGGTCATTGCGGGTTTTTATTTGCCGAGACCTGGGTCGGGGATGAACCAGGAAAAGCTAAATGAAACATTCCTACGACACCACGGCAGCAATCAGGGCAGGGCAGGTTCGAACCGGGGAAAACGAGCACAGTGACCCTCTTTTTCTTACTTCGAGTTTTGTGTTTTCTAGCGCAGCAGACGCAGCAGAAAAATTCTCCGGCAACGCGTCAGGGAATGTGTACTCACGCTTTTCTAACCCAACTGTCAGGGCATTCGAGACGCGGCTCGCCCAGTTGGAGAATGCAACTTATTGCCTTGCAACTGCCTCTGGTATGTCTGCGATTCTGCTTCTGGCTTTGGCATTGTTGAAATCGGGTGACCATGTTGTAGTCGCAAAGAGTGTATTTGGGAGTACAGTTACGCTGTTTTCCAACGTTCTGTCGCGATTCGGTATCACGATGGACTTCGTAGATATCACTGATTTAGATCAATGGGCCGAAGTCCTTACGCACCAGACCCGATTGTTGTTCATTGAAACCCCGTCGAATCCGTTAATGGAAATAGGCGACATTGCAGCATTAGCTGAATTGGCGCATCAGAATGGTTCGATACTCGTAGTGGACAATGCTTACTGCACACCAGCTTTACAATGTCCGATATTGTTAGGGGCAGATGTAGTCGTTCATTCGGCGACCAAGTATCTTGACGGTCAAGGTCGTTGTATTGGTGGGGCGCTTGTCACAGCAAATAAAAAGCTCCATGAATCGTTTTTCTCGGCTCTTCGGAGTGCAGGTCCCGCGATGAGCCCGTTTAATGCGTGGGTATTTCACAAGGGGTTGGAAACGCTCCAGCTGCGAATGAAGGCCCATTCAGAAAATGCGATGAAAGTTGCGCAATGGCTGACACAACATCCTGCTGTAGATCGAGTGTATTACCCAGGACTCAAGGTGCATCCAGGTCACCATCTGGCTAAGAAACAGCAGTCGGCGTTTGGCGGTGTTCTTTCTTTTGAGGTGCGTGGTACTAGAGACCATGCCTGGCGAGTGATTGATAGCACTAAATGGCTATCTATTACCGCAAATCTGGGCGATGTTAAAACAACCATCACTCACCCAGCTACAACAACCCACGCCAGGATCACTGATGCACAGCGGGCCGCAGCAGGAATTCACGATAACCTGCTACGGATTTCAGTGGGGTTAGAGAACCCAACAGATATCATCGATGATTTGTCACTTGGGTTGTCGGACCACTAGGGAATTCTGGTTTGTTTCAGGTGGATCGGAGAACCGATATACCAAACTTATTTATTCTCAAACAAGCCTATTCTATGGGAACACCACAACTTCTACATCGCAACCCTTGAGGATCAATGGGGTAGCGGCAACTCTGTCGTGTCTTTGATCTGTTCCATTACAAACCCCGCCGTGACATTCGACAGCGGCAGACGATCAATAAGCCGTAAATAGAAGTCGTTATAGGATGCAATATCGGGAACCACAACTTTCATCAAATAGTCCACATCCCCTGCCAGCCGGTAGAATCCCATGACTTCCGACATCTCGTCCACGGTGGTCACAAACTGGTTGAACCAGTCTTGGTTGTGTTCATTGGTTTTGATTGATATAAAAACCATAATTCCGCCGCCGATTTTGTCGCTATCCAGTAATGCGACCCTTTTTCTGATAATGCCTTCATCTTCTAACCGCCGTATTCGTTTCCAACAGGGAGTGGATGACAGATTCACTTGGCTGGCAATCTCACTGATTGAGAGACTGGCGTCGCTTTGAAGCAGGGAGAGAATTTTTCGATCTATGTTATCCATAGGAATTTATTCCCTAATAATTGTGATGATTAGATCATATAGAATTAAGTTTTATATTTTAACATAAATTTAGCATTATTTGCTTGTTTGATATTGCGATCAGGGAGTCAAGAAGTTAGCCTTCCTGCCGTTAAGTATGTTCTGTTTCCACCGTTTACATATCGAATTGATGGAAAAAAGCAACCCTCAAGTTTGCGCAGCATCCCGGGCAGCCGCGGAGCCGATTTCTATCGGCGCGAGACAGGCCTGGTCCCTGATGCAGGCTGAGACATCAGCCAAACTGATCGATACCCGGTCAACCATGGAACACGTCATGATTGGCCACCCGCAAGGGGCTATTCACATACCCTGGCAGGATGATCCTGATTGGGTGGACAATCCCAGGTTTACGGAAGACATCAAATCTTTGATTTCAAATGGCGAAGACAAGACAGATGGCGGGCACTCGCCACCGATCCTCTTGATCTGCCGTTGTGGGGAACGTTCTCTCGAGGCAGGCAAGCGTCTGATGGCAGACGGGCTTGAGAACATTTACAACGTTGAGTCCGGGTTCGAAGGACCACTTGATGACAAGCGGCGAAGACGCTCTGTTTCCGGCTGGCGGTTCGATGGTCTTCCCTGGCAACAGTTTTGATGGGCACTGCGTTAGATTTAGCTTGCTGACCGGAGCGCTTTTGTTTCTAGGTGTGATCTCAATTCGATACTAGATACGAAGGTCAGGTTTCAGTTCATCCCCGCAGTCTCCTTCGATCAGAGGTACTGGAAGGGCGCTCAGTGAAAGATGTTGTAGTCATTGTGCGGGGTCCAGTCAGCAGACAGTCACCTTTTCAGCATCGATGGCGTGTTTGTAGCTGCGCCGTTAGGGTGCGGCCGCTTCATCGAGTTTTCGTTTTCTTTCGCGTGTGCGGATTATGCTTTTGTGTCGGGCCGTGCACACACTGCAGGCGGCATCCTCTTCTAGCCGGGCAGGGCGCCACGTGTCAGGAGGAATAAAGCCACCCCGCCATAGGCCGACGTTGTTCTGTTGGGCTAGGCGCTCGTCTGCGTGATAGGCACTCTCGGTATCGCCGACGGTTAAGGCCCAACCGGTTTCAACCAGCCAGCGATTCAGATTTTGCTCACCGATCCAGCATTCCGCAGTCAGCGTGGTGCCCCTTGAGGAACGCAGCAGTGGCAGATAGACACAGTTGAGCTCGGTGTTTAGGAGCTGTTGGTCAAGGGTCTGCCAGGCGATTATTCCACACGGCCACGGGACATCACCGCCCTCACACACTTGACCAGGCGCAGGGAGACTGACGCCGTATAACGAGATCAGCTGATCACCGACACGAAGCAGTCCGTTGTCGGGGAAAGTATGGGCGGGTTCTGCCGCTTGACCTGTTCCAGTCATCAGTACAAAGAGAACTACTGTTGTTAAACCGGCCCATCGGAATGCAGGCAATCGACGCATCAGTGATCTAGCCAATCGAGCGAATGGCCTGTGATGTCGCAGGCAGAAACGACTGCGCCAAAGTTCGGCCAGGTAGAAGCCGACTGGCAATTCAGTTGCGCGGCAGCACCACCAGAGCATCGGGAGACCAGGTCAGCCAGACCGGTTGATTTGGACGAGAAAGACCGTCAAGTGAACGATCCAGATTCTGCAGTGCCACAAGGACTGGATCGTCTCGATGATCGACATGGACATAAAAATGACTCCGGTCACCAAGGTATGCCGAAGGCCCCATGCGACCCTCAATATACCCGGCAACATTTACAGGGTTCTCAAATAGTGGCACAAGTTTTTCCGGGCGAATTGCAATCCATACTGCCGCGCCGTTGGAAAATTTATGTTCCGCCTGTGAGGCAGTGACCGTGCCAAGAAGTTTACTCGTTACGGTGGTATTCCCGGCTTCAGAGTCGACCACCTGCCCCTCAAAGAAATTCATGTTGCCGATAAAGTCGGCAACGAACCGGGAACTTGGCGACTCGTACAACTCCGCTGGTGACGCAATTTCCATGACCTCGCCTTCAGACATGACAGCGATGCGGTCTGACAGTGTCAAAGCCTCTTCCTGGTCGTGAGTAACAAAAAGAAACGTAATGCCGAGTTGTTGCTGTAACTGTCGCAGTTCTATCTGCATCTGTTCCCGTAGTTTTTTATCGAGTGCGCCGAGCGGCTCATCAAGCAGCAGAACTTTGGGTTGCTTAATCAGCGCCCGAGCGAGAGCAACGCGTTGCCTTTGACCACCTGAGAGTTCTTCTGAGCCACGGGATCCGTATCCCGGTAATTTGATCAATTCCAGCACTTCGTCAATCCGTTTGTTCAGGTCTGTTTTAGACAGTCCAGACTTGCGCATACCGAACGCAATGTTCCTGCGCACATCGAGATGAGGAAAGATCGCATAATTCTGGAATACCATATTAACCGGGCGTCTGTTAGGTGGTGTTGTCGACATTGGTTGACCATCTATTAGGATTTCGCCTTCAGTTGGCGTCTCAAAACCGGCAACTATTCTGAGTAGTGTGGTCTTGCCGCAGCCCGAAGGACCCAACAAAGAAAAAAACTCGCCCCGGTAGATATCGAAACTGGCTTGGTTCACAGCAGTGACGGTACCAAAACGTTTGCTGACGTTGCTGAATGAAATAATGGATTCGTCCATATCAGATTCCTGATGTGCTTTCCAGTTTTACTCCGCGACGTCGTAACCATTCAGCAAAGGAGACGACGAAGAATGATATGACAAATATACTTGCCCCTAGCGCTAACACCGCTGGTATCTTGGTGGGGAAGCGTAATGAACTCCATATATAGATTGGAAGAGTAGCGTCGGTGCTCGATAGAAAAAATGCGAGGACAAATTCGTCAAAGGAAATCGTGAATGTCAGCAAGAGGCTGGCGACAATACCTGGCAGAACGATCGGGAAGGTTACGCGCCAGAAAGTCATCCAACCGTTTTCTCCAAGATCCAAAGCCGCTTCTTCAAGGCTGTTATCAAATCCCTCCATTCGCGAAATCAGGACGAGCATCGCGAACGGTATGCATAGCAGCAAGTGTGAGAAACCAACTGTCCATAGTGACAAGGGAATGTCGACTTGACTGATGAGAATCAGCAGTGAAATTGCCAGAATAATCTCGGGGATTACGAGAGGTATCATGATAAAACTGATGACTGGTCCGCGCCCCGGTAATCGGTAGCGGGTGAGCGCTTTAGCTGCCAGTAAACCGAGAATGGTGCTGACGATAGCAACAATCAGGCCCACCTTTATACTGTTGAGTAGAGCTTCCAGCATACTGGGACTGTTCACCATCTGGTGATACCATTTCAGGGTAAATCCTTTCAGTGGAAAAGCGATGTACTTTGAACTGTTGAAGGAGAATAACGGCAGGAACAATACTGGGAGGTAGATAAATGTCAGGTAGATAATGGCGTAAAGTAAAAAGCCGTCTGGACGCCACCAGGGTCGTTGGTCACTCATGCGACTCGCCTTCGGAAACTTTGTGTTCCCCAGAGAAATAGACTGATCATTAGGGCGACTGTCAGCATCGATATGACTGATATAGCCGCCCCTAAAGGCCAGTTCAGGGCTTTACCAAACATCGACTGGATAATGTTACCGATCAT
>Ga0207966_1001489_pt1 | contig 12815 bp, 13 predicted proteins | sample Knorr_S23_td_NAD_FD_185611 | JGI IMG/M metagenome (GOLD analysis project Ga0207966, IMG submission 185611) | Marine microbial communities from Southern Atlantic Ocean transect - Knorr_S23_td_NADW_ad_2500m_LV_B (SPAdes) (version 2) | ecosystem: Environmental > Aquatic > Marine > Oceanic | place... | reverse complement strand
ACCCGGCGCGGGTCATGGCCTCGGCCAGGTGGGGAGGCTGGTCCCAACCGTCGATGGTGCCGTCCCAGATGATGCGTGACACTTGATCCAGGAACTCCAACCCCAGGCCCCCCATCGCTGCCGCCATGCCAAGCCGCGTGAGGCGGAAGATGGTGGGCTGTTCCGGGTCGATTTCGCTGGTTTCCATATCCATCCGGATCGGGTCCGGCAGCGGCCGGCGGAAGGGGACGCCTAGGCTTTCGGCGACGCGGTGGCTGTCCAGCGTGTGATAGGGGCGGTAGAGCGGGTTGGTTTTGTTGAAAAAATCCGGCTGGCGCACGGCCATCGGATAGACCGGGCGGACCACGACATCGACGCCGTGATCGCGGCTGAGGCCGAGGATGCGGTCGAGCGTCAGGTAGCAATAGGGGCTGCGGAAGGACCAGAAAAGGTCGAACGAAAAGGCCAAGTCAGCCGAGCCCCATCTGCTTTCGCACCGCCCGGGTCAAGCCGCTTTCCGGATCGGCGAATTCACCGAGGATGGTGAAATGGTTGAAGCCGGGCCTGACCATCATCTCGCAGGGGACACCCTCCTTTGCCCATTGGGCGGTGAAGGTCTCGCTCTGGCGCAGGAATTCTTCGCTTTCGTCGCCGCCGGCGGCGACGATCATAGGTGCCGGGGGTGCCGGGGTGGTGGGGGTCAGCCCGATGGGGGAATTCCTCTCTACCTGTTCGGGGGTGAAGCCGAGGGTTTCCTGCATGAAGGTCAGGCGGATGGGTTCCAGGTCATAGATGCCGCTGATCGCGCATCCGCCCTTGATCAGGTCCGCGGGAAGGCCGCCGGCGAAGGCGGGCCATTCGGTGGCCATCATCATCGCCGTCAGATGGCCGCCGGCGGAATGCCCGGAGACGAAAATCCGCTCCTTGTCGCCGCCGAAGGTATCGGCGTTGCCGTGGGTCCAGGCGACGGCGGCGCGGCATTGGCGCACTAGCTCGTCCAGGTCCACCGACGGCACCAGGGCGTAATTGACGATCACCAGGACGGCGCCGGCCCGGGTCAGGCCCTGGGCCAGGAAGCGGAAGTCGTTCTTGTGGCGGGAGAACCAGTAGCCGCCGTGCAGGAAGACATTGATCGGCGCACCCTGGGCGTTTTCGGGGGTGTTTTCCGGCAGGTAGACGTCGAGAGTCTCCTCGGCGCTGGGGCCGTAGGAAACGTCGAGGCGGGTCTCGAATTCCTCCACCACCGCCGCGGCCCGGGCCTGATAGCCGGCGTGGATGTCTTGGTGTTCGGGCACCCGGGCGCGGTTGTTGTATTGCGCGTCGAGCGCTTCCTGGCCGTAGTCTCGAAAGACGGTGGTCGAGTTCATGGCGCGGTCATTCCATGGTGATGGAGGCGACGTGTTGCCGGTAGGCCGGGCGCTCCTTAAGCCGTTGGTAATAGGCTTGCAGCCGGGGCAGCGCCGGGCGGTCGACATCCAGAAGGTGCCAGCGGTTGACCGAACAGCCGATGGGGATATCGCCGATGGTCGGCTCGTCGCCGGTGATGAAATCGTGTTTTTCCAGTTGCGCGTCAACCAGCCGCCACATCCGGCCCGCCTGCTCGGCGGCTTTTTTTTCAGCCTCCCTGTCGCGGTCATCGGGCGCGGTGCGGACTTGGCCCATGAAGATCACCGTCATCGGCGAGTGCATGCGGGTCAGGTACCAGTCCATCCACTGGCTTGCCAGTCCCCGCCCGGCGGCATCGGTCGCAAACCAGGGCGGCGTGGCGCGGGTTTCGGCCAGGTAGCGGACGATGGTGTTGGATTCCCACAGCACCACCTCGCCGTCCTCCATGGTCGGCACCAGGCCGTTGGGATTCTTGGCCAGGTATACCGCTGAATCGTTGCCGCCATATTTGCCCCCGATGTCGATGCGCTCGACCTCGGCGCCCAGCTCGGCCGCGCACCACATAACCTTTTGCACGTTGATGGACGAGGATCGCCCCAGGATCTTCAACATCGGTTGTCCCCCCGGTTCCGGCCTATTCCAATTGGGCGCTGAACTTGTAGCCGCAGCTCATACCTTCTTTTCAGACATATGCATCGCTGCCTTCGTCATCTTCTATATCTTCTATCTCAATCAATGAGTCCTGACCCTAGCCACCCCTATGCCGGTCATCACACCTACCCCCGTTAAACCCCATTATATAAGGGAAAGCCAAAGTTTGGGGAAACTCGGCCATTCAGGCTATTGTTCGGGAGGCTGGCTTTGGCGTCGGCTTGAACGGGTTCCCATTGATTGAAAAAAGCGCAAATGACGGCAGAAACCAAAAAATTGGTCTATTTCGAGAAATGGATAGACCCGGTGGCCGAAGAGATGCTCGCAGGCAAGAACGGCATCGATCTTCACAGGCTCAGCTTCGGCGCCGCCGAGGAAGGCAATTGGGCGGCGCTGGCCGAAGCCCACGGCTTTCAGTTGCTGGCGAGCAACGAAATTCAGCCTCCCTTTATCCCTGAACGGCCGTTGATCGAGCGGTGCCCGAACCTGTTGGCCTTTTCGGTCAACGGCGCCGGATACGACATGGTCGACGTCGACACCTGTACCGAGGCCGGAATCCTGGTCGTCAATCAGGCCGGCGCCAATTCGGAATCGGTTGCCCAGCACGTTCTCGGTATGATGCTGGCGCTTTCAAAACAGATCGTGCAATCGGACCGGCGCATGCGGCTGGACAGGGACGATTGGGACCGGTGGACGTACAAGGGCAAGGAATTGACCGGCCGCACGCTCGGCATCATCGGCCTCGGCAACGTCGGGCGCCGGGTTTCGGCCCTGGCGGGGCAGATGTTCGCGATGCGGGTCATCGCCTATGACCCCTATATCACGCCCGAGGATTTCAGCGAACAGGGCGCCCAACAGGTTTCCTTCGATGACGTCTTTACCGAGGCCGATTTCGTTTCCCTCAACTGTCCGCTGACGGAAGAAACCAAGAGCATGGTCGGCAGGCGGGAATTTGAATTAATGAAACCGACGGCCTATTTCATCACCACCGCCCGCGGCGGCATCCATGACGAAGGGGCACTAGCGGCGGTGATGTCGGAGGGCGGCATCGCCGGCGCCGGGCTCGATGTCTTCGCCGAGGAACCGCCGCCCCTGGACCACCCGCTGCTGGAATTCGACAACGTCATCGTCAGCCCCCACATCGCCGGCGTCACCGACGACTGCACGTACAAAATGGCGTCCTGGGCCGCAGAACAGTGGCTGACCATTTTCCGAGGCGCCCGCCCGCCGCGTTTGGTCAACCCGGATGTCTGGCCCGCCTATCGGGAACGCTTCGGGCGCGTAACCGGCGAGACGGCCGAGGATTAACCATGTCCCGGTAAGGGAAGCCAAGACCATGAGCGACGACCAGGACAAGAAAATCGACGCTCCCGGCGGCCCCATAGCGGAGCAGCGCCGCCATCAACGCACGGAAGTGCCGGAACACGTCACGGCGACGATCATCGGCGAAGACGGGGTCGAACGGGATGTCACCGTCAAGGACCTCTCCGCCGGCGGTGCCTGGCTGATCGTCGACGACTCATTTGAAAACGACGACATTGTCGAGCTTCACATGGAAGGCTACGGCAAAATTCCGGCCCGGGTCGCCCGGGAATTCGTCGAAGGCATCGGCGTCGAGTTTGAGCTCGACTAACCGGAAAAAAACGACATGGAAGAGGAACTGAAGAAGTTTCGACTATCCGTCGCGCGAAAGAAGTACTAGGCCAGCCCCCGGCAGGCGGCGTCGAGGGCGCGGACCGTTTCTTCGAAATCGTCGCTGGAATGAACGGCCGAAACGAACCGCCTGATACCGGGCAGCACGTAAAGCCCCTCCGACAGGCAGCCAAAGTCAAGCGCCTTCGAGGTGGCCATATCCGACGCCCGGACGTCGGCGTAATCCCGGGGTGGTTTGTCGAGGAAAAGGATTTGCCAGAACGACTCCTGGCCGCAGACAACGGCTTCCAGGTGATGGCGGTCGAGAACCTGCTGGCAGGCTTTCCTGAGATCGTCGGCCTTGGCGTTGAGGTCATCGTAAAAGCCCGGTTTTCGCAGTTCCATCAGCGTCGCCAGCCCGGCTGCCGAGGCCAGAGGGTTGCCGTGCAGCGTGCCGTTGATCTGTGCATAGTCGCCGTTACCCCGCCGTGCCGGGTCGGCGAAATCGATGATCACGGCCTTTCCGGCCACCGCGCCCAGAGAGGCGCCGCCGCCGGCGATCTTGCCGTAGGCGGCGACATCCGGGGTGACGCCGAAATATTCCTGGCCGCCGCCATAGGCGAGGCGGAAGCCGGTCACCACCTCGTCGAAAATCAGCACCACGTCGTTGTCGTCGCAGATCTTGCGCAAACCGGACAGGAAACCGGGTTCGGAAAAGATCACCCTTAGCACCGGCTCGACGATGACGCAGGCCATGTTCTGGCGGTTTTTCTCGACGATTTTGCGGGTTGTTTCGAGGTCGTTATAAGGCGCGATCAAGACCGTCGACGGAAGCACTTCGGGCACGCCGGCGCTGTCTGCCCGCCCGGCGGGAAAATTGGTCGCCGCGCCGGGCGAGACGCTGACCTGGGAATAGTCGTGGTTGCCGTGATAGGCGCCTTCGAACTTGAGCACGTTGGGGCGCCCGGTGAAGGCCCGGGCCATGCGCAGCGCGTAAAAGGTCGCTTCCGATCCGGTGGTGGTGAAGGCCAGCCGTTCGGCGCAGGGAATGGCGTCGGTCAATTCCCTGGCCAAATGCAGGCAGGCCTCGTTGAGGGTGCCAAAAAATGAATGCCCTTGGCCAATTGTTCCTCGACCGCCTTCATCGGCGCCGGGTGGGCATGGCCCAAAATCAAAGCCCCGGCGCCGAGCACGTAATCGATATGCCAGTTGCCTTCCAGGTCCTCGACCCGGGCGCCTTGTCCGCGGCGGATGATGAAACGTTCGGCCTTAGGTACCATGTTGGTGCCCAGGGCGCCGCCGGGCAGGATGGTGTCGGCGATGGCCGCCCATTCGGCCTGCGACGGGCCTTCGGCCGGGTTTTGTTTTTTTGCCGTCATGGCGTGTCCTCCTTAGCCGCTCTCGGCGGCCTTGTCGTTGCCTTGGCCGAACCCGAGAAGCCCGGCGACGTAATCGGCGATCGCCAGCGACGCCGTCAGGCCCGGCGAATCGATGCCGAACAGATGCACCATGCCGTCGATGCCGTGGGTTTCCGGGCCGCGGACGGTGAAATCGGCGGCCGGCTGGCCCTCGGGCGCCAGCTTCGGGCGCACACCCACGTATCCGGGTTGCAGCGCGCCGTCAGGCAGGTCCGGCCAATAACGGCGGATGGCCTGGTAAAACTTCTCGGCCTGGTTCGGATCGACGTCGTAGTCGGGGGTGTCGATCCATTCCACGTCGGGCCCGAACTTGCACTGCCCGCCCATGTCCACCGAGGAATGGACGCCGAGCCCCACCGGCCCCGGCACCGGGTAGATCAGCCGCTCGAAGGGGCTTTTGCCGGTCAGGATGAAATAGTCCCCTTTGGCGTAATAGAGCGGCGGAATGTGTTCGGCCGGGAAGCCTTCGATTCCCGTGGCCACCGATTGAGCGCCCAGCCCGGCAGTGTTGATGAAATAGCGGCAGCGGATTTCCGTCGGCTCGGCGCCGCCGACGCGCACGGTGATGCCGTCGCCGTTAATGACTCCCCCTTCGAAGGGGCTCGAAAAGGCGATGGCGGCGCCGTGGTCCTCGGCCTCGCCTTGCAGCGCCAGCATGTAGGCGTGGGAATCGAAGATGCCGGTCGACGGCGACAACAGCGCGCCTGCGCATTTCACCGCCGGCTCGATGTCGCTGACTTGGTCCGGGTCGAGCCTTGTCAGGTCGTCGACGCCGTTGGCCTTGGCCTTGGCCTCGATGGCGTCGAGTAACGGCACTTCGTCCTCCGCCGTGGCCACCACCAGCTTGCCGCGACTCCGGAACGGGACGCCGTGGGATTGCAAATAGTCATACAGCGCCTTCTTGCCGGCGACGCAGAGCCGGGCCCGGAGGCTGCCCTCGAGGTAATAGATGCCGGCGTGGATAACTTCGGAATTGCGCGAGCTGATGCCGGTGCCGATGGTGTCCTCGGCCTCCAGCACGACCACCTCCCGGCCGGCCAGGGCCATGCGCCGGGCGATCGCCAGGCCGATGACCCCGGCGCCGATGACAAGGGTATCAACGGTGTCGGTCATGTTGACGGTCATCATTAGAATATTTGATGGTGACGTAAACGCCTTTGTTTTGCCAAGATCGGATTTGCAATTTACAGTCTCACGTAGGGGCGGTTCGAAAGGGACGGTCGATGGAAAAACCGCGGCAAAAGACCAGGCTTTGGCTGGCGGTGCCGATCTTCCTGTTGGTCGTCGGCGCCGTCGTCGGAATAGGGAGGCATACGGTGAATGCGGACTGGCGAACGGCAAGCCGCGAGCCCTTAGGCATCTCCCCCGATCCGGCCACTTACCGCCAAGCGGTGGTCCAATTCTATGTCGCCCGCGCCTATAGCTGGCGCGGCTTTTTCGGTGTCCATTCGTGGATCGCCGTCAAGCCGACGGACGGGCTCAATTACACCGTTTACGAAGTCATCGGCTGGTTGGCCCATCACGGACGCTCGCCTCTGGTCATTCACCAGGCGGCCCCCGACCGGCGCTGGTTCGGGGCCGAACCTCGGGTCATCGCCGACCTTCGCGGCGACAGCGTTGACGACATCATCAAGCACATCGACGCCGTGGCCCGAAAATATCCCCACGTTGACGACTATGCCCTTTGGCCCGGACCCAACTCCAACACCTTTACCGCCTACGTCGCCCGGGCGGTGCCGGAGTTGAGAGTCGACCTGCCGCCAACGGCGATCGGCAAGGACTACCTGCCGGGCGGCGCCCTGGTCGCCGGGACCCCCAGCGGCACCGGCTATCAGGTGTCCCTGTTCGGGCTGGTGGGGGTGCTGGCGGCCGTCGAGGAAGGGCTGGAAATCAACCTCCTCGGCCTGTCATTCGGCATCGATCCCCTGGACCTGGCCTTGAAGCTGCCGATGGCGGGACGAATCAGCCTCCGGGAAAATTAAAGCATGAGCATCTGGGGCAAGGTCATCGGCGGCTTCGCTGGGTTCGCCATGGGCGGGCCGCTGGGCTTGATCATGGGCACCGTCGCCGGCCACGCCTACGACAAGATGAAGGCCGGGGACGCCGGGCGCATCGACGATAACGTCAACCGGCAGGTCGCCTTCACCACCGCCGTCATCGTCCTTTCCGCCAAGATGGCCAAGGCCGACGGCCGTGTCACCCGGGCCGAGGTCGATGCCTTCAAGGAGCTGTTCCACATTCCGCCGGACGAGATGAAAAACGTCGGTCGGCTGTTTAACGAGGCCAAGAAGGACGCCCAGGACTTCGAGCCCTACGCCGAGCAAATCTCGATGATGTTCGCCCACCAACCGGCGGTGATGGAGGAATTGCTGGGCGGGCTTTTTCATATCGCCCGCGCCGACGGCTTCGTCCATCCCAAGGAACTTGAATTCCTGCGCAAGACGGCGCTGATCTTCGGCTTTTCAGAGGTTCAGTTCGAGCGCCTGAAGGCCATCCACATGGGTGGCCCCGGGGGCGACGTCGGCGGCGCCGACGGGGTCGACCCCTATCAAGTGCTGGGCCTTTCTAGAAAAGTTTCCGACGATGAGATCAAAAAGACCTATCGCACCCTGATCCGCGAAAACCACCCCGATACCCTGATCGCCCAGGGCATGCCGCAGGAATTCATCGACGTGGCGAACGAGAAAATGGCCGCCATCAACGCCGCCTATGACGTCGTCGAGAAGGAGCGGGGGCTGAAGTGACGGCGTCGGAAAGACCTTCGCCCAACTTCGACGACCGTCCGTCGGACACGCCCATCGACATGGTTGTCCTGCATTACACCGGCATGGAAAGTGCCGCGGCGGCGCTGGAGCACTTGTGCGACGCAGGGGCCCGCGTCAGCGCCCATTACGTCATCGACGAAGACGGGACGGTTATCTCCCTGGTTGCCGAGGACAAGCGTGCCTGGCACGCCGGTGAGGCGTATTGGCGCGGCGAGACCAACATCAACGGCCGCTCCGTCGGCGTCGAGCTGGTCAATCCCGGTCACCAATTCGGCTACCGGGATTTCCCCGACCCCCAGATGGCGGCGCTGGCGCATCTGGCAAAGGAAATCCAAACTCGCCACTCGATTCCCCCCCGCAATATCGTCGGTCATTCCGACATTTCACCCAGACGAAAGATCGATCCCGGTGAATTGTTTGACTGGGAATGGCTAGCCGGGATGGGAGTGGGGTTGTGGCCGAAATTTCCCGGAACCTTTAAAAAAAGTGGCCCGAGTGTTGAGGTCATGCTCGAAGAAATTGGCTACGAAACGATCAGTAGGGACGCGACCATCATGGCATTTCAGCGCCATTTTCGGCCACAAAAAATTGATCGGGAGTGTGACGGCGAGACGATGTCTTTGGTGAAGGGATTGTTGGAGCTTGTGGCTTAACCCTTCAACACTTGACGCCGCCGTGGCTAAGACTAATTTAAGCCCTGCCAGACGGCCGGATGGCTGCCTCTCGCACCGGGGAAACCCGCGAGGGGAGGAAAGTCCGGGCTCCACGGAGACACGGTGCCGGTTAACGGCCGGCGGGGGCGACCCCAGGGAAAGTGCCACAGAAAGCAAACCGCCAAAGGGGCTCCGGTCCCAAGGTAAGGGTGAAAGGGTGCGGTAAGAGCGCACCGCGCCCCCGGCAACGGGGGTGGCAGGGTAAACCCCACCGGGAGCAAGACCAAGTAGGGGCGGCACGCCGGAGATTCTCCGGCAGGCGGGTTTCCGCGCCGCCGCCCGGGTAGGTCGCGCGAGGCGTCCGGTAACGGGCGTCCCAGATGAATGGCCATCTCCTGGCGCCGATTTTTTCGGTGGCAGGGACAGAACCCGGCTTACAGGCCGTCTGGCTTTTCTTTTTTCCCTTCCTTTCCGCCGCTTGTTCGCGGCCCCGTCCGGGCGGCCCTATTCGAGGGTAGGAAAACGCCCAAAAACCGCCCTTTCCAGGACACAAAACCGCCGAAATCCAGGCGCCCAATAGGCGGCTAATGGAAAAGCCGTCATTTCAGCCGTGCCGGGGAAGGGGAAACTCACGGTTTCCTTCGCTTTGGAAAGGTTTTGTTAACCCATGAAAAGCCATAGTGTCCCATTGACGCCCATTAATGCCCATGATATCCCATTATTGGCCATTTTGCGATCATGGGGTATCGACGGTCCGCGGGGAATTTTTAATACCGGCAACGGATGGGTAACGGCAGCTCAAGCCGTTGGTACGAAAGAATTTTTGCGGGAGCGACCATGGCACTTTTTGTTGGCAGATACGTCAACAGGATCGACAGGAAGGGACGGGTCTCGGTGCCCAAACCCTTCCGCGACGCTTTGGGCAGCCAGTCCTTCAGCGGCCTTTACGTCTATCCGTTGTTCAAATTCAACGCCTTCGAAGCCTGTGACGAGAACTTTATGGAGCGCCTGAGCGACAGCCTCGAGGACCTGCCCATGTTCTCCGACGAACAGGACGACCTGTCCGTCATCCTCGAGAGCGCGCATCGTCTTCCCCTCGACCCCGAAGGCCGCGTGGCGTTGCCCAAAGACGTCCTCAAAACGACAGGTATTTCTGGCCAGGCCCTTTTCGTCGGGCGGGGACGCCGCTTCCAGATTTGGGAGCCCAAGACCTACGAGGCCAACCGCGGCAAAGCCTTCGAACAGGCCCGCACCCGCGGCGCCACCCTGCAACTGCGAAGGCCGCAAAACCCGGACAAGGGGGAGGCCTAGGCCATGGCAAGCCGCACCCCCCACACCCCGGTGATGTTGAATGAGGTCATGGAGGCGCTGAGTCCCCGCGACGGCGCCATTTACGTCGATGCCACCTTCGGCGCCGGCGGCTATGCCGAGGCGCTTTTGGAGGCCGTCGACTGTACTGTCTGGGGCATCGACCGTGATCCCCGGGCGCTGGCCATCGGCGCCGACCTGGAGAGCCGGTTCCGGGGCCGGGTCACGGTATTGAACGGCCGCTTCGGCGACATGGTTCGGCTGTTGTCCGAGGTCGGTGTCGAGCGCATCGACGGCATTGCCCTCGACCTCGGCGTTTCGTCGATGCAGTTGGACGATCCCGAACGTGGCTTTTCGTTCCGCGCCGACGGGCCGCTGGATATGCGTATGGCGTCTTCGGGCATGACCGCCGCCGAGGCCGTAAACCGGCTGACCGAAAAGGAATTGGCCGACATCATCTTCCGCTACGGCGAGGAACGCCGGTCCCGGCGCATCGCCAGGGCGATCGTCGAATCCAGGCGCGATTCGCCGATTACCCGCACCGGGAAGCTAGCCGAACTGGTGCGCCGGGTGGTCGTCAAGTCCAAGGACGGGATCGACCCGGCGACGCGCACGTTTCAGGCGCTTCGCATCTACGTCAATGACGAGATGGGCGAACTGGAACGCGGGCTGAACGCGGCCGAAATCCTGCTCCGTCCCGGCGGGCGCTTGAGCGTGGTGTCGTTTCATTCCCTCGAGGACCGCCAGGCCAAGGAGTTCCTGCAGGGGCGATCCGGTACCGCCGCCAAACCGTCGCGTCATCTTTCCCCGCAAACGGCCGAAGCGGCCCCGACGTTCAAGCTTTTACACCGCCGCGTCGTCAAGCCGACGGCGGCGGAAACCGAGGCCAACCCCCGCGCCCGTTCGGCCCGAATGCGCGCCGCCGAGCGCACCGAAACACCGGCCCGCCAAGCGGTATAAGAGGAAATCCCGATGATCCGTCCGGCCACGCTGCTGATCGTTCTTCTCGCCGTGTTGCTGAGCCTGACCCTGTTCACGGTCAAGTACCAGGTCCAGGACATGGAGGATCAACTCCTCGGGCTCAACCGGTCGATCACCGACGACCGCCAGGCCATTCACGTGCTGAAGGCGGAATGGAGCTACCTCAACGAGCCGAGCAGGCTCAAGATTCTGGCCGAGCGCTATCTGGGTATGACCGCCATCGATTCCCGGCAGGTCGGTACGGCCCGGGAGCTGCTGCCGCCTATTCACCAGGACAACGCCGAGACCGTCACCCCTTTGACGGCCAGCGTCGTCATCCAGGAGCAGCCCCGATGACCGCCGCCAAACGCCAACCCGTGGCGCAAGTCCAGGGCGCGCGGAGGATCGAAGGCATCCGCAAGCAGGCCATCGAAACCGGCCGCAACAGGCTGCTGGTCACCAGCGTCGTCATCGCCATGGCGTTTGCCGCCATCAGCGTCCGCTTGGTCGATTTGACCGTATTCAAGGCCGGCGGCGAGCCAAAGGTGGCGCATATCGAACAGTCTCCGGCGGCGCCCGTGGGGCGCGCCGATATCGTCGACCGCAACGGCATCGTGCTGGCCACCAGCTTATCGACGGCGTCGCTGTACGCCGACCCGGCCTCGGTGCTGAACGCCGAGGAGGCCGCCGATAAGCTGATCCAAGTGCTGCCCGCCCTCGAGCGCGGCGACGTCTTGGCGAAGATCAAATCGAAGGGCCGTTTCGTCTGGATCAGCCGCAACCTGACCCCGAAACAGCAATACCGGGTCAACCGGCTTGGGCTTCCGGGCTTCGGCTTTCAGCGCGGCGAACGCCGGGTCTATCCGCATGGCCGTTTGGCCGCCCATGTGCTCGGCCTGACCGACGTCGACGGCAACGGCATCGCCGGGATGGAGATGCGTTTCGACCAGACCCTTCGTGCCGGCAACCGCCTCGAGCTGGCGCTGGACCTTCGCATCCAGGCGATGCTGCGCCAGGAACTCGCCGCGACGATGGGTGAATTCAGGGCCCTCGGCGCCACCGGGCTGGTGCTCGACGCCGACAGCGGCGAATTCGTGGCCATGGTGTCGCTGCCCGATTTCGACCCCAACGATCCGGCAACCGCGGGCGGCGACTCGGCTTTCAACCGGGCCGCCAAAGGGGTCTACGAGATGGGCTCGACGTTCAAACTGTTCACCGTCTCGATGGCCCTCGATTCCGACACCGTCAGCCTGGAAAGCGGTTATGACGCCAGCCAACCGATCCAGGTCTCGCGCTTCACCATCCGTGATTTCCACGCCAAGAACCGCTGGCTCAGGGTGCCCGAGATCATCGTCTATTCGTCCAACATCGGCGCCGCCAAGATGGCCGTCGACGTCGGCACCCGGGCGCAAAAGGATTACCTCGGCCGGTTGGGTCTGCTCTCCCCGGCGGCCATCGAACTGCCCGAGGTCGGCAAACCCCTGACGCCCCGCCGCTGGCGCGAGATCAACACCATGACCATCGCCTACGGCCACGGCATCGCCGTCAGCCCGGTGCAATTGACCAGCGGCGTCGCGGCGTTGGTCAACGGCGGCACCTTTGTGCCCTCCACGCTGTTGAAACGCCGGCCCGGCGTCCCGGCTCCCGGCCGCCGCGTGCTGTCGGCGGAAACGTCGGAACAGATACGCGGCCTGATGCGCCTGGTGGTCCAGACCGGCACCGGCCGCAAGGCCGCCGTCCGCGGCTATGCCGTCGGTGGCAAGACCGGCACCGCCGACAAGCTGTCGGGCCGGGGCTACCGGAAGAACGCCATTATCTCGTCCTTTGTCGGCGCCTTTCCCATCGACGACCCGCGTTACGTGGTGCTGGTGTTGATCGATGAACCGAAGGGCAACGAGCGGACCTTCAACTACGCCACCGGCGGTTGGGTGGCGGCGCCGGCCGTCGGGCGGATCGTCAACCGCATGGCGACCCTGATCGGCATGGCCCCGAAACGAAAGCCCGAGGCCGATCCCGGACAGGGCTTGGTGATCGAGGCCAGGGTGGCCGTGATGGCGGCGGCC
>Ga0207966_1001487_pt1 | contig 12824 bp, 4 predicted proteins | sample Knorr_S23_td_NAD_FD_185611 | JGI IMG/M metagenome (GOLD analysis project Ga0207966, IMG submission 185611) | Marine microbial communities from Southern Atlantic Ocean transect - Knorr_S23_td_NADW_ad_2500m_LV_B (SPAdes) (version 2) | ecosystem: Environmental > Aquatic > Marine > Oceanic | place... | reverse complement strand
GGTCGTGATGATCGGGGGTCTCCTGATCGCTCTGTCGCTCAAGCAGGAAGTGTTTCCCGAGTTCGAGATGGACGTGATCCGGGTCACCGTGCCATATCCGGGGGCGAGCCCCGAAGAGGTCGAGCAAGGCATCGTGCTCGCTGTCGAGGAGGCCGTTCGAGGGCTGGACGGTGTGAAGCGTGTGGCCTCCGCCTCGTCCGAGGGAATGGCCAGTATCACGATTCAGCTCCTCCTGGGCGCCGATTCGGATCGCGCGCTCAGCGACGTCACGAACGAGGTGAATCGCATCATGACGCTCCCGGAGGACGCCGAGGAGCCTACCATCTCCGCCACCGCGCCCCGGCAAAGGGTGATCTCGCTGGTCTTGTCTGGTGACCAAGACCTGAAAACCCTACACGACTTGGCCGAGTTGGCACGCGAGGAGCTGCTCGCTTCGCCTGATGTGACCCAAGTCGACGTGGCGGGCGTGCCTCCGCTGGAGGTCGCGATCGAGATCCGGCGGGAGGACTTGGAGGCGTATGGCCTTACCCTCGAGCAGGTCGCAGCCCAGATCCGTCTTGCGTCCATCGACCTGCCGGGGGGCGGGGTCGATACGGCGTCCGGTGAGATCCTCGTGCGCCTTGTGGATCGGCGGCTCCGGGCCGAGGACTTCTCCGACATCATCATTCGAGGAACCGCCCGGGGACACCAGCTGCGCTTGGACGAGATCGGGACCATCATCGATGGCTTCGAGGATACCGACGAGTTCACCTGGTACAACGGTTTGCCGGCGGTTCAGCTCACGGTCTACCGTGTGGGGGACGAAACACCCACGCAGGTCGCGTCTGCGACGAAGGCCTACGCCGAGCGTCTCCGCGCGCGACTGCCGGCGAGCGTCACCGTGTCGGCCTGGTCGGACGACTCGGAGATTCTAGCGGACCGGATCAGCCTGCTGCTCAAGAATGCGCTGATGGGTCTGGCCTTGGTGCTGATCGTCTTGACGCTGTTCCTCAGCCGCTCGCTGGCTGGTTGGGTCGCGCTCGGAATCCCCATCTCGTTCCTGGGAGCATTCCTGCTCATGGGCCCCATGGACGTGTCGATCAACATGATCACCTTATTCGCGTTCATCATCACGTTGGGGCTCGTTGTCGATGACGCGATCATCGTAGCTGAGAACGTCCACCAGAAGAGCCAGGAGGGCCTCGGCCGTCTCGACGCCGCGATCGAGGGCGCCAGGGAAATGTCGATGCCGGTCACGTTTTCGGTACTCACGACGATGGTCGCGTTCGCGCCGCTACTGTTCGTTCCGGGCGTGATGGGGAAGATCTTCCGTTTCATTCCGACCGTCGTGATCGGTGTCCTCTTCTTCTCTCTCATCGAGTCGTTTTTCGTGCTGCCGGCGCACCTCGGGCACGTGCGCGGCAAGCCCTGGAAGCTCTTCCGGGTGGTGACGGCCCCGGTCGATCGCACACAGACATGGGTCAGCGCACGACTCGAACGCTTCATTCAAGAGAGGTACCACCCGCTCCTGAAGACGCTGCTCGAATATCGGTACATGACGCTCGCCGGCGCCCTCGCGGTACTCTTGGTCACGATCGGGAGCGTAGCCGGGGGACTCGTCCCGTTCTCGTTTTTTCCCCAACTCGAGGCAGACCTGGTCGTAGTCTCGGCGCGCCTGCCCTTCGAGGCGCCGCTCGAGCGAACACTGCAGGTCCGCGACCAACTACAGGCGGCGCTGGACCGTGCGCTCGCCCAGACGGAGGGTGATGAAGCCGTTCGAGGCGTGATCTCGCTCGTGGGGCAGAGGCCCGCACAGCGCGGTCCGGTCGGCGGGGACGGCGCCCGCGGGAGCCATTTGACGTCGATCGAAGTCAACCTGGTCCCACCGGATGATCGGAACTTCAGCACCGCCGACTTCGTGGAGCGCTGGCGCGCGGAGGTCGGCATCATCCCAGAGGTCGAGGCGCTGCGGATCAGCAGTGCGGGGGGGCCGAACGCCGGTGCCGCGGTCGACGTGCAGTTGAGCCATGTGGACGAGGCTGTTCTCGCGGAGGCGTCGAGGGCGCTCGCAGACCGCTTGCGGGAGTTTCCAGCACTGATCAATGTGGACAACAGCTATGCGGCAGGTAAGCCGCAACTGGATTTCCGATTGAGGCCAGAGGCCGCGGGCCTAGGACTCACGAGCACGGATGTCGCCCGTGCGATCCGTTCCGCCTTCTTCGGTGCGGAAGCTCTGCGGGAGCAGCGCGGCAGGCACGAGGTCAAGGTCATGGTGCGGCTGCCAGAGCACCAACGTGCTTCGGAGCAGGATATCCACGATCTGATCGTTCCGACCGCGAACGGCGCTGTGCCGCTCACGTATGTGGCGGACTTTTCGCGGACACGGTCACCGACACGGATCACGCGCGAGGACGGCCGGCGCACGGTGAACGTGACCGGGGACCTGGCGCCCGGCATCGCCTCCAACCAGGCGATCGTGCGCGAGCTCGATCGCACGGTGTTTCCGCTGCTGCAGGCGGAATACCCCGGCTTGTCGACCGGCTTGGTCGGCCAGCAACGGGAAATGACGGAGAGCTTCGGCGCGCTGGGACCGATGTATGTCTTGGCGCTGATCGTGATGTTCGGCATGCTGGCGATTCCCTTCCGCAGCTACATCCAGCCGCTCATCGTGCTGGGCGCCGTGCCGTTCGGGGTCGTGGGAGCGGTCCTCGGCCACTTCATCATGGGCTATCAGCTCAGCCTCGTGAGCGTGCTGGGGATCATTGCGCTCTCGGGCGTCGTGGTGAACGACTCGCTCGTCCTCGTGGACGCGGTGAACCGCTACCGGCGGGCCGGAATGCCGCTTCGAGAAGCCATCGTCCAGGGAAGCGCTCGCCGGCTACGCCCCATCCTGTTGACCTCACTGACGACCTTTTTTGGTCTGCTACCGATGATTTTTGAGACGTCGATGCAGGCGCGGTTCCTGATCCCGATGGCGATTAGCCTCGGCTTCGGGGCGCTCTTCGTCACGGCGGTTGCGCTGCTCATCGTCCCCGCACTGTACCTGGCTGTCGAAGACCTCAGGGAGCTTTCGTGGTTCTCCGTAGCGGAAGGATCAGAGACTCCCGCGATGGCGGGCGACTGAACCTGTGTCCGTCCGATCTGTCACGTTTTGGACCGGACGACGCGGTCATCCGCTCTACTGACGTGACCCCCTCCCTGAATCTGCGACCAGCGCAAGATCCTAACATTCGCGCTGGCCTCGTTTCAGGGGGTCACGTCACCACTGTAGGACGCACCTGGCACAAACCCCTCCCGGCGGGCATAATCGCGAGGCGCCCCGGGCGCGACACACTCGACCACCACGGGAACCGAGGCTCCATGGACGTCCGACTTTGGGTCGCGGTCTGTGCCGCGGCCGCCTTGGCCTGCGCCCCCGGGCACATCCCTGGACCCCCAGATGACCATCCCCACCGGGTGACGTTCGACGGCACGTCCGGACCGGGAGCGGGGAGGCACGTGGTATTGATCTCCGGCGACCACGAATACCGATCGGAAGAACTCCTCCCGGCCATGGGGCGGATTCTCGCGCAGCGGTACGGTTTCAAGGCCAGCGTGTTCTTCACCCTGGACGACGAAGGCTTCATCGAACCGGGCAGCTCGAACATCGCGGGACTGGAGGCGCTGGAAACGGCGGATCTCATGGTGGTGGCGCTACGGTTCCAGGACTTCCCCGCCGAGGAGATGCAGCACATCGTCGACTACCTCGATCGGGGTGGCCCGGTCATGGGTCTCCGCACCGCTACCCATGCGTTCCAGATCGACGACGGCCCCTTCGTGAAGTACTCGTGGAACTACGAGGGAGAAGAGTATCTGCAGGGATTCGGGGAACAGGTGCTGGGCGAGACCTGGGTCGGACACTACGGGAACAACCACGAGCAGAGCTCACGCCTGATACCTGTCGAGTCACGGCTCGATCATCCGATCCTGCGGGGCGTCGACGACGTGCACGTGCAGTCCGGCGGGTACCAGGCCTATCCCCCGGACGATGCGGACGTCCTCGCCGGTGGTCTGGTTCTGAACGGCATGGGATTCGGTGCACCACCGGACCCGGACAAAGAGACACTCCCGGTAGCCTGGACCCGCGTCTATACCGGGGCGAGCGGAACACCTGCCCGCGTATTCACCTCCACCCACGGCGCCTCGGAGGATTTCCTGAACGACGGGTTCCGACGGATGCTGATCAACGCCGTCCTGTGGACCGTGGGCCTGGAGGACGAAATCCGGCGTGACGACGACGTCTCGCTGGTCGGGCCGTACCACCCGGTTGGTTTCAGCTTTGACGGATACCGACGCGGTGTCCGGCCGGCCGACCTCGCGGGCTTCGACACTCCCATCATGTCACCAGACAGACCGACCTCAACGGACTCCGCGGGTTCGGATGGAGCACTCGATGGATGAAGAGACCGATTCTGTTGACCCTCGACAACTCGGTCGACGCGAGTGGCATACGCGCTCAGGCTACAGCACGCGCAGCCTTGTGGAGAATACCGTCTTCCGATACAAGATGATCGTCGGTCGAAGTATGCGAAGTAGAACCTTCGACGGACAACGAGTCGAGGTGCGGCTTGCATGCTAAAGGCCGGACACCGAGGAACTCGATGCGCGGCCGCTCCAGGTCGGCAACGCCAGCACCAGCATCCAGCCCGCGATGAGGAGGAGACCGAAGGCCTCGCGCCCGATCTCGATCTCCGGGGAATCCATCCGGGCCTCCTGGAAAAGCTCGAGGAATCCCACTTTTTCCAGGGCCCCTGGTGCGAGGAACAGGCCCCAAACCAGAGCCACGGCCCCGACCGCCGCCGGGAGCCAACGGGGGAGCTTTCCGAGGACGAACAGCACGGAGGCGACCATGGCTGCCACGTACACGGCTATCCAACTCAATCGGTCGGGGTCGTTGTACTGAACGGCGGCGCCGAGAAGGAAGAGGAGCGCGCAAAACCCCGACGCCCAGCGGACGAAACGGATCATTTGCTGCCTCCGCGAAGGGTCGTCGTGAAGACCAGGCGACTCGTGCGCCCGGCGGCCGGATAGAAGAAGCGCACGTCCGAGCCTGCGGGATCGGGAAAGCCGGTCGCCTGATACTCCTCGTCGAAGACGTTCGCGACCTCGAAGGAGAGCGTCCCGCCCGCGACTTGATGCGAGAGCCGAACGTCGACCGTCGTGTAGTCCGGGATTCGCTCGGAGTTGGCATCGTTCAGGTACATCGTACGCGTGGAAGTGAAGAACGCGGCCCCTTCCAGGCCCCCAATGAGCCCCCCCGACAAGCCACCGGTCCAATGGTGCTTGGGCACGGCCTTGAGCTGCTTTCCCTCGAAGTCCCCGACCCGCGAGGTGACGTCCTGTAGAGTGTAGTTCAGGTATGCCGAGGCGCGCGCTCCCTTGTGGAACTTGAGGCCCGCTTCGACTCCCCGGTGACGGCTCTCGGTGATGTTCACGAAGCGGAAGGTCTGGAGGTCGAAGTCAATCTCGTCCTTCATGTCCATATCATATACGGAGAGGCTCAACTCCCCGGACAGATCCGACCGCGACGGCGTCACCCGGTGGTAGATGCCGGTCTCGAAGCTCGTGCCCGTCTGGGGGTCCAGCCCATCGTTCGCAGTCGTGATACTGAAGGGGGGGAAGGGGACGGGCGTGCTGCGCTGGTCGTAGAGCTGGTCGAGAGTGGGCGCCTTGAAGGATCGCGCGACGTTGACGTACCAGTGTCCGGTGTGTCGATCGGACTCCGTGTAGGTCACGTTCAGCCCGGCCTTCGGGCTGAAGGCCGCATGATCCGTGGTCGTGCGCCCGCCCTGGCTCGGGGTCCGTGGCTCGAAAGCGTCCAGGATCACGTCGGCGCGCCCCCCGACCGACAGCCTGACCCGACGGGTCGACAAAAACTCGTACTGGAAGAAGCCGGCGGCCGCGGCTCGCCGTCCGCCACCCGCGGCATCGAGATCGCCGCGTCGACCAACCGCTGCCGCGTAGTCATCCGCCCCGCCCGAAGCGAAGGCGAAGTACTGGGCGTCGAGTGAACCCACTGAAGCGTCGACCCCGACCACGAGACGATCACGGTCTCCGAGCAGGCTGGATGTGGTCAACTGAGCGCTCGCGGTCAGGCGGCGGGTATCCAACTGACGTTCCTTGGTATCCGCAAAGTCGGGGGTAAGTGGAAGGGTCCGGACCCGCTCCACACCCCGCAGCTCACCGGCGAGCGCTGCCGAGAAAAGTGCCTGCCGGCCAACGTCGATCCGGGCGTTCAGCGCCAGCCGGTGGTTCCGTTCGTCGAGGTGGTCGAACAGAAAGAAGGGGGAGACCTGAGTGCGTGAGAAATCGATGCGATCCTGGGCTAACGGACCCGGATCGTCGAGCGAGCGCCACCGGTGCTGGGTGGAAACGGTGATGACGCGGGAATCCGTCTGCACGAGTCCGATCGACCCGCTGACGCCCCCGAGCGTCCGGCCCGCGTGTCGGCGGAAGCCTCCGGTCGTGCGCACATCGGTCGCCACCGTGAACGGCCGGCCGGTGACTCCGCCGCTCACTCCAAGCGATCCATCGAACGAGGCGTACGAGCTGGCCGCGAGCGTTGCGGTCACATCCGTCGGGGCGGCCACGTCCCCCGTTCGCGTGATGATGTTGATCACCCCGCCGAGTGCCGCGTCGCCGTAGAGGGACGAGGCCCCGCCCCGTAGAATCTCGACCGACTCGACGTTCTCGCGCGGCACGCGGTTCCAATCGATGAGGCCGGTCTCGAGGTCGTTGAGGGGTTGTCCATCGAGCAGCACGAGCACGTACTCGACTTCGCCGCCGCCGTAGAAGCCACGTACAGTGGCCTTCGGGTCGTATCCCGACCCGTCGAACGGAAGGAACGCGAACCCGGGAACAGAGTGGAGCGCGGAGGCCAGGCCACCCGCCTCGGACAGGCGCTCCAATTCCGCACCGCGCAGCACCGAGACCGACGCGGTCGACGACTCCAGCAGGCTAGGGGCCCGGTTGGCGGTGACCACCAGGGAGGCGAGCTCGTGCACCACCGTGTCCGTCGGCGGGGCTTGTAGCGCGTCGACCGGGGAGAAGCTCCCGAGCACGAGGGCTCCAACGAGCAACGCCGAGGTCCTGAGAGACCCGACCTTTTTCATCTCGCCTGCTCCTCTCGCCGACTCCTCATCGTCCCTCCCTCATGGCTTCGCTTCAGACCCTGCCCAGCGACGTTCCCGTAAATGCAAACTCCGATGAATGGGGCGGAATATCTGTGGCTTGTGATGCTTGAGCCAATACAATTGCTATACCGGCTTCCTGAGGGATACTATGCGAATTCACTGACCGGTACGACGCAGCCGCGCGGTGGGCGAACCTTCAACAGCCAGATCCGATGGGGCTCAGCGGTGATGTCCGACTTCTAAGATACCGCTGAGACACCGACACCGAGTGCCGCGCTTCAAGGCCTGATCCAAACCCAACGACTCGAGAAAGAGAAAGCATTCGATTCGATGAAGAGACCCATTCTGTTGAGCCTGACACTCCTCGTCGCCGCGTGCACACCACCGGCCGTGGAGTTGGAGCCTGGAGCTCATATCGTCCTCGTCGGCAATGCTCTCGCCGACCGCATGCAGCACCACGGCTGGCTGGAAGCGTATCTGCAAGCGGCCTTGCCGGACTATGAGCTGGTAATTCGCAATCATGGACTCAGCGGCGACCGCGTCGATCATCGTCCACGAAGCGAGGGCTTCCCTTCCCCGGACGACTACCTCGGGCTCTCACAGGCCACCGTGATCTTCGCGATGTTCGGCTACAACGAGTCCTACGATGATGACGCGCCCGCCTACGGCGTCGAGCTGACGAACTGGATCACCCACACGCGGGCGCAGGACTACTCGGGCCACGGGCCGCCGAACGTCGTGCTCTTCTCACCCATCGCGCACGAGAACCTCAACGATCCCAACTTGCCGGACGGAATCGAAAACAACGTGCGGCTCGCTCGTTACACCGAGGCCACCGAGGCCGTTGCCCGCGAACAGGGCGTTGCTTTCATCGACCTGTACTCCGCTTCTCAGCGGCTATTCGAGGCCTCCGACGAGCCACTCACCCTCGACGGAGTCCATCTCAACGAGATCGGCAACAGGCAGATCGCCGAGGTCATCGTCCGCGAGGTGACCGGACGCGCGCCCTCCACAGACACCGAATCGATCGAAGCGATTCGCACTGCCGTGCTCGACAAGAACCTGCACTGGTTCAATCGCTATAGGGCCACGGACGGCAACGACGTCTGGGGTACCCGGTCTACGCTCGCATTCACGGACGGCCAGACGAACTATGACGTCCTGCAACAGGAGTTGGTTCAATTCGATCGCATGACGGCGAACCGGGACCGCGTGATCTGGGCGGTGGCAAGGGGGGAATCCATCCAACCCGACGACTCCGATGTGCCCGCCGCGGTCGAGGTCGTCTCGAACCTCGACGAGCCGCAGGAGCAGGACGGCGTCAGTAAGCTAGGCTCCCTCGACTTCCTGACCGCCGAGCAGGGCATCGACCAGATGCGCCTGGAGCCCGGCCTCAGTGCCAACGTCTTCGCCTCCGAGGAGATGTTTCCGGAGCTCGTGAATCCCGTGCAGCTCGGCGTCGACACCCGAGGCCGTCTGTGGGCCGCGACGTGGGGCACCTACCCGAAGTGGGAGCCGACCGGTGAGATGAACGACCGACTCCTCATTCTGCCGGACGACGACCGCAACGGCGTCGCCGACCGCGCCATCACCTTTGCATACGTCCAAAACCCCACCGGCTTCGAGTTCTGGAACGGAGGCGTGCTCGTGGCCTCCGTCCCGGACCTGTTGTTTCTCAAAGACACCGACGGTGACGACGTGGCGGACGTCCGGATCCGGATCATGGGTGGCCTGGGCTCGGCGGACACACACCATTCGGCCAACAACTTCGTCTACGGACCGGACGGTTTCCTTTACTATCAGCGCGGGATCTTCAACGTCTCCAACGTCGAGTCGCCCTGGACCACCAACCAAGAGTCGGGCGTGGCCGGCATGTACCGGTTCAATCCGCGAACGCGCGAGTTCAGCTTCCATGCCCCGAACCCCCCCAATCCCCACGGCATCAGCTTCGACTACTGGGGCTATCACTACGCGACTGATGGGACCAACGGCGCGGCCTTCCAGGTCAAACCGAATCGGGATGGTACGTTTGAGATGCGGAGCCTCCTGGATCACACCGTCAGACCGGTGCCTTCCAGCGGAATCATTTCTAGCACTCACCTACCGCCGAGAATGGAAGGGAACTTCATCATTCTGAACGTGATCGCATTCCTCGGAATCAAGCAGTACACGCTGGGATTCGATGAGGTGAGCGGTGACGTAACCGGGACCGAAACGGCGGATCTCCTGCTCTCGTCGGACCCCGACTTCCGCCCCGCGGACTTCGAGATCGGGGACGATGGCGCGCTGTACGTGGCAGACTGGGCGAACGCCATCATCGGGCACATGCAGCACAACATTCGCGACCCCGCCCGCGATCACACGCACGGACGCATCTATCGAGTCACCGCGCCGGGCCGGCCTCTCCAAGCGCACGTGGAGCTGGACGGACAGCCGATCCCGGTCCTTCTCACCGCACTCCAGCATCCCGTCAATGGCGTCCGCCAGCGCGCACGGGTCGAGCTGTCGGAGCGACCGACCTCCGAAGTCATCAGCGAAACGGAAGCGTGGATAGCCCAGTGGGAACCCAGCGAACCCGAGCACGCCCACCACCTGCTCGAGGCCTTGTGGCTGCACCAGCAGCACAATGTCGAGAACCAGGATCTGCTCGATCTGGTGTTGAACTCGCCGGTGGCTCACGCCCGCATCGCCGCACGCACCGTCGAGCGCATGTGGGAGCACAACGCGGCGGCTCCCGTGCGCATGTCCTCCGCCGACACCTCCGCCGACGGGGGGCCGGCTGCCGCAGCGAGGCCCGACCTCGGCGAGGACGCGATCGTCATCAAGGCCGTCATGGAACAGATGCGCTACGACGTGCCCACGTTCGCGGTCACCGCCGGCGCCCCGGTTACGATTCTCTTCGACAACGAAGACTACACGCCCCACAACCTCGTCATCGCACAACCGGGAGCGGGCGAAGCGATCGGCGCCGCAGCCGATGCATTGGGTGCGCAGGGCTTCGAGAAACGGTTCATCCCCGACTCGGATGACATCATCGCGGCGTCCGACCTGTTGAGTCACGGGGAGTTCGAGGTCCTCACCTTTACCGCGCCGACTGAACCGGCCGACTACGAAGTCCTGTGCACCTTCCCGGGCCATCGCGGCACCATGCACGGAATCATGACGGTCGAGCATTGACGTGAGTGCGCGGCGCCAGGCGTCCATGCAGTCGGGGCCGACCGACTAGGCGGCCGGCCCCGGTCAGGGAGCGGCGGCGGTAAACTGGTAGCGGCCCGAGCCCAACGACAGGCGAACGGTATCGGGCCTTGTGGCAGGCAGCGTCCTCAGGGCGGGAGCGTCGGCGACGAGTCGCCCTCCTTCCCGGACCGACGGTCCTGCTGACGTCGGGATCTGCACGACCGCCTGAGTGTTGACCGGGATCTCGATGTCCAGTTGCAGCTGCCCGTCTGCAACGCGCCAACGGCTGGAGATGGTTCCTCGGACGGACTCGTATGTTGCGTCCACCCACTCCAGGTCTCCGGTCACCGAGGGCTCGATCCTGAAGCGGTCGAATCCAATAGCCTGTTCCTCCGGTCTGATCCCCCCGAGCGATTTGAAGAACCACTCGCTCACCGATCCGAACATGGGGTGGTTCTGCGAGTACACGTCGTCGCTCGCAGCCCAGGTCTCCCAGAGCGTAGTCGCTCCGTTGTCCAGCATGTGACCCCATCCGGGGTACGTCGCCTGGTCCACCAGGCGGTAGGCTACGTCGGAATGACCCGCGTCCGAGAGGGCGTTCAACAGATACTTCGTGCCGAAGATTCCGGTCGCCACATGTCCGCCGTGGTCGACGACAACCGCTTCGACCATTCGACCGATTGCCCCGTCGACCGCGTTCTCGGGTGAGAGTCCCAAATGCAAGGCGGTGGCCTGTGCAGCCTGAGTGGCGATTCCGAACCGCCCGGTGCCTGGATCGAGGAAGCGCTCGACGAAGGCTGCCCTGATGCGCAGAGCTAGACCCTGATAGCGATCCGCTTGGTCCGACTCCCCGAGTAGGCTGGCGAAACCCGCTACCAAGGACGCCGCTTGGTAGAAATGAGCGGTGGCCATCAACTCGATGGGCTTGGGATCCAGACTCTCGTGGTCTCCGATGCAACGGTCGATGATATAGCCGTCGGAGGACGTCTCCAGGAGGTCTACCCACGCCCTAGCTGTATAAAAATGCTCTTCGACGATTCGTCGGTCGCCGTAATACTGGTGCAGTTGGGCGATCAGCAACGGGTAGGCGAGTCCCCAGCCGATGGGGCCGGCCCCCTCAGCGAAGTTCTCAGCCGCGATGCCCACGAACGGAGCCGTCTCGGTGAGCCACCCGTCTTCACGCCGGGCATCCCGATGGTCGGCAACGGTCTTCGCATAGAAGGTGGCCATGTCGTAGTTGTAGATCGCCATTTCGCTCGTGGCGACGATATCCCCGCCATACTGGAATTTTTCCCGGGCGGGGCAGTCGGACTGGACACTGAAGAGGTTGCTGAGGAAGGTCCATCGGACCATTTCCTGAATACGGTTGAAGCGCTCGTTCGAGCAACTGAACGCACCGGCTGATTCGACATCCGTATTGAGCCGGAGACCTTCCAGAGAGGCGAGACCCGGTTCCCCTGGGAACCCCGTGACCTCGACGTACCGAAATCCGTGATAGGTGAAGCGCGGTGTGTATTGCTCGCGATCGTCGCCCCGGAGGGTATAGGAGTTCGCTTGCCAGGCTATTTCGGGTGATCCAGGCCCGCCTCGTGGCGTACCGTCGGACGTCAGACCCTTGATCTGCCCGGCGACCGATGTCATCGGATTCAGCTTGCCATCCGCGTGGAGCAGCTCGCCCATGCGCATGCTGACCGTCGTACCTCGCGGTCCTCCTACTCGAAGGCTGACCCACCCGGCGAAGTTTTGACCAAAGTCGAAGATGTAGACGCCTTCCTCGACCTCAGTCACACTGACAGGAGACAGCCTCGTCGCCACTCGGATCGGGGGGAGCGGTGAGGCGCGAAGTTCACCCTCTTCCGAGTCGGCTTCAGACGCGCGGCCCCAACCCGAGTCGTCGAAACCGGGCGCATCCCATCCGGACTGCTCCAACCTGGCATCGTACTTCTCGCCGAGATAGACGCTGTTCCTGAGTATGGGGCCGTCGGCGACCCGCCACGTTTCGTCGCTCACCAAGGCCTGCGACGTGCCGTCTCGGTACTCGATGACGAGTTGGGCCAAAAGCTTGGGGCGCCCGACCACGAGGTGGTCGCGGATATTGATCCGGCCCCACATACGCAAGGGAAGGGGATTGTACCAACCGTTCCCAAGCATGGCCCCGATTACGTTTTCGCCTTCGCTCAACCGGTCCGTCAGATCGTGGCACGTGTAAAGAATTCGCTTTTCGGGATGGGTCCACGCCGGATCGAGAGCATGGTCCGAAACCGAACGGCCATTCAGACGGAACTCGTGGTAACCCAAGGCAGCCACGTAAAGGCGGGCACGCTGGATCGGCTTCTCGACGTGGAAGCTCCTACGAAAGAGTGGCGCCGGGTCGTCCTCGTAGAAGTCTTCGTCGCTCGCGGGATTGTCCTTCCCGTCGGAGATCCAGGTTCCTGTCCAGTCTGAAGAAGACAGTAATCCCATTTCCCACCAGGCGGTCGGACTCGAAGGCGACTT
>Ga0207966_1001469_pt1 | contig 12908 bp, 13 predicted proteins | sample Knorr_S23_td_NAD_FD_185611 | JGI IMG/M metagenome (GOLD analysis project Ga0207966, IMG submission 185611) | Marine microbial communities from Southern Atlantic Ocean transect - Knorr_S23_td_NADW_ad_2500m_LV_B (SPAdes) (version 2) | ecosystem: Environmental > Aquatic > Marine > Oceanic | place... | reverse complement strand
AACAAGCCGCCCCTGCGGCAGCGGCACAGCAGCCAGCGCCAGCGCCAGTGGCGGCGGCGGCGCCTGCACCGAAGGCTGGGCTTGGGGCGGGATCAAAGGCTGTTTCCATGGTAGCCACGCCCGACCTCAGAGGACAGCCTAAAATGGGCGGTAACCTTCGGATCGTACCTCAAGGCAGTTTGAAGTCGTTGGACGCACAGTGGACCACCCTCATAGTAACGGCCCATGTGGCCCGGCACACCGAGGAAGGTCTTTTCCAGCTGGATGAGGGCTTCAGCCCTCAGCCCATGCTGGTGAATGACTGGACCACAAGTAGTGATGGGCTCACATGGACATTCAACCTGCGAGAGGGTATCAAATTCCACGACGGCCGATCAGTCCTGGCCAGTGATGTGGTCGGATCCTTCGCCCGTTCGGGCGACAAGGCTGGCATGTGGAAACGCATGTTGGCAGATTACGGTGCAACGATGACGGCCTCTGGGGACAGCACCGTCGTCGTCACCATCGACAAACCAACAGGCTTGGTCATCGACTCCCTTCATACCAACCAAAGCTTCGCTCCCTACATCGTTCCCGAGGAAGTGTGGTCGCTGCCACGAACAGAATCGTCCCAGATCGTCATAGGCACCGGACCGTTCAAGTTTGTATCCTGGGCGCCCGGTGACCGCTGGACTGCGGAACGGTGGGATGACTATCAGCCGAGGTCTGAGCCGTCCTCGGCTTTGGCCGGGAACCATACGGTCTATCTCGACTCTATGGAATGGATCGAGATTCCAGACCTCGCATCGCGGATTGCGGCTCTGGCGGTCGGCCAGGTGGACGCTCTCGATGAATTCAAGGCCGACTTCGCGCCACAGATCCTGGACAACCCCGACCTCAACCTGTTCATAAACACACCCGGCAACGGGACGTCCGTCTGGCTCAACCACGTGAAACCGCCTTTCAACGACATCCGCGCCCGCAGAGCCGTTCAGCTCGCCTACCCGACGGAGAAGGCTCTCACAGCAGCCGTTGGAGACCCTGCCTACTGGACTCTGTGCACCAACTACATCGCCTGTAACACCAGGTGGGACACGGACGCCGGTTCCGAAGGGCACTACAACATGCAAGACGTCGAGGCTGCCAAGGCGCTGATCGTGGAGGCAGGCTTCGTAGGCTTCAAAGTCCGGGTCATGCAGCCGCTGGACATGCCGGTGCTGCCGGACCTTGCCGCCGTCACCGCAGAGATCTTGGAAGAAATTGGATTCGAAGTCGATCTACAACCCATGGACTGGGCCACCCTGGGTACTCGGCGCGCAGACCCCGAGTTGTGGGAAGCATTCCACACTTGGAGCGGCACGGGCAGAGTTCTTGGTCCTCTGTTGAACACCTCCCTCCAAAAAGACGGATGGTTCAACAAATATCAGGACACCTCCGGGAAAATGTCTGAACTCATGGCCGCATATGCCAGTGCAGGCAGCCCCGAAGAACAGTTCTCAGTTTGGGAACAGATCAATGCCTTTGCCTACGAAGACATACCTATCGTCCGCATAGGAGATTTCTACCCACCTTTGGCCTCACGCACGTGGGTAAAAGGGTGGAACCCCATACCGTTCCCGGTTTTGTGGGGCACCTGGCTCGAGCGGTAACCGCCGGTTCGTGACCTAGACAAGTCAGCGACCGGACTTTGTCCGGTCGTTGACTCATCTAGGGCTGAACCAATTCGCCGCCTAATACCAGAAATGTAAAACCGACCGTCATACTTTAGGTCAAAACGGAAGAAACGAATGGGCAATTACATCCTGCGCCGGCTGTTAGCCAGCATCCCTGTAGTCATACTGGTAGGCGTAATGACTTTCTCGATTCTTCATATCGCCCCTGGTGACCCCGCCGTATTGATGGCTGGCGAAGAGGCCACACCAGCGGATGTAGAGGCGATGCGCGTAGCGTTGGGTTTCGACAAACCCTTCATAGTGCAGTTTGGTAAATGGAGCGGCCGCCTATTACAGGGTGATTTGGGCACGTCAATATTCTCTCAGCATACCATCGTCAGTCTAATGAAACCCCGAATTGAGCCCACTCTTAGCTTGGCAATAATCGCTATCTCTCTCTCAATTATTATTGGCGTTCCCATGGGAGTATTGGCAGCGTGGAACCAGGGTAGCTTCGTCGACAGAGGCGTTATGGTATTCGCCGTGTTGGGGTTTTCCATCCCTGTTTTCTGGCTCGGGTTCCTATTTATCTGGGCCTTCGCGGTGAAAATTCATCTCTTTCCTGCAGTCGGTTTCGTCTCCATTACTGATGGTGTGTTTCCTTTCTTGCGCAGCCTTACGCTGCCAGCTTTGGCCAACGCGATCCCGTTCTCGGCTCTGGTGGCCAGGATGACCCGGTCCACGATGGTCGAAGTGATGCAAGAAGACTACATTCGAACAGCCCGTGCCAAGGGTTTAACTGAAGCGGTCGTAAACGTCCGCCACGGCCTGAGAAATGCAGCCATCCCCATCGTGACTGTGGTCGGTCTGGTATTTGCGGGATTGGTCGGAGGAGCAGTTGTTACGGAAACTGTGTTCGCCATCCCCGGCCTCGGACGGCTACTGGTCGATGGGGTGGTACGCCGCGACTATCCAATCGTTCAGGCGATGCTTATGGTTGTCGCCGTGTCTTATGTCTTTGTCAACTTGGCCGTCGATATAACCTACGCCTTCCTGGATCCCAGGATCCGTTATTAGTATTGTTCTAGGGGGACGGAAACATCTCGCACACTGAACTCCGGTCTGAAACAAATTCGGCCCCACCGTGGGTCAGAAGCATAACGCTAGCCCTGCGCCGGGATCCCACGTTGGTGTTGGGTGCTGTCGTCCTCCTGTTCATGTTGTTGACGTCCATATCTGCACCTTGGATAACTCGAACCGATCCTACGAAAACAAGCCCTTACGAGCGTCTTCAACCACCCTCTAGCACCCACTTTTTCGGCACTGATCATTTGGGCAGAGATGTTTTCGATCGCACGATGTACGGCGGCCGCATCTCCATATTGGTGGGCGGAGCAGTTGGTGGGATATCCACCCTCCTGGGACTGGCGATAGGGTTGGTCTCCGGGTACTACCGGAAGGTAGATGCCGTGATCATGCGTTTCATGGATGGACTGATGGCGTTCCCCTCCCTGATACTGGCTCTGGCGCTCATAGCCGTCCTGGGAGCCAGCGTTCAGAATGTCATCATCGTTATCACGATCGTATCAGTGCCTCTGGTGGCCAGAGTGGTGCGGGCTTCGGTTTTGAGCCTGCGCGAACAACAATTCATAGATGCTGCTAAAGCTCTGGGTGTTCCCGATTGGCGAATTCTGATGCTCCACATAGCGCCCAACACTTTGGCCGTCCTCATGGTACAGGGAACCTTTGTGTTTGCCCTCGCGGTCATAGCCGAAGCGAATCTGAGTTTCCTCGGGGCAGGTGTGCCGCCGACCACTCCGAGCTGGGGTAACATCATGGGTGAGGGACGAACCTATCTGTCTCTCGCATTCTGGGTCACCTTTTTCCCAGGCGTTTTTCTCTCGCTGACCGTACTTGCGATCAACCTTTTGGGTGATGGCTTGCGTGATGCACTGGATCCAAAGTTGAGACGGCGCGCTTAATCCTACCCCTCCGCCTGATGCAACACAAAGCCCGGAGGCACCGGATTCATGGTGTGGCTAGGATTCTTGTATGCTACTCCTCTAAAACGGAATGATCGGTCAATCTTCTCAAGCCTGTCCCATCAACGTTAATCATGTCTATCCCTCTCAAACCGGCCCGATACGATTGTAAAATGATCCTGGCGCCGTCCTGACTCCAATCAGGATTTGAATTTAATTCCGTACTTCCCGAGATAGCATGAGCATCGGTGCCATCTGAGTTCATGATGTACACAGATTGTCTCCCATCGCGAGTACTGATGAAAACTATCCCACCCCCGTCTGGAGACCAATCGGGTTCAGTATCATGACCATGGCTAACGGTCAGCCGGATCAGATTGGAGCCATCGGAATTCATACTGTAGATACTGGCTCTGTCGTCCCTGTAGGAAACAAATGCGATCATCGTCCCATCTGGAGACCAAGAGGGATGCTCATCTCGTGATGGATCTGTCGTCATTCTTCTTTGATCTGACCCATCTGATTTCATCACGTATATTTCACTATCTCCGTCTCTATCAGACTGGAAGACAATATGAGATCCGTCGGGAGACCAGTCGGGGTTTGAATCGCTGGCATAATTGTTGGAGATATTCCGTTGGTTGGAACCATCGCGATTCATCACATATATTTCATAGTTGCGGGTACGGTAAGAAAAGAAAACTATCTCGCTCCCGTCCGGCGACCAACGCGGCGCCCAATCTCCACCATAATTCTGGGTAAGTCTCAAGCGGGTTGAATCGTGTAGATTCATTTCGTATATCGATGGCGTTTTATTAAGGTTTGAAACCAACGCCAGGTGCTCGCCATCTGGGGAGGCAGCAGGTTGTGCGTCTTCTCGCTGCGACAATTTTGCTTTGATTACCCGTAAGTTTTCAGGATCACGCTGCGGCGTGCACCATGCAGATGGTACATAACCACAGTCCAAATCTCCTTTACAGGACAGCAAACTCGACAATCCTATTACTAGAATCACAAGCAGAGCGGGCCAGGAGACCCTGGGCAGCGCCATACTATTTTCCCAGCGCGTGAGAGGTTGCTGATAACGGTGTCGCAGTCAAAGCAGGGTTACCGCAAACGTGGTGCATTTCGGAATGTAACCATTTACCGGGACCGTATACGAAATAGATCAAATTATGGGTAACTGGGAAGCCAGCCGTCTTTATATAGATCATTATGCTGTCAGTCAATCTGGCACCATTAGTCGCTGGACAATCCCCCTCGTAGCGCATCGTCACCATGCCAATTCTGATTCGATTGTCTTCGGACAACTCCAGAAATAGATATCGGACTGAAAACGAGTTTATCGCACTCCCAGGATACAGTAGCCGCAATCAGTGTAACTGGAACCTGAAGGCTACGATGCAACTGAGAATTGTGAAGAAAGGACCCGTTCGGCCGAGTTTTGATCACCTGATACATGCCTAAATCGTGGTGCCGAAGGGGAGATTTGAAAAGCTCCGTCACGGCGATTCACTTGCTTTCACTTCTCGTGCCTGATTATACGAGGTTTGAGCACACCAGGCCAGTAGGGCCTCACCTTCCTTGCCCGCGTTTACCTGTCCTTCACCGAAAGTTTGTCGGCAAAATGTCGGCAAACTCAAGATAGATAATCCAACGGTTCAAGGCCATAAAACGAGGCCCGATCACGGCGGTAGTGCACACCCCGGGCCGGTTGAGGTCGGGCGGCCCTATTATTGTGTATGACACGGCGCGAATAATTCGGCTATGGAATCCCGCCACGAGTAGGCTCCCTGCTTAAACAGGAATGGGGTCTTTGTGAAGGGCAGGGGTATCAGAGGCCGAGTCACCGCGGCCATTCCTCGGCATACTGACGGATCAACTCCAGGCCGTAAATATATATAGCAAATGCTACAGGAACTTCCCTGCTGTTTGTATGTATCACCTCTTTTCACGAGTCAGGCAATCGTTGTACACTCTGTTCACTCCTTATACCATCATGCCCCCGGCAGTGGCCGTTAGCTCAAGTTTCATTACTTGATTCCAGTGCTGAAAATTGTATTACTGGGGATCGACGAACGGCGATGCGGGTGCTGAGATGCCTCAAGGGCGCTCTCTGCCCCAAAATTTCCGATGCGTTCGAGGAGTCCGAGAGTGACCGATCAAACAGTAAGCCCTTCGTCTTGGGCTCACTCCCGAAACCCGGCCGGCAGACGGCACCTTCTTGAAGATCATCACCGTGTTACGGCTAGGTTGGCCAGAGAGTTCGCCAATGATTTCGGCGCCGGGGATCTGGCCTACTACGCGGCGCTATGGCACGACGTGGGCAAATTTATTAACCCTGCCTTCCAAGACTACCTGTTTCGTTGCGAACAGGATCCCCTGGCAGGTGGTCACGGCCCCGATCACAAGTCAGCCGGGGCGCAATTGGCGTTGAAATCCACTCCGTCTCTGGCACTCCTCGTCCAAGGCCACCACGGCGGCCTGAAAACCCCGAATCACCTTCGCGCTTGGATGGCCCAGCGGGCCAGCGACCCGGCTCCTGACGACGCAATGGCCCGAGCACAACGAGCGCTACCCGACCTGCAGCCCGATGGCCAGTTAGAACTGCCGAAGCGCGTCAAAGATGACGAGATTTCCAGCGAAATGTTTTTGCGCATGGTCTTCTCCTGTCTGGTCGATGCCGACTATCTCGATACCGAGGGTCATTTCTCGCACGGGCGAACCGAAATGCGTGGCTCCAACCTGACGCTCGGCGACTTGTGGGAGCGGTTCGAGCGCAACCAAGCTGCCTTCGTGAGTGACACAAGAGGAACAGTCAACCGCATACGCCGTGAGGCAGGCGAAGTGGATCGGCCGGCTCAGAGATTTGATTACTGAGCCAAGCTTAGAGGGCAGTCGTGAGGCACGCCTGTACCGTTGGGCGTCGATTTACGCCGGTATAGAAAAAGCGGCACTAGCGTTGAACCAGAGGGTTGAAACGTCTGACATAGATGCAGCGTTATTGATTGAAGGCCGCACTTACTACGCCGTGACGGAGACGGGTTTGGCAGGTCGATTCACTAGTTTGTCGAGATTGAACGCCTTGGTTCAATCGGATGGCCAACTCGCACGAGAGCAGGTCAACGATTTCAAATTTTTCAACCTGCCACGGGATGAATTCGTGCTTCATATCAGGCAACAAACCAAATTCTCTTCGACCGTTGACGAAGTCTGGCGAGGTGTTATTCGCGACGTCGACGCCTTAACGGATAACGAACTAGAGAAGAAAGTTAAACAGGTGAGGGACGCTGTGAGTGTGTGCGCGGTGTGGTTGTCGGCTATATACCGCAATGGTCGAAAATGGGACTCGGTGCCGATCCCCAGACGCCGTGAGATTCTACTAGCGATCAATGACCAATCGATCAAATACCACACTGATGATCATCGGGACTCTCATGTACCGGGGCTCTCGGCCGCGGATGATGGTGTCCTTCATTACCATTTCCGGCCGTCGGACGAGATCTTGGATGAGATTGGTTACGAACCGCCCGATGAATCCAACGCCTGAAAATGCACATAGTGGGCAATAGAGGGCAATTCCGTAAATACCATAGGCCTCCGACATAACGTCGGAGGCCTATTTCATGCCTAGAATGTTGGCAGGAGCGGCAGGATTCGAACCCGCGACCCTCGGTTTTGGAGACCGATGCTCTAGCCAGACTGAGCTACGCTCCTGCGTTTCGCATGCAATGACATGCTGGAGGTTTATGCTGGCACCGTCGTCTGGCGACGGTGGGCTGATAAATTCTAATACTCCCCGCATCCACGGGTCAAATGCTTTTGTATCGTCTAGGGGTCTGTTTTACGTTCACCCTCCATATACATCCGCGAAGATCGGCAGAAAGCCCAGATGTTCAGCAATCGGGGGCGGCGAGCGCAACCAGCAGGGGGCGCGCCGATAAGAAGGACCAAGGTGGCCTGTAAGCCGAGTTCTGTGTTCCGCGTTGAGCGGACGACGACCATCTATCTAGGCCTGTCGTTGCCGACAGGCTCCAGCGGCCAACCCGGGGACGGTCCGGGCCGAACCTTGTCCCCCTATTAGGCCTTGCTCCAGATGGGGCTTGCCTGGCCCCTGATGTCACCACCAGGGCGGTGAGCTCTTACCTCGCCTTTTCACCCTTACCTGCCTAAGCAGGCGGTATTTTTCTGTGGCGCTTTCCGTCGGGTCACCCCGCCCCGCTGTTAGCGGGCATCCTGCCCGGTGGAGCTCGGACTTTCCTCTCTCTCAGCAAATGCTGAGGCAGCGGCCGTCCGGCCACCTTGGACCGTCCTCAGTTTAGCAGACAGGCTACTTCAGGGTGGCGCGGCCCAGCATCCACTGGAATAGCCGGCCGGGAAGCAGTCGAGTTCCCATGATTCCTGCGTGGGACTCCATACCCACCGGATGCCTCAGCGCCGGACGCCGCGACCTCATGATCTTGTGGATGACCTTCGCCACTTTCACTGGGTCCGACGCCAGCTTGTCGAAGGTCTGATGTCGGTCGTTGTAACGCTGGACGTATGGAGCGTAAGCTAGATTGGGGTCGTCGGCTCTTTCCGCTCGGACTTGGTTGCGCTGAAATTCGGTCTCGAACAGACCCGGCTCGACGAGGGCGACGTGGACGCCGAAGGGCGAAACCTCATGATTCATCGACTCACTCAGACCCTCTAGAGCATATTTGCTGGAAGCATATGCCCCATTGAATGGGACCGCCAGCCTTCCAAGCACCGAGCTTATGTTGACGATCTTCCCGGCCCGGCGCTCGATCATCGCCGGCAACACCACCTGCGTCATGCGTAACACGGCGAAAACGTTTGTCTCGAACAGGGTCTTCATCTCGTCGATCGACACGATTTCTAACGGGCCCCACAATCCGTATCCCGCGTTGTTGACCAGAGCGTGAATTTCCCCGAACTGGTTGAACACCTCAGGCATTACGCGTTGCACCTCGGCGTCGCTGTTAATGTCCAGCTCCAGCCCATGAACGGTCACTCCTCGCTGGTCAGCTTCGGAGTACAGGTCGCCCAATCGAGACGACGCCCGGCTGGTGCCGATTACGTTGTATCCCTTTTCCGCCAGATACAGGCACGTAACCTTGCCGATGCCGGCCGACGCTCCGGTTATTAACACCGTCTGAGCCTCGCGATTGGTGACCATATGAATCTCCTGAACAACGCGTCTTTATGTCTGATGACATTATAGGGTGTCGCGTTTGGAATGTTCGACAGGCGGGAGAGTAGCTGCAACATTCCACTCGACGTCTCAGGCCATCAGAATATAGACCTAACCGACGGCCATCAGGCTGGCTCCTCCGGGGTTTTCGGTCAGGGCCCGATTCAGATTCAACGCTGTGTGGATCAGGCCTACATGGCTGTACGCCTGCGGGAAGTTTCCTAGAAATCCTCCCGTTCGAGGGTCGATCATCTCGGAGAACAACCCTACGTGGTTGGCGTGCTCCCTGATCTGCTTGAATCGCTCTTCTGCCTTCTCTATCTGGCCTGTGACTATGAGGTTGCCGATGAGCCAGAAACTCAACAGCGTGAAGGTTCCCTCATCCTCGCCATCCAGAGCGGCGGAGGACATATCACCGATCAGTCCGTATTTTCCCCATCGCCAATTCCGTAATAAAGTTTTTGAATTCAGGCTATTTGCATACGCTTAATTTTATCTGCCCGAGCATTTAGCGTACCGGATGATTGACTCCAACATCCATGCCTTTTTGGCTTCTCGTGAAACGAGTTTGAGCCAGTCGGCATTTTACGCCCAACATTGTCTTCGCATTGATTTTGATATAAGCCGCGGGACGAGCAAATCAAACCGGGATTCCTTCTTGGCAATGTCTTGCTGTAGTAACCATGAAGAGTTTCAGATTATCCTGGATCAAAATCGATTCGCCACTACCGATTCCAGAGTTTCGCGGCTCATCCGGGAATGCTATGATTTAGGTGCGAATTCTCATTGGCTGGCGCTGCCATCCGATATACTCGAACTACGCTTGAAGGAGCGCCACAAACAAATTGGCACAGATCGAAAACATCAAAGCACGGGAAGCACTGGACTCACGAGGAAACCCCACCGTCGAGGTGGACATTCTGCTATCTGACGGCGCGGTTGGCAGCGCCCTGGTCCCTTCTGGCGCGTCCACCGGCGCCAACGAAGCGCTGGAGCTTCGAGACGGCGAAGATCGCTACCTCGGCCGTGGCGTCCTCAAAGCCATAGTCAACGTCCACGACAAAATCGCGCCCGAAATTCTGGGCCACGAAGCCTCGAATCAAGAGGAAATCGACAACCTCATGATTCAGATGGACGGCACCGACCTCCTGGAAAATCTGGGAGCCAACGCCGTTCTGGGAGTGTCTCTTGCCCTGGCCCGGTCAGCCGCTCAGAGCGCAAAGCAGCCACTTTATCAGTATTTGAACCAGGGAAGGCCGTTGACCCTGCCCGTTCCAATGTTCAACATTATCAACGGCGGTCGGCATGCCGACAACTCCACTGACTTCCAGGAGTTCATGGTCATACCTGCCGGGTTCGACACCTTCCGTCGAGCGCTCCAGGCAGGTGTCGAAATTTACCACACCCTGAAAGAAAATATCCACGACAAAGGCCTCAGCACCAACGTAGGCGACGAGGGCGGCTTCGCGCCATCCTTGGCGGCCAACAGAGACGCCGTGGAGTTAGCTCTAGGGGCCATCGAGAGCGCAGGCTACAAGCCCGGAGTTGAAGTGTTTTTGGGTATGGATGTCGCAGCCTCGGAATTCTCTCCGGACCAGGGCAGTTACGTTCTGAAAAGGCCTGCCATGTCCCTCACGTCTGGCGGACTGTTGGATGTGTACGACGCCTGGTTGAACGAGTATCCAATGATCTCCATTGAGGACGGTCTCGGAGAGGACGATTGGGAATCTTGGGGCGTGATGACAGAGCGATTCGGCTCCAGAGTCCAATTGGTGGCGGACGACGTCTATACCACCAATCCGACGCTCATCCGAAAGGGCATTCAGGACGGAACCTCCAATGCCGTGCTCGTGAAACTCAACCAGATCGGGACGGTGACCAGAACGCTTGAGGCAATACGCATGACGCAGGATGCGGGCTGGGGAGTTGTCATAAGCCACCGCTCCGGAGAAACCGAGGATTCGTCGATAGCCGATCTGGCGGTCGGAACATCGGCAGGACAGATCAAGGCTGGCGCGCCAGCACGAGGAGAACGCACTGCCAAATACAACCGCCTCCTTCGCATCGAGGATGAACTCGGAGAGAACGCAAAGTACGCCGGTATGTCGGTAATTGACAAGTATCTAATCTGACCATAACTCGCGACCGCTCAACAGGCGCGAACGTCCACATCACCAGGGAGGAACATCCCATGTCAACAAAGATCGGCATTAACGGATTCGGTCGCACCGGGCGCCAGCTTCTGAGGGCCATCCAGCAGGATTATCGCGGCAAGCTGGAGGTGGTAGGCATCAACAACCGCAGGGTCGCCGCCGAAGACTACGCCCATCTTTTCAAGCACGATACCACTTACGGAGCGTATCAAGGCGAGGTGGAATCGACCAGCGACAGCATCATCGTCGATGGCTCCACAATTCGCATGCTGTCTGCCTCGGATATCGCAGACCTGCCCTGGGGCGACTTGGGAGCCGAAATCATCGTCGATTCATCAGGTGTTTATACCGATGCTCAACAGGCGGCTGGGCATCTGGAGGGCGGAGCAAAAAAGGTCATTATTACCGCTCCCGCCAAGAACGAGGACGTCACCGTGGTTTTGGGAGTCAACGAAAAAGACTACAACCCTGATCGTCACAACGTGATATCCGGCTCCTCTTGCACGACGGGTTGCATCGCGACGATGGCGAAGGTGCTGCACGACAACTTCAAAATCGAGCACGCGTTCATGACCACAGTCCACTCCTACACCGGCGACCAGAAGCTTCTGGATGGCTGGCACCGCGACCGGCGCAGGGCGCGTTCAGCGGCCCAAAACATCGTGCCAACGTCCACCGGCGCCGCAAAGTCGGTGGGCATCGTAATACCTGACCTGCTTGGGAAATTGGACGGAATGGCCCTTCGAGTGCCCACGGACACCGTATCCATGACAGATCTGGTTGCCAATTTGGCCACCGCTGTCTCGGTCGATGATGTCAACCAGGCGTACAAAACTGCCGCTGAAACCGACCTCAAGGGGATCATGGAGTACACCGAGGAGGAACTGGTGAGCTCCGATTTCCGAGGCAACCCCCATAGCTGCATCATCGACGCCAAGCTGACCAAGTTGATGGGTAAAAAAATGGTCAAGGTTCAGGGTTGGTACGACAACGAGTGGGGATACTCCTCTCGAACAGCCGACCTGTGCGCCTACGTCGCAGACCAGGGCATCTAGGTCACTAGCGCCAATGCCATTCACCGTTAATTCCGGGAACGCCCGCTGATGCCAGACGCCAGCAGAGCCAAAGAAAACATTGGCATCATTCGCGCCCTGTCCAACGAAACAGCGGCGTTCCTGCACTCTCTACCTGACGACGTTTGGAGAGACCCTGAGAGATTCGCCAGCGGTTGCCAGAACTGGAAGGTGAGCGATGTCATATCCCACCTCATCGACCACGCCAGCCGCACAACTCTCAGCATTGAGCGCGCCATTCGAGGAAACTCCGCGCCACTGCCTGGTTACAGGCCACTGACGCCCGAAGAGTCTGATGAGCAGTTGATCGAGCTTCGCACGGCGTTCGACGAAGACATGTTTCCCGAATTCAACGCCTCATGCCTCCGCCTCAACCGCCTGCTGGTAGGCTTGGAATCTGATCAGTACGATTTCGACGCATGGCACGTCAGCGGAGTCCGAAGCGTGGCTCGGCTCATCGAGTATCGAACGCTGGAGCTTGCTGTCCATGTATGGGATGTGAAATACGCCTTCGACCGTAACGCGTCACTCAGCCCTTCAGCGATCCCGTTTCTGATTCGCTGGTTAGAACAGTGGCTGCGGACTTCATTTCGAGAGGCAGATGGCCTGGATTCTCCAGTCCGAGTGCGATTCAGTCTCAACACTTCGGATAGCTATGACCTCTCTGTGGAATCCGGTGGGTTCACTCTGGAATCTTCGACTTCAGTCGATGCGGATGTGACTCTCGCAGTCAGCGTCAGCGACTACATACTCGTGCTCATGGGAAGATTGCCGGTGCTACGCTCGGCGCGACGAGGTCGCATTCAGTTGGATGGAAACGCCGAAATAGCCTACAAGCTCGCCGAGTGGTTTGGTTCTGTGCATGCTTCTGACCT
>Ga0207966_1001468_pt1 | contig 12911 bp, 10 predicted proteins | sample Knorr_S23_td_NAD_FD_185611 | JGI IMG/M metagenome (GOLD analysis project Ga0207966, IMG submission 185611) | Marine microbial communities from Southern Atlantic Ocean transect - Knorr_S23_td_NADW_ad_2500m_LV_B (SPAdes) (version 2) | ecosystem: Environmental > Aquatic > Marine > Oceanic | place... | reverse complement strand
TGCCGCCGGAGAATTCATCATAAATATCCTCAAGTGTGATAAAACGCGAACTGCCGCGATGATCGATGAGTGACTGCGCAGCGTTGATAAATTCTTCAGGTCCAATAACGATATGATCTACTCCCTGTTCTTGATTGCGCAATGAAGTGAAATCGTGATTACTCACCAATTCCAATTCAGTAATGGTTTGTACATCATTGTCATCAAAAACAATAAATCTTGAAAGTGTATCAACCGGAAGATCAACTGCTATTGAATAATCATTGCCGACTGATTCTACATTTACACGTTTTGGATTCGTAATCCGTGTAATATCCCAAACAGAAGGTGTTGAAGATCCTGTAAGTGTAAAAGCGACTGTATTGCTGTGAATTGGAGCATAAAATTCAAAAGGGCTGTTATCAGCGTTCAGTTGCCTGCCGTAATTCATTGTTGCATGATCGAAATGGGGCAGGGAATAACTGGAAGTTGAATTATTGTCCAGATAAACAAGATTGACACCTTCTTGCAATTCTGAGCCGCTGACAGTAAATGATTTCGTCTGTTTGCTCAATCCGGTATAATTAAAATTTGCTTTAAGATCATCACGGGAATTCAGATATACATCAATAATGTGCCGTGGATTGGCAATATATTCAATATCAGATGAACTGCCTCGGATTGCTATTACAAAATCCGCATCTACTGATGTTTTAATATCACTCAACGTTGGAATTATTGTAAAACTGGCTCCCCGGCCAAATGATGGACCTGTCCAGGCCAAGCCACTTTTAAAAGGATTAATAACATCGTTCTCAATATGAGTATATGAAGTTGCATAGTCCAATGTGAGGCTTGTAGATGTGGGCGCATCCAATGCTGTAACCCGTTTTCCACGTAAAGATGAATTATCCGGTATGAGCAGCCAATATGTGTTTTCTGCAAAATAAATATTCTGATGGTGGTCTATTGCATCGACATCCAAATCAAAACCGCTTGCTCCACGTCCGTAAAAGAATATTTTATCATCTGCATCCAACGATCCATTTTCCTCTCCTGAAAATTCGATTGCTGTTTCCACGAGATTTTCTGTCATAGAATTATAAGACACTGAATTGATTACAGTCGAACTGCGATCTCTCCCCAATGATGATCCGGTAAACAGCATAAAACTGCGCGGATCATTTTGTTGGAATGAACTGCTTAAATCAATTAAATCTGCACCACTGATGTAAAACATTTGATCAGCAGCTACGTTGAACTTTATCCAAGTACCATTGGGAAAAACGACACTTCTTTTCTGTTTTCTTTTTTGGGGTTGAAACCAATTTTGTGCTATATCCCAATTCATTATACGCTGCTGTAAGAATAATCGTTGGTTTTTGTTGGTTCTAATTGTTTTTGACTTGTATGATTGAAAGTATACATCAATTATGAAATTTTGATAATAATAATTTCCATTTGCCCGGGGATGAATTTCAAGTGTAGCTGTTTCAAGTTGACGGACTTTTTGCTGGTTAATCCATTTGACACCGCCATTGTCAGAAATGTCTACAATTCCCATTTTTCGTTTGTTGAATGAGCGCACATTTATGCTGGGTAAATCGTTAGCTGGAAGTCCAATCAGGAGCGTGAGCGGTTCCAGTTTATCATCAGGATTGATGTCAAAAATAACTTCTATGGTTAATCTGTCTTTAGATGAATGTAGGGTTCGCCAATCAGTGCCGGCAGTTAAAAATGATATTAATAAAAGGTATAAAAGATATCTCGGGCCAGTTATCATATTGAAATTTACTGAGATTGCTCTGTATTGAAATTGAATAATAATTGGTGAAGTGTGTAAGTTTATCTACTGAAATCGTACGAGATTTAACAGATTCTGTTCCAATTCTATATTCAAATTTAATATTAGGAAAATCCTGTGTTTGACTTGGAAATGATTAAAAGTGTTTACAGCACTTTGGCTGTACGAGTGAATGCTGCCCGAAAAGAAGTCGGACGACCTTTAACCCTATCTGAAAAAATTCTTTATGCTCATTTATTTGCTGAAGGTGTTGAAAAATATGAGCGAGGTGAATCATATGTAGACTTCACTCTGGACCGCGTAGCTATGCAAGATGCAACGGCGCAGATGGCCTTATTGCAATTCATGATGGCCGGGGAAAATAAAACTGCTGTTCCATCCACAGTTCATTGTGATCATCTAATTCAGGCTAAAGTTGGTGCTGGTCAGGACTTGGCGACTGCCATGGATATAAATGGAGAAGTACATAATTTTCTGGAGACAGTCTCGAATAAATATGGCATTGGTTTTTGGAAACCAGGTGCTGGTATTATCCATCAGGTTGTGTTGGAGAATTATGCATTCCCGGGCGGAATGATGATCGGCACCGATAGCCACACAGTCAATGCCGGAGGTCTGGGCATGATTGCCATCGGTGTCGGCGGAGCGGATGTAGTGGACGTTATGGCGGACATGCCCTGGGAATTGAAGTTCCCTAAACTTATTGGCGTCAAACTCACTGGCGAAATGAGCGGATGGACATCAGCAAAGGATATCATATTAAAAGTAGCCGGCATCCTTACAGTGAAGGGTGGGACAGGCGCCATCGTCGAATACTTTGGTCCCGGAGCAGAGAAGTTGTCTTGCACTGGAAAAGGCACCATCTGCAATATGGGTGCTGAAATCGGCGCGACCACTTCTATCTTTTCCTACGATGATCAGATGGCAAAATATTTAACGGCCACAAGCCGCGATGAAGTCGCACGGTTAGCTGATAAAGTGGCCGAACACCTTCGGGCTGATGATGCTGTTTTAGCAAATCCTGAAGAATTTTATGACCAGTTAATTGAGATAAATTTATCAGAATTAGAACCTCATTTAAATGGTCCTTTTACACCTGACAGAGCAACGCCAATATCTGAAATGGCAAAAGTAGCAGCTGATAATAATTGGCCTACAGATATAGAGGTTGGACTGATTGGTTCATGCACAAATTCATCATACGAGGATATTTCCCGTTCGGCATCCATTGCCAAACAGGCTGTTGAAAAAAAGTTGAAAGTAAAGAGTGAATTCACAATCACACCGGGAAGCGAACAAGTACGTTTTACAGTTGAACGGGATGGATTTCTTGAAACATTCGTTAAAATGGGTGGTGTTGTGCTGGCAAATGCCTGTGGACCGTGCATCGGACAGTGGGCAAGGCATAGCGATGATCCCGACAGGAAGAATACAATTGTGACTTCCTTCAATCGCAATTTTGCCAAACGAAATGATGGCAACCCGAATACCCATGCTTTTGTGGGTTCACCGGAATTGGTGACTGCCCTGGCAATTGCAGGTGACTTGACCTTCGATCCTACCAGAGATATATTGATCAATGAGCAGGGGGAAGAAGTGAAATTGGATCCGCCGGATGGTGATGCTCTGCCTAAAAATGGTTTTGCGGTAGAAGATCTTGGTTACCAGGAAGCTGCTGCTGACGGCAGTGGAATTGAAGTGGTGGTTAATCCAGATTCGGAGCGTTTAGCATTACTATCACCTTTTGAACCATGGGATGGCGAAAATATCACCGGGATGAAATTGCTGATTAAAGCAAAAGGCAAATGTACCACCGACCATATTTCCATGGCTGGACCCTGGCTTCGATTTCGCGGTCATTTGGACAATATTTCCAACAATATGCTCACCGGTGCAGTCAATTATTATACTGATAAAACGAATAGTGTAAAAAATCAATTGACTGGAGAAAATGACTCTGTACCAGATGTGCAGCGTGCATATAAAGCTGCAGGTGTTTTTACAATCGTTGTGGGTGATGAAAATTATGGCGAGGGATCTTCCCGTGAACATGCTGCCATGGAGCCAAGACATTTGGGTGTTCGTGTGGTACTCGTACGGTCATTTGCCAGGATTCATGAAACCAATTTGAAGAAACAGGGTATGCTGGCCCTTACGTTTGCTGATAAAGATGACTATGACAAGATTCAGGAAGATGACTCATTCGATTTTGTTGATTTAGATCAATTTTCTCCCGGAAATAAATTGACTTTAAACGTAACTCATGATGATGGTTCAACAGCTACGATTATGTGTAACCATACCTGCAATCAAACACAGATTGATTGGTTCAAAGCAGGTTCAGCCCTTAACTTGATTCGCTCTAAAAAAAGCTAAATCCACCATGAAAATTCTCGTTTCTGATCCCATAACCGATGCCGGTATGGCTATCCTGAAAGATGCCAATATGGAAGTCGTTTATCTTCCCGATGCATCTGCAGAAGAAAAAGCGGAAGCCAGTAAAGATATTCGTGGCTGGGTTGTCCGCAGCGGCACAAAAGTCACCGCAGATATGATCAATAACGCCGAATATTTACACGTGATTGGCCGTGCAGGTGTAGGTATTGATAATATTGATCTTGAAGCTGCGACTCGAAAAGGTGTTGTAGTCATGAACACTCCGGATGTGAATACAAATTCTGCTGCTGAACACACTGTGGCTATGATGCTGGCGCTATCTCGAAATATTCCCATTGGACATGGAGGTATCGTAAAAGGAGAATGGAATCGAAACGCATTGGTTGGTTCGGAATTGCGCAATAAAACACTTGGCGTTGTTGGTTTAGGAAAAATCGGCAGGGAAGTGATCCAGCACTGCCGCTCTTTCAATATGAACATTATGGGTTATGATCCATATGTAAGTCAGGATATGTTCAATGAAGATGAAGTGCAAGTTGTTGATCTAGATACATTAACAACCGTATCAGATTATATTACACTGCACGTTCCACTCATTGATTCTACGAAAAATCTATTTGATTACGATCGCCTCTGCCAGATGAAAGATACAGCACGGATCATCAATGTGGCTCGGGGAGGTATTATTAATGAAGCTGATCTGGCAAAAGCTTTAAACGAAGAAAAGATTGGTGGAGCAGCAATCGACGTATTTACGTCAGAACCTATAGGTATAGACAATCCATTAGTTAAAGCAAAAAATATTGTTTTAACTCCCCATTTAGGCGCTTCAACTGAAGAAGCAAAAGAAGGTGTCAGCCGGGCAGTTTGCGCCCAGGTCAGGGATTATTTGCTTCATGAAAAATTGACAAATGCTGTTAATATGCCCATTTCTGATCTGGCCAAGCTGAAAGAAATCCAACCTAGTTTGGAATTATCTGAAATCATGGGCAAGCTCCAAAGCCAATTGGAATCAGGCGCCATCAATAAAATACACGTAGAATGTGCCGGATCCATGGATGAACCTAAAACGGCTACACTGGCATTTTTAAAAGGCATGCTGTCAACTCGCATTCCTGACCGTGTAAATTATATCAATGCTGAAACACTTGCAGTGGATTTGGGAATTAAAATTGAGCATAGCTACACTTCAGATTGTAGTTCGTACACGAACCTGATACGTACAAAAGTAACAGGTGAAAATGGCACAAATCAGATCAATGGCAGCGTCTTTGAAGGCAAGCTCCTGCGATTGGTGAATATCCTTGGTTATGAGATGGATATTACACCCAGAGGTACAATGCTCTTCGTTCGCAATAGGGATGTTCCCGGTGTGATCGGAAAAGTGGGTTCAGCTTTAGGTGCAGCCCACATCAATATTGGTGCATATTTATTAAGCCGCGATTCTGATAATGGTGAAGCGTTCGCTGTAATCCGTGTGGATAATGAAGTGCCGGAAGATATCCTATCCGCACTTGCTGATATGCCGGAAATTGTCGCCATCCAGCAAATTCATTGCTGACCTTGTTTTCTTTCCCAGCAATCCAAAAACAAATCCCAATCAAAATAGCAGGTGCCGGTATAGCTGGAATGTCTGCCGCCATACATCTCAAAAAAGCCGGCCAGGATGTTGTTGTTTATGAAAAGCAATCAATGGTAGGCGGAAGCAGGCACGGTGATTATGAAGGGTTGGAAAATTGGATCTTCAAGCAATCCATGTCAGAATTTTTTGCAGAACACGGATTTGATTATGAAAAATTGAGTTCCATTCCAATTCATCAGTTCACCATTCATACTAAGGAAAAAGCACCTTTTGTTGTGCAATCACAACAGCCGTTTTTTCATATGATCAAACGCGGGCCAGATAAAGATTGCCTGGATTATCAATTGTTTGAACAGTGCAAAAAAGCAGGTGTTGATTTCAAATTAGGTAAGCCTGCACCTGAAATAATTGATATTGACAGCACCGGGTCAAAAAAAGCAGCAGCGTATATTAAAGGGGTAAACTTTGAAACAACTTTAAATAATCAGGTTCATTTATTATTAGGGAAAAATTTTGCTCCAAAAGGTTATTCATATTTGATCATACTGAATGGCAAAGCCACATTGGCAACGGCTTTCAAAAAAGTAAAAAATGAAATAACAGATCCACTAAAAAACTCGATGGGTTATTTTCGAAAAAAAGGATTTTTAATACCCGATGAACACATTTTTGGCTACAGGGGAAGTTTTTCCATTTTTAACATGAAATTATTTCAAAGGCCATTTCGTATTGGCGAAGCTGGTGGTTTTCAGGATTTTCTTTTTGGTTTTGGAATCAGGATGGCGATGAATTCTGGTCTTACTGCGGCATTACATCTAAAAGGTGAAGTGCAAACATCGAAACGCATACTGCGAGATTTGAACAGGAAAAGAAATTTATCATTTATTAACCGCATTCTGTATGAACGGTTCAGTGATCAGCAAATGGCAAAAATCGCAGCGTCTTTTGAAAACGTTGAAGAACCGCTTCATTTGTTGTCACAAGCATACAAATGGAACTTTAAGAATAAATTGCGTTGGATAAGATTAAAGGGACGGTATGAAGTTCGCCCTGCTTAGGAGCATGCAATTCTTTGCCATGATTATAACATTGTCTGGTCTCTACATCGGTATACGCGATAACAATGTGATGCTGGAGTTGAATGCGTTGATAATCGGTGCTGGAATTTTTTATGCCGCAAATACGGTAATTAAGAATAGCAATTGATTGCTTAACTAATTAATACGCTTATAAATTCAATTTTACTATGCGAGGAAATATATGACCAAACTCTGGGATGACCTGAAAAAAAACATGAAAGATTGGGGCTCCGTCGCTGTAGAAAAAGCAGAGGAAGTCAGCAAGATTGCCGTAGCCAAAACAGAAGAACTCACCAAGATCAGTAAGATCAAAATTGAAATACATCACCTGCAGCGGGATTTAGCCAAAACGTATGAAAATCTTGGAAGACTTGTAGCCTACCACGCTAAAGAAGAGAATATGGTCAACTTTACAGGTAATAAAGAATTCTATCGCTCGTTGCAGAAGATAGAAGAAACTCAAGTGAAGATCTCAGATAAAGAGGGTGAAATTCAAAAAGTAAAGGATGAATTTAATCTCCAGGAAAATGACGTTGCTGCCGCAAAACAGGATATCGAAACTGAAGTTGTTGAAGAAACCAAGGCTTCAGAAAAGGAATCACACGGAAAATCCTCTGATCCAGATACGCCAAAATCTTGACCAAACCATCTTCCTCTACAGGGCGCAAAGCCCTTGACCTCTATTTAAAAGAAATAAAAAAAATAGAACCCCTTTCTCCCCAGGAAGAAGTTGCCTTGGCGCAACAAGCCAAAACAGGGGATACGGAAGCCTTTCAAAAACTGGTTACGCATAATTTGCGCTTCGTGGTTGCTATGGCCAAGAAATTCCAGGGACAGGGGGTGCCCTTTGAAGATCTTATCAATGAAGGCAATCTGGGTCTGATTAGGGCTGTGAATACCTTTGATGAAACACGGGGTTTCAAATTTATATCCTATGCGGTATGGTGGATCACCCAGCGCATTCGTACAGCCATCCAGAAAACAGGCCGTGTAGTGCGGTTGCCCTCACACATCACGGAATCCATGGGCAAGTTATATCGTAAATCATTGGAACTTGAACAAGAATTTGAGCGGGAGCCAACCACAGAAGAAATGGCAGAAATTTCCGATACAACAATCAAATGGATAGAAGACCTCGTGAAATCTTACTCCGGTCCAGTTTCATTGGAGGACAGCAGTGCAGAAGATCGTCCCTTGATCGAATATTTGATATCGAACGATCCCCGCCCGGAAATGCAGTTAATGCAGGAATCATTGAAAAATGAGATCAAGAACCTTATTAAAAAGTTGAAAGACCGTGAAGCTCACGTCCTAACTGAATATTATGGACTGGGAGAAGATGACCCAAAAACACTGGAACAGATTGGTGAACAGTTGGATCTATCCGGCGAACGGGTACGGCAGATCAAGGAACGTGCCCTACAGCGTTTACGGAAATCTACTACTTCACAGTTATTAAAGTTATATCTCGCTTAGCATTTGGTTTATATAGGTACAAAATCTTAAAATACGGTAAATAAAAAGCAAACTAATCCATGTTTGGCCGCAGAAAAAATATTCAAAAACAATATATAATTATTTCGCAAGATGACCGTGGTGTCCGCCAGCACAATTTATCGCGTCGGCGTTTATTCACATTCGCATCCATGGCAATCATTGTATTGGCAGCTGTTTTCTTTTTCAGCGCTGATTCATTAACCAATATTCTTTATAAATCAAAGCTGACAAAGATTAAACAAAATTATTCCATGCTATCAACGACCCTTGAAGAACTTCAAGATGAAGTGGCTGTGATGTCTGGTAATATGGAATCCATTGAAGAAAAAGATAAAGCAATCCGTACCTATGCAGATATGCCCCAGATCGATAAGGATATTCGCAAACTGGGTATTGGTGGTGTTCGCCATGCAGAAAAACCCAGGGTTGATGATGTGCTGACTAACCGCATTAAATCTCTAGAAATGGATGTGCAAACATTATCCAGAAAGGTGAAACTGGAATTATCCAGTTACAGCGATATTTACAACAAAGTTACGAAAGATGTAAAAATGATGCACGCCATACCCTCTATCCGGCCCATTGCAGGCGGATATCTGAATTCCACTTTTGGATACCGCAAAGATCCAATTAACCGCAAAGTTCGTTTTCATTATGGCCAGGACATTACTATCAATTCAGGTGAAGTTGTATTAGCTCCCGCTGATGGGACTGTTAAGGAAGCCCGTTATCGCGGCGGCTATGGCAATGTCATCAAGATCGATCATGGTTACGGCTACACCACACTATTCGGCCACCTTTCAACTTTCAATGTGAAAAAAGGCCAGAAGATCAAACGTGGCAATATTATTGGTAAATCTGGAAACTCTGGCCGTTCCACTGCTCCGCATCTGCATTATGAAGTCCATCATTATGGCACGCCGCAGAATCCCCTGGATTATTTTTTCAGTGGCTATCTGCAATAAGCTGAACCTTATTTAAACTTCAGTTTTTTATTCTTATGCATAAATCTTACTTCATCGAAACCTATGGTTGTCAGATGAATGTTGCTGATTCTGAATTGGTTGAAAGTTTACTGCAAAAAGAGGGCTACCAACCGGCCAGCGATATCAAAAGTGCTGATGCTATTTTTGTAAACACCTGTGCCATCCGAGAACACGCGGAAGAAAAAGTGCATTCACAGCTGGGCAGATACAATCTCATTAAAAAACTAAAGCCCGCTACAATCATTGGAGTTCTGGGCTGCATGGCACAAAATTTGAAGGATGAAATTCTGGAAAGTAAACCTTACGTGGATATTGTTCTGGGTCCAGATTCATACCGTAAACTGCCAGAGATCCTGAATCGAAAAGTTGAGAATTCTGAAAGTGTTGTAGATACAAAACTATCCCGGTATGAAGTATATGATGATCTTTTCCCCAGCCGTAATGAAGGTATCAATGCCTGGATCTCCATCATGCGTGGTTGTGATAAGTTTTGCACGTTTTGTATTGTACCTTTTACCAGAGGCCGTGAGCGGAGCAGAAGCATCGCCAGCATTGTTTCTGAAATAGAAAAAGCTGTTGCAGATGGATTTGTAGAAATTACTTTGCTTGGCCAGAATGTGAATTCATACAAGCATGAGCATGAAGGTTTTTCGGAATTATTGGAAGCAGTTGCGTACGTAAAAGGTGTAAAAAGAATTCGTTATACATCGCCTCATCCGCAAGACATCAATACGAAACTGCTGGAAGTTATGGCTGCTCATGACAATATTTGCAATTATATCCATCTTCCATTGCAGGCCGGTAATAATCGCATACTCAAGCGCATGAATCGAACTTACACCAAAGAACATTTTATGGGTTTAGCTAATCATATTCGCGATATGCTGCCCAATGTCGGCATCAGTACGGATATCATTGTTGGGTTTCCCGGTGAAACAAATACCGAGTTTGAAGAAACCCTCGACGTTATGGAAAAATTAAAATTTGATTCCGCATTTACATTTAAATATTCCTCTCGTCCCGGGACCAAAGCTGCTGAATACAGTGATCATATTACTGAGGCAGAAAAACAAAAGCGTTTGCAGCTCGTCATTTCTTTACAGAAAAAACATACCTTGGAAAGAAATTTGGAAAGTGTTGGCAAGATCGAAGTAGTGCTTGTTGAAAAGGAAAGCAAAAAATCTTCAGCTTATTGGGCTGGTCGGACAGACTCCAACAAATGGGTGATTATTGATAAAGGAAATACCAAAATAAAAGACTTCGTTCCTGCATTGATTACAGCTGCGAAAGGCGTTACTTTACATGGAGATTTGGTATACCAAGAAGAAGCATACGCTGTATGAAACTTGTAAAAATATTTATCACCCTGCTTGCCATTATTCTTGTTCTGCTTTTCCTGCTGCAGAATACTGATGTGGTTAACGTTAATCTGATATTTGCTCAATACGAAGATGTGAAAGTTGCTTTTGTCATGATTGGTGCACTTTCTGTGGGATTATTTGTTGGCTTTAGTATTGCTGTAGCTAATATTCTTTCCGGCAAATCAGAATTACGTTCTTTGCGTACCAAAAACAGAAGGTTATCAGACGAATTAAATGACCTACGTAATGTGGCTATTGATGAAGGGATCTACGACCTGGATGACGGAGACGAATAGGTTTGAATACACTGCTTTTGATAGCTGTCATCGTTTTGATAGCCGCCGGTATTGCCGCCGCAGTTTACTTTCGTCCTAAAAAACCTCGCCGCTTCGAATCACTTTACACTGACGCATTAAATGCTATTGTCCGAGGTGATTCCAAAAATGCATTAAAACTTTTACGTGATGTTGTTAAACAAGATACGAATCACATTGATGCATATTTAAAGATGGGGGAAATTCTACGGGAAGAAGGAAATTCTCAACAGGCAATTAAAATCCACCAATCATTAACAGTCCGTCCAAATCTCGATGATTTTTTAAAGATTGATATCCACCGTTCACTGGCAATGGATTATTTAAGTGTTAATAATTTAATCAAATCGAAGCGGGAAGCTGAATTCATCCTAAAGATCGAAAAAAAGAATACATGGGCATTGGAATTTTTATTGGGTATAGCTGAACGCGATCATGACTGGGTTCACGCTGCCAAATTAGCCAAGGATATTCAAAAAATAACTCAGCAGCAGGATCCCAGTAAACTGGCACAATTTCAAGTTTATGAAGGTTTGGATAAACTGAGTAAAAACGATCGTGAGGGTGCACAGAACTGCTTTCAAAAAGCATTGGTAATCGATTCCACTTATGGTCAGGCGCACCGCCGACTGGGTGATTATTATGCTGAAGACAGGGATTTGATTAAAGCCATCGATCATTGGGAGCAATATGCATTTTTGGATCCTGATAATGCTGGTTATGTTTTTTCAAAAATTGAAGCAGCGCTTTATGATTTAGGCAGGTATAGTGAAGTTGAAAAATTCTATAAGCGCATGCTTGATCAGAATCCTGGTAATCTCAATGCACTGGCACACATGGCTAATGTATTGGAAGAAAAAGGCGAACGCCAGCAAGCGTTGGATCTGGTGGATTCTGCCATGGAAAAATCTGATAATTCTGTTCATATACGTTTGATGAAATTGAAATTGAGTTTAACAGTCGCACCGCCCCATGAATTATCTCAACAAATAGATAAGATAATCGATTTTTTAACCGATGAAAAGGAAAGCAGCTAACTTTGAAGCTGTGGATATTTTGGCCGATTTTAATTTCGACTTTTCTTTCTGCGCAAACCTTTAATATATATTTCCAATTACTTGAAGAAGGACGGATCCAGGAAGTCAAGGATCAGCTTCCAGAACTCAAGTCAAAATATCCTTACGAACCGGCAATTCCATATCTGCAAGCTTTAATGGATGATGATGGTTATTCAGCAATCATTCAATTTCGGCAATTCATAGAAAAATTTCCTGATAGTGAGTATACTGATGACGCTGAAATGAAAATTGGTGAATATTTGTATTCCCGAGGACTTTATGGGCAAGCCAGCCAGCAGTTGAAGAAAATTACATTAAAGTATAAAAACAGTAACCATTTACAAAGATCAGTTGATTTATTGGTTTCAAGTTTCAAAGCAACCGGGGAAATAGACAGTGCAAAATATTATGTTTCCAAAATCAAAGCTCGCAATTCTGAATTGCAGGTGAATCATTATGGTTTTAATGTGCAGAGATTTGATGTAAAGCTGAAAAAGCTCACTAGCAAAGATGAAGGAAAAACCAAAGCATCCATCGCACAGGATTTGTCCCAACCGTGGGTTGTTCAATTAGGAGCTTTTGGAAAATATGATAATGCTAAACGGTTGAAGAATATGATCAAAAATGCAGGTTATCCCGTTGAGATAGTTGAAGTCATGTCAAATGGCAAGCGACTTCATGTTGTTCGGGTAGTCAGATTTAATTCAGTAGATGAAGCTGGAAACGTCGGAAAAAAAATTAAAGCACAATATGGTGTAAATTATCGGGTACTGAAGCGTCCTAAATAGAATTGATTCATTTTATTATATTTTAATGTAATTAACGAATGATATTCTGTAATTTTATTAAAAGGT
>Ga0207966_1001467_pt1 | contig 12923 bp, 10 predicted proteins | sample Knorr_S23_td_NAD_FD_185611 | JGI IMG/M metagenome (GOLD analysis project Ga0207966, IMG submission 185611) | Marine microbial communities from Southern Atlantic Ocean transect - Knorr_S23_td_NADW_ad_2500m_LV_B (SPAdes) (version 2) | ecosystem: Environmental > Aquatic > Marine > Oceanic | place... | reverse complement strand
TTTCTTAAGCTGGTCCGATATTCGCGGTCGTTCTGCCAGCGATGGCATCGATCATTTCTCCTGTTGCAACTCAGGCAGTCGCCAGTTCGCTTTTGACTGATTGTACAAGCGCGCGGATATGGTCGGCAGTCGTCCCGCAGCAACCGCCGAGGACATTAACTGGCAGATCCGCCAACTTCCGATAGTGCTCGGCCATGAATTCGGGCGTTTCCGGATAGCAGACCTCACCCTTGATTATTTCGGGAAGGCCCGCGTTCGACTGAACGACGAGATAACCATCGGTTGCCGCACGCATCTTCGTCGCAATCTCGACCATTCGTTCGATCCCGCTGCCGCAGTTGGTACCGACGATGTCGGCACCTGCTCCCTGCAGGCCAATCACAGCCGATTCCGGGGTATTGCCGAACATCGTGAAGAAGCCACGCGGACCCTTGTCGAATGTCATTGTGGCCATCACGACCAGACCCGTGTTTTCTTTTGCCGCCCGAACTGCAATGGAAGCCTCTTCGAGATCAAGCTGTGTTTCGATCATTACGGCATCGGCACCACCTGCTTCAAACGCTTTCGACATCTGGGCGAATGTGTCATACAACTCGTCTTCAGTAACGTTGCCCGACGGCTCAAGAAACTCACCCGTCGGACCGATTGAGCCTGCGACGTATTTACCCGGGGGAGCGGCTGAGCGGGCGTGTTCTGCCGCAAGCCGGTTTAATTCGAACAGGCGGTCCGCCACACCGTACTTTGCCAGAATAAACCGGTTGCCGCCAAACGAGTTGGTCAGGACGATGTCCGACCCCGCTTCAAAGTAGTGTCTTGCCATCTCCCTGACCGCGTCGGGGCCGGCCGCGTTCATCAGTTCAGGGCTACCGCCAGCCTCGAGCCCGTGCTCCTGCAGGTACGTTCCGGTCGCACCATCAAAAATTAGCAGTTCGCCGGCCGCCAGGCGATCCAGAATGCCGGGATGCCCGTTACAAGCTACCAAGTGATCTCTCCGGTTGTTTACTTGAGAAAATGATTTACTACTAATGATTTACTACTAATGTTAGATACAAGTTCGACCTTTTAGGGCTCATTCACTGCCAGTTGCCCAGTGATCAATCGCACCAGGAGCAGGGTTCCTAGTGCCATCTTTTTGCATGGCAACAATTTTCAGTGTGAAATCGGCGGGCATCTTCTCTAATCGAACAGCCACCGCGTCGGCAGCCTCGGACGCTGTTCCTTCGCCATCTGTGTAGTCACCGAATCCCCACCCATCCAGGTACTCGTCAGTACCCTGACTGCCGTCCTGCATCGCAACCATGTCGGCCGCTTGCTGGAATCGGTCTTCAAGCTGTCTGGAAACTCTCCCGCTTGCATCTTCTGCCTGAACCTGAACTGGGATTTCTTTCCAGTACATCACCCGCACGCGCACCATAATTATTGACCCCTGAAACGTCGGTTTAGAAAAATTGTTTTAGCATCGACCGAATTAACGCCGCTCGCCCGAAGCGCCCCGTCGCCAGCTGCGAACGGACCGTATGCCGTTTGTTCGACTCACAATCGTAACATTGGGGGCATCGAACGAGCTTTCGCTGCGAGCGAAAATTGAGACTCGCCTATATGCTCGCATGGCAGCGGCGATATTTTTGGAACTGTACTTACCGGAATTCACGACCCACGGCATGGAATGCGGCGCTGGGATACCGGGTTCCGGTCAGCGCCGAGAGCGGTGGACTTCAACTTGACGTCAGAAAATACAGATCAACCAATCCGAGTCATGGTGCCCGACGACGACCCGCCCGTATTTGCCGATTCGGCAGCACTGGCCCGTCTGCGCAGGTTGCCGAATGTCGAAGTCGTATCTCATATCCGGCGACCCGGAAGCATATACGAACTGATCGCGCGACTCTCAGGCGTTCACACGATGATCGTCGCGCGAACTACCACACGGGTCACAAACACAGTTCTCGAAGGGGCTTCCCCGGGCCTTAAGCATGTGGCCGTGTGGGGTACCGCAATCGACCACGTGGCACTCGAAGCGGCAAGGCGTCTGGGCGTCGTCGTCACAAATACGCCCAACGCGGCGACGGTAGCGGTTGCTGAACATGCCCTGGCCCTGCTTCTTGCACTTGCCAGAAAAATACCGCAGCTCGACCTCAGGGTGAGAGACGGTGAATGGTCTGGTGGGCAACTCACTCAACTCGCTGGGAGAACCCTGGGCATTGTTGGCACGGGTGCAGTCGGAATTCGTTTGGCACGCATCGCAGAAGGCATCGGGATGCGAATTCTGATGAGTTCGATGAGCGAGACTATAGAGAACAGTGAAAGTTCCAATTGGACCGAGGTAAGTTTTACGGAACTGCTAGAAAATTCGGACGCGATTTCCCTTCATGCCCGCCTGACGACGGACACACGCTCTATGTTTGGAGCGTCCGAATTTGCCCGCATGAAACCGACCGCGCTTTTCATTAACACCGCGCGCGGTCAACTGGTGAATTCACGTGCGCTGGCCGAAGCCCTTGCGAATGAAACGATCGCCGGGGCGGCGTTGGACGTGTTCAACACCGAACCCCTCGACCGAAACTCGCCGTTGACACGGCTTCCCAATGTGATCCTCACACCGCACATTGCCGCCAATACGAGTGAAGCCCTTAATGTTTCTCTGAATATGGTGATCGACAACGTTATCGATTTTATCCGGGACCGTGTTCGCCACCAGGTCAGTTAGTTGACCTGAACGAGCAGGATGGCTTGTTGAAATGTTGACACCCTGAAATCAGGGTTCATATAATTCCAAGGCTAAGTTCTGATGTGCCTCCCGCGGTGCGTGTCTTGCTTGCCCTCGCGGTATATACGCATGCGGGCGAGCAAGTGCTAACCGTGGTCTGGCGGGTTGGAGACGCAATAGACGTGGGGATCTGACCTTGAAGTTTGGTCTCCAAACAAGGCCCAAATCTCGGGTCAAAACACGTCTGAGGAGGAATTTGATTGTCTAATAATGGAAAATTGAAGCTCTTGTTCGGGCTTCTCGTAGGCGGTGCGATGATCGCCACGGTCGCTTGTGGCGGCGCGGATGATGTAGCGGCAGAGCCGATCATCATCCGAGAAACCGTCATCGTGACCGAAAAGGGTGAGGACGTAATCGTCGTCGAGACGGTCATCGTAACCGAAAAAGGTGACACCGAGACCGTTGAGGTCGTCGTAACGGCGACCACAGCGCCGATTGCACCTGAGGTTGTTGAAGACCTTATTAAGGCCCCGGACACACAGACCCCCGCTGGCACAGCCGTTATCGCCGTTGGCGGTACGACTATGGGCAGCGAAAACGGTCGTGGTGCGAACCAGTGTTGTGAAGGTCTGAAGAACACCGGTGTAGGCGAAACTCTGTACCGCCGAGCCGCTGACGACAGCACCCTCGACTGGCTGGCCACTGACTTCACGATTGCGTCTGACCTTTCAAGTGCAACCGTCACGATCGTCTCTGGCGTGTCGTTCCAGGTCGTAGATGGCTACGACGCCGGAATGATGACCGCAGCTGACGTTGCGTGGACGATGAACGACGCCAACAGCGTTACAAACCCTGAGTCCATTCATGGACAGGCTGGTGACTTCGCCGGTCTCTGGGGCGAGTGGACCGCTGTAGACGACACGACCATCACCTTCGACTTCACGGCATACGACTCGACATGGAAAGACGACTACGTCAACCAGTCAGGCCAGGCGTTCACCGTCCTGTCCAAGAGTGCTTTTGAAGACCAGGGTGCGGACTGGGTCGCCGACCACATCGTGGCTACCGGCCCTTACCAGGTTGAAGAATGGCTCCGAGACGAGTCATACACCATCGCCAACCGCGACGGTACGCACTGGCTGGCAGAACTCGAGCCCAAAACTGACCGAATTCAGTTCGTTCAGGTAAGTGAGCCCACCACCCGACTGTCGCTTCTCCGCAACGGTCAGGTCGACATGGCCCACCTTGAGCCGAAAGACGCAGCCAAGCTCGACCTTACCGAGTTCACCCAGACCACCGCAGGTGGCGCGGTGCAGCTTGGTATCTTCTTCTCGGGTAACCTCTGGGAAGACGTTTACGCTGGTGGCGATAGAGCAGGCCAGCCACTCCCGACCAAGGCAACGTTCGTTCACGACCTACCGTGGATTGGCAAGCCTGGCACCTCACACGGTGAGGGTGACCTTGAGCAGGCGCGATTGATTCGCCGTGCTCTGGCCATCGCAGTAGACCGTGACCTTGTCAACGAGACTCTGGTCGCTGGCCTGGGGAACGTTGTTCACGTCGAGTACTTCTCGACTACAAGCCCGAACTGGGACGCTAAGTGGGAATACCCTTACGACCCGGACGGCGCCATTGACCTGATCAAGGCACAGGACAACGACTACAACCACGGTCAGGCCGGTAAAGACGGACCTCTTGGCGATTGGGCCTTTGAGATCTCCATCTACGCCGGACCCGAGCTCGGTGGTGGCTCATCCGTAACAGGTGAAGTCGCTGACGCGGTTGCCGGCTTCTGGGCCGACATCGGTCTCACCACCTTCTCCCTGAAGTTCTCGTACGCAACGTTCCGACCGACAGTTGTTGGCCGGGCCAACACGCACCCCTGGATCACTTCGTGTGACAAGGGTCGAGAGTCGAACCCCTGGCACTTCCCGAAGGGCCTTGTGCAGACGACTCTCACACGTGGTGGTTTCGCCTGTGGTTTCGAATCCCCAGAAATCCTCGGTTTCTACCGACGAATGGCTGAGGCTTCTGACTCTGCATCAGCGACGATTGCTGCGAATGAGTACCTCGACTACGTCTACTACCAGAACCTACAGCCTGGCGTAGTCTCGATCCCGGACGCTTTCTACTTCAACAACAAGAAGATCAAGAGCTTCAAGATGGACCTGGCAGCCGCTAGCAACCTGAACTCTCTCTGGAACCTCGAACTGAAATAGTCCGTTGTCCCAATGAGTTCAATTGCAACAGGCAGTTGACTTGAATGATGGAGAGGCCCGCCAAATGGCGGGCCTCTTCTTATTTAAGTGAGCGCTTAGTATGAAATCCGCATAGTTATTAGAAGCGAAAGGGGAGTTGGGGTTCCCGTTGGCGGTAGAATTTATGGTACTCTCAGCGGGCTCTGATTCGGGTTCGAATTCCAGTCTGTTTTATAGGAACTAAATGCGGCGCTTCATTATTCGCAGATTCGTCTTTTCGCTTGTCAGTATCGTTGTCGCGACCTTGCTCGTTTTCTTATTGTCACGCGCCGCGGGCGACCCCCTGTTGCTCTATGCGAACTCCGGTTATGGCCTCACTGCTGAAGGCGAGGCGGCGCTTCGCAAGAAGCTCGCCCTGGACCGGCCGATCCCGGTACAGTACGCACTGTGGCTTGGTCGCACACTCAAAGGCGACATGGGTGAAACGATTCTCGACCGCAAGCCCGTCTTCCGCATCGTGACGCAAAGGCTCCCGTCTACCATCCACCTTGGCGCGACTGCGTTTTTGCTTTCGTTCTTGATCGGTATACCACTCGGAGTCCTCTCGGCAGTCACGCGCGGCTCAATTTGGGATTATGTCGGCAGGTTCATCGCGCTTCTTGGACAGGCGGTTCCACAGTTCTGGTTGGGTCTTGTTCTGATTCTCGTATTCGCGGTTCATTGGCAAATATTCCCCGCGGCATTGAAAGGCGATGGACTGCTCGATGTTAAGCACCTGGTTTTGCCAACTATCACATTGGCCGCAGGCGGATTCGCGTTCTACATGAGAATCACGCGTAATGCGATGCTCCAGGTACTCGACTCGGAGTACATCAGGCTGGCCCGTGCGAAGGGCGTATCAAACAGGGTCGTCATCTGGAAGCACGCGTTCAAGAACGCACTGATCCAGCCGCTGACTGGAATGACACTCGGCCTTACGGGTTTCCTCACCGGATCGGTGCTCGTTGAAACTGTATTCGCATGGCCAGGCATGGGAAACATGGCCATCACTGCTGTGAACAACAACGACTTCCCGATATTGCAAGCCGTGGTGTTCTTCTTCACCATCCTGTTCGTTTCGATGACATTCATCACCGACCTCCTGTACGCGTTCATCGATCCAAGAATCCGTTACGACTAGATATTCCATCTAGCGAGAAATTTTTAGTACTCACTGAAGGCATATGGCTGAACAGGCTGAAATTGGAACAACCTTGGACCCCGAAAACGTCGGGCGAGACGCTGATACGCGCGCCACGGAAGAACGGCCGTTCGTAAGTCAGACGTGGTATCTGCTCCGCAGGTGGCCCCTGCTGCCGCTGCTCATCATGGTTTTGCTTCTGATCGCAGGCATATTTGCTCCGGTCGTGGCCCCGACAGATCCAATCTCTCAGTCTCTCGGATTCCGTAACTTCCCTCCGACATGGGGGCGTGCGACCCCAGAATTCAATACGTTCCCTGATGCCGCCAACTTCGATCTTTCAACTACTAAAGGGAAGTCGGCTTTTTCACGCGCAAAGAAAAACTATTTCTCCCGATCCACGTTCGTTCTCGGTGCCGACAACTTGGGTCGCGACGTACTTTCACGAGTGATTTTTGGCGCACGAATTTCGCTGCAGGTGACCGGCTGGGCACTCACTTCGGGGATCATCATCGGAACCATGCTAGGTTTGATATCGGGATACTTCGGAGGCTGGACCGATGAGATTCTTATGCGGCTCGTCGATGTCTGGCTGGCGCTGCCATTCATCCTGATCGCGCTCGTCATTGCACAACTGTTCCTGCACCAGGGTGGCGCCGCGGTTGGGGTGGTTATCTTGTTAATCGCGCTTGTCGCGTGGACGCCGTTCGTGCGGCAGGTCAGGGCGGACGTCCTCACAATTCGCAGCCAGGACTACGTTAGCGCAGCAAGAGTGGCCGGGGCTTCCAGCCTCCGGGTACTTCTCAGGCACATACTTCCCGGCACGTTTAGCACCATTCTTGTCGTCGCTTCTCTCCGTGTCGGCCAGTTGATCTTGACCGAAGCGACACTGTCGTTCCTCGGTGCCGGGATTCCCGACCCGATTCCGGCCTGGGGCAAGAGCGTAAACGACGGCCGAGCCTTCATCGAAGAAGCATGGTGGATTTCGTTCTTCCCAGGCTTTGCAATCTTCCTGGTTGTAATGTCGCTGAACTTCTTCGGCGACTGGCTGCGAGACCGCCTCGACCCGAGGCTGCGACAGCTCGACTGAACCGGATTTGTACACATCGCAAAAGGCGCTGGTAGTATCCGGCGCTTTTTTTGTTTCCGCCCGGTTTTCATCAGTCTCTGCACCTCCGACTAATGCCCGTTCTGCCGGAGCGCTAACTTCGGGCGACATTTTTCGACTGAACAACCGGCAAAAATCGGTTGCCCAGCCGATATAATCGCCCGGCCGTTCGCATTCGCACGATTCCCCATCTGTCTGCAGTTTCGATACGGCACGTGGTTATCAGTTGATTCACACGGGACCCAGGCAGCCCGCAGGAGTGTTCAGACAATGACAGTCGGATTTATCGGCCTCGGCAACATGGGACAGGGAATGGTCGACAACCTCCTTGAAAAAGGAGCCGACCTAACGGTGTTTACCCGTACCCAGTCGAAGATCGAAGCGATGATCGACCGGGGTGCAAAGGGCGCAACCTCGGTTGCCGATCTCGCCCGGAGCGTCGACGTTGTCCTTGTCTGCCTCCCCGACATCCGTACTTCGCGCGATCTGCTGCTTGGCGACGACGGAGTCATCGCAAACGCAAAGCCCGGGCAGATTGTCGTCGACCACAGCACGGTCGACATCGCCACCTCGAGGACATGCGCCGAGGCCGCTGAGTTGAAGGGTGTTCACTTTCTCGATGCCCCCATCTCCGGCGGACCGGGAGGTGCCGCCGGGGGGACGCTCGCGATCATGGTCGGCGGAAACGAGGACGCATTCGAAACCGCATACGAATACCTCGGCAAGATGGGAGCGAACGTCAAGTTGATGGGGCCCAGCGGTGCGGGCACCGCGATGAAGCTGATCAACCAGCTCCTTGTGGGAATCAACACGGTCGCCGCAGCCGAGGCGTTCGCCCTGGCCAATTCGGCCGGTATCGATATAACGGCCGCAGCCGACCTCCTCACAGTGAGCTGGGGCAACAGCGTCATGGCAGCGCGGAGCGCACCCATTACAGCCACTCGGGACTTCGCCAATTCAGCAGCCCCGGTCCGCAACCTCGACAAAGACATGGGGATCATCAAAGACCTCGCCCGCGACGAGGGTCTCTCGCTCGAACTGGCCCTGAAATCCTATGAAATATTCCACCACATGATCGAGCAGGGAAACACCGAACACGACATCGCGGGTGTACTCGAAATAATTGAAGAACGCTCGAAACATTAAGCACCTCGTGCACCAAATCACAGGAAAACACACGAATGGCAACTCATAAAATAGCGATCGTCAAAGGCGACGGAATCGGGGTAGATGTGGTCAACGAGGGCATGAAAGTTCTCGACGCCCTGGCCCCAAAATATGGAATCTCCTGGGACTACACGGAGTTTCCGTGGGGCTCGGACTACTACTTCGAGCACGATGAAATGATGCCCGCGAGTGCACTGGACACTCTCGCCGATTTCAATGCGGTCTTCCTCGGGGCCGTAGGTCACCCTGACATCCAGGACAACATCACGCTCGACGGCCTGCTCTTGCCCATCAGGCGACGGTTCGATCAGTACATCTGTCTGAGGCCGTCGGTGCTGTATCCCGGTGTCACCTCGCCCCTTTCAGGTAAAAAACCGTACGACATTGATCTCACCGTGGTCCGCGAGAACACCGAGGGTGAGTACCTGAACATCGGTGGGTTCGCATATCACGGCTCGCCAGACGAAGTCGCAATTCAGACGGCAGTCTTCACGCGAAAAGGCTGTGAGCGGGCCATTCGGTATGCCTTCGACCTGGCCCGCGAGCGCGGCAAGAAAAACCATGTGACGTCGGTAACCAAATCGAATGCGCTCGGTTACATGACGATCTGGGACCGCACATTCGAAGAGGTGGCTGAGGAATACCCTGATATCGACACCACATCGCTGCTGATCGACGCCGCGTGCATGGACCTCGTACGAAGGCCGGAAATGTTCGACGTGATGGTCGCACCCAACCTGTTTGGCGACATCATTACCGATGTAGGGGCGATCATCAGCGGCAGTCTGGGGCTGGCCTGCAGTGCCAACATCAACCCCGACAAAACCGTTCCCTCGATGTTCGAGCCCACTCACGGATCGGCCCCCGACATCGCGGGGCAGGGCATCGCCAACCCGATGGCACAAATACTGACCGGAGCCATGATGCTGCGGCATCTGGGGGAAGACGCAGCAGCAGCTGACGTAGATGCGGCGGTTCTGCAGTTGCTGGAGCAGGGGGAAACGATCACACCAGATCTTGGCGGGTCGTCGACAACTGAGGGCGTGGGCGACGCGATCGCCGAGATTGTCTCCAGATAATCGCGATACAACAACAAAATTATTAAGAATTCGACAATGAATCCATTCGAAAAAGTAGCAATCGGCGACACGGGAGTAGAAGTCCCCCGGCTCGGTCTCGGCACCGCGCCTCTCAGTGGCATGGTGCTTGGTGATGGCCTCTATGGCGGCACAGCGCACGAAGAAGCGGTCAGGATTATCGACCGGGCCAGGGAATTCGGCGTCTCCTACGTGGATACCGCCCCGCTTTATGGCAACGGTCGGGCCGAAGCCCGCGTCGGAATGTCAACCTATTCTTCCGCGGACAGAGACAGCTTCGTGATCTCGACCAAGATCGGACGTGTTCTCAACGCTGTTCCAGGCGGCGTCACACCCGAAGACGATTCCGACGGCATCGGCGAGCTGGCCGCGGTCAACTCTTGGACCCGAGACAATGTTCACCGGTCGATAGAAGAAAGCCTTGTCCGCCTGAAGCTCGACCGGATCGACATCATTTACGTGCACGATCCCGATGTCGAACCTTACGGCGAAGGACAGGCTGTAAACGAAGCCTTCCCGGCGCTGATCGAACTCCGTGAACAGGGAGTTATCAAGGCGATTGGCTGCGGCATGAACGAATGGCAAATGCCACTGAGGTTCATCCAGCGATTCAACCTGGACATCATCCTGCTTGCAGGTAGATACACATTGCTCGACCACTCAGGTCTTTCCGAATTCCTGCCCGCGTGTGTCGAACGCAATGTAAAGATCACGGTAGGCGGTCCTTACAATTCCGGAATACTGGCCCGCGATCTTTCGAAACCCGTCACGTTCGACTATGAACAGGCCCCGGATATCCTATTGGACCGGGCTCGCAAGCTCACCGAAATCTGCGTGGCACACGGTGTCGACCTCAAGGCCGCAGCACTGCAGTTCGTGCTGGCCCACCCCGCAGTCGCGACCGCAATCCCGGGTGTCCAATCGGTTGCTGAACTCGAACAAAACATCGCCTTGGTGCAACAGGAGATTCCGGCCGGGCTGTGGAGCGATATGAGGTCCGCCGGGCTGATACCCGACGCGGCACCGACTCCGGTGTAGCAGTACTCTGCCACACCGCTATCGCCACCGGCAGCGTTCCCCCTCAACCTGACTTTCTCCCCCGGGGAGGAGGGACCAAGACAGCGCCCTACACCCGTCAGCCGGTGTGAAATCCCGCCGCGTGGGCCGCCGGCTCCACATGCGTCACGACCGGTGTCCTGCCGATCAGGAAGTCGAAATCGCAGCCGTCCTGAGCCTGGGTGATGTGCTGCGAGTACATCTTGCCGTAACCGCGAACAAATCCTCCATCCACAGCAGGCTCAATAAGATCCGCTCGACGGCGGTCCAGCTCGGCCGCATCGACGTTAAGGTCGAGCCTGTGACCTTCAACGTCCAGCGTAATCATGTCGCCCGTCTGAACCAGGGCCAGCGGACCGCCAACCGTCGACTCGGGCGAAACGTGCAGCACAACGGTGCCGAAAGCGGTGCCACTCATGCGGGCATCGGAAATACGCACCATGTCGCGCACGCCCTGCGCCAGCAGTTTCTTTGGCAGCGGTAAAAAGCCGGCCTCTGGCATTCCAGGCCCTCCGACCGGGCCGGCACCTTTCATCACCAAAATATCGTCTTTCGTCACTTCAAGGTCGGGGTCGTCGATCCTGTTTTTGAGATCGAGCGGGTTTTCGAACACAACGGCGCGACCGGTGTGTTTCATCAACTCTGGAGACGCAGTAATGTGCTTGATCACTGCACCGTCAGGCGCAAGCGAACCCTTCAAAATCGTCAGGCCACCTTCTTTCGCGAGGGGGGCGTCGACTGAAAGCACCACATCGTCGTTGTGGCACTCGGCGTCTGCGATGTTGTCGCCAAGCGAATCGCCGGTCACCGTCAGGCAATCGAGGTTCAACAAGCCAGACATTTTTTTCAGCACCGCTTCGACGCCACCCGCGTAGTACAGGTCCTCCATCAAGTATTTCCCGCCCGGTTTGAGGTTCACTATCACAGGCGTCGATTCAGAAAGGTCGTTGAACCGTTCAAGGGGTAACTCGACACCGGCTCGACCGGCAATGGCGATCAGGTGAATAATTGCGTTGGTCGATCCACCCGCGGCCAAAAGCATGCGAATCGCGTTGTCGAAGGCTTCTGGGGTCAGGATGTCGGAGGGACGAATGCCTTTTTCGACCAGCCCCACGACGGCTCGTCCCGATTCTTCGGCATGGACTTTGCGCCGGGAGTCGGCACCGGGAATAGCAGCGCCGCCGGGCAGCGTCATTCCGAGCGTTTCGACAATCGCACCCATCGTCGACGCCGTACCCATCACCATGCAGTGACCCGGCGACCGGTAGATAGCCGCTTCCATCGAATCGTACTCGGACTGCGTGATCGTGCCTGCGCGCAACTCTGCCCAGTAGCGACGGCAGTCGGTGCACGATCCCAGCTCCTCACCCTTCCAGTTGCCTTTCAGTTGCGGACCGCCGGTAACGATGATAGTGGGGATGTCGGCCGATGCCGCACCCATCAGCATTGCCGGTGTCGTCTTGTCGCAACCGGATAGCAGCACAACGCCGTCGATAGGCAGCCCGCGGATCATCTCTTCGACATCCATCGACATCAGGTTTCGGCAGAACATCGACGTTGGCGAAAGAAAGAATTCTCCAAGCGAAATCGTCGGGAATTCAAGTGGGAAGCCACCGGCGGTGAGAACCCCTCGCTTAACGTGTTCAGCCAGATCTCTCAAATGTGCATTGCAGTGTGTGGCTTCCGACCACGAATTGGCGATGCCGATAACGGGTCGCCCGGAAAACGACTCCTCCGACCAGCCCTGGTTCTTCAACCCCGCCCGGTGCAAAAACCCCTCAAGGTCTCTTGAGCCAAACCACTCTGCCGAACGAAGAATCCTGCCTTCGGTCCGATCTGTTTCCAGCAAAATGAGTCCCCTTAAATATCGAAAGAAATCCCGAGAGGCGGCGAGTCTAGCAAACAACCGGGTATTATTTTGCCAGCAGTTCTAATGATTCAGACCATCACCAGAACCAGAGTTCCGATATGAATCCCAGCGAATCGTCAGCACCTGCCGACAAAGTCTCAGCCCGCTTCCCCGAGCTGACCGTTTCAGGTAGCCCGAACCAGATGGGCCGGCTGATTGGCGAACACTTTCGGCACCAGATAGTCGAACTTTCAGAACTGGTGCTCGAACGATTCAACAAAGGATCCGAGCGCAAGATCTCGTGGGCGCAGGCCGAAAATGTCGCACGGGGTAGCTTCGACCAAGTTGGCGAGTACTTCCCTGACACCCTCAATGAGTTACAGGGCACCGCCGAGGCAGCAGGTGTGCCCGTAGAGCGCCTGATGATGTTGAACGCACGCAATATGCTTTCCGAAGCGTTGCACGCACCTCAGGTGCCGAACGGCTGTACTTCGATCATGGTTTCGGCGGCTTCGTCCAAATCGGGAGTCGGATTTGCCGGTCAGAACTGGGACAATGACC
>Ga0207966_1001464_pt1 | contig 12935 bp, 9 predicted proteins | sample Knorr_S23_td_NAD_FD_185611 | JGI IMG/M metagenome (GOLD analysis project Ga0207966, IMG submission 185611) | Marine microbial communities from Southern Atlantic Ocean transect - Knorr_S23_td_NADW_ad_2500m_LV_B (SPAdes) (version 2) | ecosystem: Environmental > Aquatic > Marine > Oceanic | place... | reverse complement strand
ACGACAGGGGCTTTGTCTGCCGCCTTAGGTTTCGCCGTCGGTGCTGCACTGCTGGTTTTAGCAGCGGGCTTAGCCGCAGGTTCGGATTTGGTTGGGGCTGTGGAATCAGAGCCACATGCCACAAGAAACACCAAGAGTATCGAAATCAGTAGTGCAGGGTTCATTAAGATGGACCATTTCATGTCGTGGCCTCCGAATTCTTTAGACTTGGCGGGATTTTAAGAATCCTTGTGGGTGAACTGGGACGCTTCCCAGTTTGCTTTATCCGACCTCTAATATGTTTCGCTTATATGAGTTCCGTGTCGTATTGCGAGAATGATACTAAGTAAAGGGTAGCCAAACTTTTCTAGTATATATACACGTTTTACAACATATAGATTCGGAATCTAAGTGAATCTGAGAGAAGATATAAACTATCGCGATATGTAATGTCAAGCTTAACTAACCAATCCAATCTTGACTGGCTAGTAGAAATCCAATGTTCAGTGGACGCCGAGAGCTATAGAAACGGCCTTGGTGCTCGATCCGGTGGACCTTTGAGGCATCGGCGAAGACTCCGTTCTCCCGGTCCATCACCACCGCGTCTTCGTCCCAGCTATTCCATAATTGTTGGCATACCTCTATGAACTCGTGGGCCTTCTCATAGCGTAGTCCAGAGGGGTCGAGAGCGGCCTGGCCATAGTTGGCGGCCTGGTTCTGATTGAGCGACGTGACCACGTTCCAGGCTGCCCTTCCACCCGTCAGGTGGTCTAGAGTGGCCCAGAGACGGGCCGCATAGAACGGGTGTTGGTAGCTGGTGGAGAAGGTGGCACCGAGGCCGATGCGGCTGGTCACCGCGGCCATCATGGTCAGCAGCGGAATGGGATCGTGCTCGGGGGCTTGGGTGGCGTACCGAAGCGCGGGCTCCAAGGACCCCTTGTAGGAGTCGGAGACGTAGTTAAGGTCGGCGAAGAATACCGTGTCGAACAGGCCCCGCTCACAGACCTGGGCGATGTGCTGGTAGAGCTCGGGCCGGCGCCAACTGTCATCAGGCCATTCGGTGCGGGGATGACGCCACATGGCCAGGCTGTGGTAGGTCGGTCCGTGCACCAGAAACTGGGCCAGGTGAAACTTCTTCTTTCTATTTTTCACACGGACACTCTTTGCGCTAATAACCGAGCTTTACCGGTGATCCACGGGTTGATCGCCTGGCTAAGGCGGGTTATTTAACCGTTTCCGGGGCCGCTCCGATCGGTATTGGGTTCTGAGAGCCCACTTTCTCGGTAAGGTTAATACCTGATGCGCGGGTCTAAGTAAGCGTATAACACGTCAACTATAAGATTCGCAGTGATATAAATGCCAGCGAATACCACGACTACAGCTTGCATAACGGGGAAATCTCTGGCTAGTACCGCTTCGTAAGCGAGAAGACCGACGCCGGGCCAAGCGTAAACGGTTTCGATTGAAACGGACCCCACTAGTAAATTGCCAAATATGATTCCGAAAAATGTCAACGGTGCGATAGATGCGTTTCTGAGACCGTGCTTCCATATAACCTTGGTCTCGCTCAATCCCTTAACTCGTGCCATCTTGATGTATTCACTATCCATCACCTCTAGCATGGACGATCGGATTAATCGCATGAGTGCAGCGGTTAGGAACCAACCGATTGAAATCGCAGGCAAGAAATAAGAGGTCCAGCCGACCCTTCCGGACGTAGGTACCAGATCCAACTGCACAGCAAAAACCCACATCATAACCAAGCCGAGCCAAAACGCCGGCAAGGATTGACCAAAGAGGGCGACTATTTTCCCAGCATAATCGAAAACGCTATCTCTCTTCACAGCGGATATGATTCCTACAGGCAATGAGATTCCCACTGCCACAATCATGGCAACGCCGGCCAGCTTCAAAGTGGCCGGCAATCTCTTCATGACGATGCCCATAGACGAGTATCCGTGCCATTTTATGGACGAACCAAAATCGCCGTGAATAGCGTTGTTTACGAACCGCCCATACTGAACGTGGATCGGTTTGTCCAGTCCGAGGTCGGCTCGCAGTTCCAATCGTTCTTTCTCGGTCGCATCTATAGGAAGGAGGATGGCTGTAGGATCGCCCGTTATCCGCCCTAGTCCAAACACAATGATGCTTACGACCCATATGGACACGAAAGCCTGAAGTACCCGAATCATGATAAATCGTTGCATGTGTCAAACTGCCTTAATGATGCAAGCTATTGGATATAGTCGAATTTTTTGCTCGAACAGATCTCATGCACTTATTTGCAGATAGGCTGCGGATTGTGGATTTTATTAGAGCTGGCGTTGATGTGGATCTAGCTTGTCCCTCAACCAGTCGCCCAATAAATTCATTGACATGACCACTAACAATATGGCGAATCCCGGGAAGAATGCGACCCACCAATGAGAGACTATCAACTCCCTCCCGTCCGCGACCATGAGTCCCCAGGCTGGAGTAGGCTTTGGAATTCCTGCACCCAAGAAACTTAGAGTGGACTCGACAACGATGACGAAGCCGACTTGTAAGGTGGCCAGAACTACCAGGCTGTTAAATATATTCGGAAATATGTGAACGCGCATTATACGAAAGTGACTTGCCCCGACAACAACGGCCTTTGCTATGTAGTCCTGTTCGCGTACCGATAGGGTGAGCCCTCTAGCCATCCTGGCATAGTACGCCCACAATAGGAGGACAAGGACGGTTATGATTGTTCCGAAGCTAGCACCTAAAGCTACGACCAGAACGAGTGCAAGTAGAATTATCGGGATTGACATCGAGATATCGACAGTGCGCATCAAGAGGGAGTCGATCCATCCTCCGAAATAGCCGGCGATGATTCCTAATGAAGTACCAATTGTGCCAGCAATCAAAATGGAGATCGATGCTACCACTATTGATATACGCGATCCATACATGATTCTCGTTAGGATGTCCCTGCCGACTTTGTCAGTACCAAGCGGATAGCTTAACGTCCCCCCTCTCTCAAATATATTTTCTAGGTCCGAACCTATCGAAAGTTCGCCTCCTCCAACTACCCGCATCTTGGCTCGTTTAACTCGTTCTTGAGCTCTTTCTAACGTGACCTGCTCTTGTTCATTAGAGGGATCGGCCCCTTCTACCACTTTAATCAGGTGGACTAGTTCACCACCAGGTTTGATATCTCCACCACCAATAATTCTTGCGTGTCCCTTGCTGACTAACTTCTGTGCGTCTGTGTCTAATATTTGAACACGATAATCGGAAATATCTATTTCTGAAACTATGTAGATAGTTTCTAATTTGTCGCCGATCCAAAATGGAGGTATCAGACGTTCTTTCAAATCGCCTTTTAAGGGGTGATAAGGAGATAATATGTTGGCAAAAGCTGCAGGAATAACCAAAACGACGATTAGAATGACAATCGGTATTAAAGGATATCTGCGAACCGCTGAAATACCTGCGAGCAGATTCAAGTTACCGCTAATAGCACTAAGTTTCATAGTTGCTACTCATTTCCAACACTAAAAAGTTCTAAGCTTTGAGATGGGTGATAGGATTTGTCGTTCAAGGGGTCTAGTTCGAAGATTATTAGGCCAGTCGACATATTTTCGAATGCTGATAGGCGAGCACGTTCTTTCAGTCGTAGTCGACTGCTTTCGTGATTCCCCTTCGGTTAAAGAAATAGGTATGACGGTCATTGACTTCCAGGACCGTGCCTTTGCTAGTCATGTTGTCCTTCGCCATATATTTAGCCAGTTGTGGGTCTTTCTGCAAGCACGAACCCCTCTAAGGACTCGACGCTAAACATTCTAGATACATATATAGCACACTAAGAATCGCAATTGGTGATAATTGAATAAATGGCACATCTGCAAACGTGGCCAGAATCACTCATTGTTAGACTAAATAGCATGCGGTTTCAATTATCCAGTCACTAATCTTAGTTTTCGGCCCTGTTCCACAGATATTGAGGTGGGGATCTGTCAATGGATGCCCCGAAAACGAATGAAAGCTTTCTTCAAAAACAACGCGCCGATGTTCAAGATTCCCCCAATTATTGACCCGATCAGACCTCCAGCAGCAACGCTGATAACGGCAAAACTCAATACTTCGAATAATCCCATGTAGTAACTACCGTGTCCTCCGCTTAGGACCATAACTAGGAAAATCCCTGGAATGATTCCGAGGAATGCTCCAACGACAGCTCCCGGGATAGCACCAGATCGAAAATTGCCGTTTATGTTTACGATCCTTGGGATGAACATATTTGTCACTTAAGTATAGAAATTATTTCTCAGATTGCTTGTAAGACGACTATGTTATCTGGTGTAGCCGCCCGTCCTCGGTGCGTGCATACAAAACCCCTGAAGCGAACGTTACCGGGGCTGAAAGCGGGCTACCTAATTCCAAGGACCATTCTTCTTGACCATTGATCCGGTCGACAGAATATAAGGTCCCGTCCGACGTTCCGAAATATAATCTTTCGCCAACTACCGTCGGCTGTACAACGGGTATTGATGAAGCATCGAATTTCCATAGCATTTTTCCGTCTTTGGCCGAAAGAGAATACACAGAATTATTGTTGCTGCCTATATATATAGCGTCAGAGGTTGCGGCCGGAGTTGTGACAAATTCTGCGCCTGGTATTGGAGAAGGTACCGGGTGGGACCCTAGATACAACGCTTCGGAATTTTTCGCCATACCTATGGAAGATTCTGGGCCATCTTCCATAGGAGTAGCACGCCACCGAAAGCCAGCTGGGCCTGGCGGGGTAGGCACCGGAAGCTCCCACAGCCATAATTGTGTCCATATCAGACGCAGCGGGTACGCCCACGGTAATGCCCTGCTATCGACGTCAAATGAAAGAACGTTCCCGTTCGATACAACATAAACTGACTTTCCACCTACGACGGGAGGATGGGTAATCAAGCCTCCTATCCTGACTCTTGATCGATTGTCGCCGGTTCGGGCATCTCTAATGAAAAGACCACCAGTTGAGACCCCAACGGCTATTTTGTTGTCAGTTATAGCAACCGCCGAAGTGATCGCATCACCAGCATCCATGGTCCAGATCTGATTTCCTGTGGCGGCATCGAGCGCGTAAAGTCGGCCTTTTTGAGTCGACGAATAGACTATGCCTTTATCTACAGATGGTGAGCCTACGAACGGACTTTCTGCCTTAAAAGACCACCTTTGGCTCCCTGACATCGCGTCTAAAGCCAGTATTTCCTTGTTGCGCAGTGGTACGAACAAGGTATCGTTCGCGACGGCCAAAGTCCCATGTACCGGACCTGTTGGTTGGCTTTCCCACGACGTTTCGCTTGTGTCTGCATTGATAGCGAATACCGTAGATTCGCCTCCCATATATACAGTTCCATTTGATATAACCGGAGCGGAACGAGTAGACGGTCCGACATAAATGGAATCTAACTCGACGCCTTCTGGGTATTCGCCTGTCCAGGGGACATACGCCGAACCACTGAGATTTCCACCGTTCATAGGCCACTTACCTGGATACCAGGAAGAAGATAGATCAGAAGTTGGGGTACTAAATATCAGGATAATTGGATTTGGTAAGAATGGGTAATTGAACCATGTAAATACAGCTAGAATAATTACGAGCGAAGACCATAAAACTATCCTCTTGCGCCGCAACGAGTTTCTCTGGGGACCGGATGTGGCCCATGCCGGCATGACAATTAACTGATCCCCGCAGTTGATGCATTTATCTGCGCCCGGCTCATTTTCTGAACCACAACCTGGACAAATAGGCGAATTGTTCATATGGCCAAACCTATTCCTAAAGAACGCTATCGGGGTCCGACTTCAATCAAACCAGTCTTTTTTCGTTAGTGTTTTCAGCCCAGGGGTTCTATGACGGTAATAATTTGATTTGCCTCGATATTTCTTAAGGTCTGGATGGTTCCACTCGGCCAGTGAATCTCCAAGGAATCCACGATTTGAGCGCTTGCCAGGCCAAAATGCGCGACCAGCGTATTTTGGGACATACTACTCCCTCCTGCTGATATTGATCTCCACTGAGTCTCAGGTCCGTAAGTGATCTTTAAGCGTGCCCCTATACCGTTGGTGTTACTAATAGTTCCAATCGTTTTTACTTGTAGCCAGTTACTACCCCAATCGCAGGCATTTTCGAATAGCTTCGATTCCTGGCCTATGTCTGCTTGGCGACCTAGATTCACAAGGAACAGATCAAGGCATCCGTCATTGTTAAAATCCCCATATGCAAGGCCCCGGCCTATTCCGAAGTCCCCAGTACCACTCAGGTGGGTTACGTCAGTAAATGTCGCGTCTCCATTATTGTGGAATAGTACATTCGCCTGGTTTTTGCGGTTAATGTCATCTGTATCTAACCACCCGCTGGCTACATAGAGGTCTTCAAACCCGTCGTTGTCGTAGTCGAAAAACACGGTGCCCCAACTTACGCGAGGCTGCGTGTCAAAAATTCCAGCGCTTACGCCAGCTTGGGATGCGACATCGCTGAAAGTGTCGTTAACCGGGTCTTTGCTCAATAGGTAGTTCTCGTTGATGTTAGTCAAATAGAAGTCTATATTACCGTCCCGGTTGTAATCACCGACTGCGATGCCCATGCCAAACATTGCAATATCACTATGGGACGATCGTGAAATGTCTGTGAAACGCCATGTCCCTACATTAGACAGCCCGTCGTTTCGCCATAACACGTTAGGGGATATCTCCTCCCCAAAATCGTTAACGATATAAAGATCTATGTCCCCGTCGTTATCGAAGTCCACCCACTTGGGTTGGAACCCTGATCCCCATATATTCCCATGGTCGCCACGTTTTCTAGAAGGACTCGAATCACTGTTCAATAGATGTGTTTCATTGGAGAACGTGCCATCTCCCTGATTCCTAAATAATGACAACGGTCTTACATCGAAATGGTACAGGCGTTTGGAAAAAGCGTCTGGGTTCGATTCATCGATATACCGAACTACTACCAGGTCGAGATACCCGTCATTATCGTAGTCGCCCCAGGCGCAGCCAGACGATCTGAAGGTTGTGTCAGGTTCTTGAAGTCCAGATCTGCCGGTTACGTTTGTAAATCGGCCATCTTCACCTCCGGCAAAGAGTTTGCTAGCGCCCCAATTTGTGACGAATAGATCCTGATATCCATCACGGTTGTAATCACTGGAACATCCGCCATTTCCTTTGCCTAGAGGGTCGTCCACCCTGGCCCATCTTGCAACATCGCTAAAGGTCCCATCACCGTTATTCGCATATAAAGCGTTCGAACCGTCAGTGTCTGGAGCCAGATCCCCGATATCAGGTGTCGATACGATGTAAATATCCTGAAATCCATCGTTATTGTAGTCAAATACGATTACGCCACCGCCTATAGGGATAATATCGAGAGCGTCTCGGTAGTGTTTGAAGTTGAGATTCGCTTCATCACCGACCTCTTGGAAGAAAGGGTCAACATAGGTAATGGCGCCTTCTAATTTTAATTGAGGGAAACTTGTATTCGTAACTTCGACATCTGCTGTTCCAACTGCATGGGGCGGCGTAAACGCCATGATGCAACCTGGGGATAGGACATCCCACGTTGAATCAATCCCGTTTATTAATATTTTGGTATCGTCGTCAAACCCTTGGCCTCGGATCATTAGGAGTGACCTACCGTCACTGTTCACTACGTTTGGTGTAATTGAAGCAATCTTGAACTGTTGGTTCTTTTGCTCTGCTGGACTTCGAGCGATGAACCCAGTCGATAGACATGAATCAGCGCTAAGGCCTTTTAAACCGGTGTCTGCTACTATTCCGGATAACATCACCACCAAGCCACCTCCTACACTGAGGAGCCATGTAGTGATGGCAAATCCTAGAACCGTTCGCTTCGGAATCACCTGAGACAATCCCCAGAAAGTGATTGGACCTGCTGCCCCGACAGAAAACAACAATGTCGTCGCGGGCCCTGGGCTCAGCCCAAGTAAGATCAGAGCTGCGATAAGTGGGATTTCGAACAGTAACGGAACATTAATTAAGATTCCAATGGTTGCCGCTATTAGGATTGCGGAATAACCATTTCCTAAATAATCGGCAACGAACCCAGGGTCGAGTAATTGAATGATCAATCCCACTGTGAATCCAGCGATGATCATCAATGGTCCGACTCTTAAGAGGTGCAGGCAACTAATCCTTAGCGTGGGGCCTATCCCGTCTTTTATGACGTGACTCCAACTGACTTCTTCTTCTATTAGCGGTATCGGAGCTATGGTTACAGTCCTGTCTAGTGCATTTCGTGAAGCGAATAGCTTGGTTATTAGACCTAGAATTATCACTGCTAGTACAGCGATTCCGAGTCTAGAAAGCGCTAGACCGGGTGTGAAAATAGTCAGGGTCATCAATATGGTCAGGATGTTGAGATTCGGAGAACTCTGTGTGATGCCGAGAACTACTTCGGGGCTTGCACCACGTCTGCTTAGTGCATTAGACACAGGTACTATGCAGGCTGAGCAAAGATTCATGAACGGTCCGATGAGAGCGCCTTTGATAGAGCCTCTGATGCCTCTATCGATGAGCGGATGGCGGGCCGTGTTTGGAAATAGGAACACTTCGGTAATCCCTGCTATGAGGAACGCGAATATCATTCCGATGGAAACCAATTTCAAGTAGGAGAGGGAAAAATTGAGCCACCGCGTGGTCCACGAAGTGTGAGGTGTAGGGTCAACGCAGAATCCTTGGAAACATTTCTCAACAGTAGCTACAGACGAGAGCATGTCTTCAGCTATCAGATCAAGTTTTGGAATCCGGTTGAATGCCACGAATAGACCAATCAGGACCAAGATCCCGACGATGCCGATTATCCTTTTCTTATCCAACTCGGATTTGAACATTTTAGATATGATGTTGGGGCATACGACGAATTAATATCTCGAGTAGATCTGAGATAGCCCCACTTTCGCAATGCGATAAAGCCGGCTGCGTTAGAATACTGGGCTATCAGTGCAAAATCTTCAAACAGACATTATCTGTTGACGGTTAATCTTATCTGCAAATATTTCGAAGATTCGTAGTGACTGACTTCAAACTGATCTTGGTTCGATGCGGTTACTGGTGATGGTCTCCAATACAAACTGGCCGGTAAATTGGATTTACCGGCCAGTTTGTAAGTTATTTAACGGTATATCTGGGGGCTGATGTCTCAGCAGCTGGGTCCCCCTTGACTTCGCTGTGATCAGGCCGAAATCTTGGGAACCCAACTGAGAGTGATTATGGCTTTAGCGACAGGGGTCTGCTGTTTTGCAGGCTTCTATGAGCCACGTATGCCCGATGTCCCCGCCATCCCAACCAGGGAAGGTCCAGGTCTTTACTATGTTGGGGTCATAGATGACCTCGATGTACACTTCAAACAAGGGTACGTTTTCAAAGGACTCGTATTTGATGTTTCCAATCTTCCTGAGTATTTCGTCCCTCTTGCCAAGGTCTGCGGTGTTTCTGAGTTCATCCCAGGTTTCCCATAGCTCATCTGTTTCAAACTGGTGAGTAGAGTTGTACCCGGCGTTGAAACCTGCGATCTGGGTCTCTACCACCTTCTTGGAAGGGGGTATTGCCCACATCACACCGCCGTGCTCGCGGCTTCGGAGTTTGGGTATGACCGTTCCGGCCCAGTCCGTCTCCTGAAGGGTCAGTTTAACGTTGATGTCCTCAAGGTAAACCTGTACCGCTTCCATCACAGGAATCAGTTCTGGTGCACCGGGGAACGGGAACAGCCAAGCCTCGGCACTGAAACCGTTCTCGTACCCAGCCTTCTTTAAGAGTGCTTTGGCTGCTTCAACGTCGTAGCCATGGGACTCCTTGAAGCGATCCGCCCATGTCGAATCCCACCCGGGTAGGCCTTCATAGTAGCCGTGGACGTAGGCGTCAGTAACGCGCCCTTTATATAGTTCTTCTTTGATTGTTTCTCTGTCAATTGCCTTGTTAATTGCCTGGCGTACGTCTTTGTTCGTGAACGGGTGATCCGCCAGTTTCCCAGTGATATCTACGAACTTATCCCGACTTAAGTCTTCGGTACCGTAATGTTGGCCGGTGAAGTTAATCTGGACTTGCTGGGCTGGTCCAGTGCTCTTCACCATTTTGTAACCCTGGGCGACGAGCTTGTCAGTAAGGTCTTTGTTAACTTCGGTAAGGTGCGTTTCACCTGCACTAAATTGTGCAAGACGTGTGGCCTCTTCAATCACCCAAGACATTTTAATGCCGTTCCAGTCCACGTCGTGAATCCAGTGCTTGCCTGGGGCTTTTCTGTAGGATATTGACTCTCCTAGCTTATGCTCGGTCATTATGTACGGACCGGTACCCGCTATGTGGGTCTCATAAGCTTGTTCACCCTCCGTGTCCCACTGAACTTTGCTGTATTGGACATGGTCTGTCGGTTGACCAAAGTAGAACAGAAGGTCAGGACACGGCATCGAGCAGAGCATGTTCACTTCATGGTCATTGACCACTTCAACGGTCTCTACTGTGCACATGCCCACTTTGTATCCCGATGACGGTTTGTCTTCTCTTCCGGGATAATCAGGGTCACACCAGATGGCGTGACTGTGGACTACGTCCGCTGCGTTGAATTCTCCGTAATCTTTACCACTACTAGAATTCCACTTGGCACCTTTGGCCAGCTTAAGGTTCCAAGACATGCTATCAGGTGCTATCTCGTATTCGGTAGCAAGCCAAGGCCCGAACGTGTTGGTCACGGGACTGACTTCGAACAACCATTCCATCATGGGGTCATGCTTTATGACCTGGTCTGCGGTCCCTTTAACCCAAGACCTAAAATAGTCTCTGGTAGGGGAAATCAATCCCATGATCAGCTCGTCGACTTTTGCTCCTTGGGTGGCTGCTGGTTTGTCTGCTGATTCGGGCTTTGCGGTAGGTGCTGCAGAACTTGACGCCGACGAACCAGTCGACGGACTAGATTCTGTATCCGTAGAGCCTGCGCCGTCACCGCCACATGCGACGGCAAATATAGCTAACATCGCAATAAATATGTGGATTTTTAGAGCGCTAATGACCTTAGTTAAATGACACATGATCCTCCTTGAGATGGGGAAATCAAGTTTACCTCCAGTGGTTACCCTGAAGGATGCGAACTACGCATGTGAAAATTAAACGGTTTCATGGAACGCAACGTAACCAAACTGAAAAACTTTGTCAAATATAGTGTATTTATTTTAGCTATAATGACGCGGGTTAAAAATCATAATATGTCTGCCGGTATTATTGTAATTACGAATTACGTCTCGATCGTGGCTAAAACTTTCTATAACCGATGTCAATTTCTGCGATACCAATATCAAAGGTACGGATATCGGGTTGTGGGTTGATGAGCTAGAACCGGTTTTTGGTCAATTGGTTAGGTGAGAGTTTTGCTTCTAGATTTCGGTAGCTGTTGAGGACGAAAAGGGTCAGTTTGGCTCTTTTGTTCCGGATTAAGCCTACACCGAAAGGCAGGAAATATATGGTAAGGCAAAACAGTACACCAAGAAACATTCGGTTACGTAGGGAAAAGACTAACCATCCAATAATAACGATTGGCAACGTAACTAATGCGAGCCCAATTGCGGTTCCCCCCATAAAGAAACCTGCGAGAACGTAGACAACGGAAAGGAGTAGTGCCCCGGCGAAAAAAATACAAGCGCCGATTACGATAATGTTGAAAATGACGTTGCCGACATACTGTCGAACGGAAGCCAGGGGTTCTCATGAGAAGCCCCTAGAACAGTCAACGCCACTATCAAGGCCAGGAAAAGCAATAGACTACGGAAGCGCATAGCCATTTCCTAAAGTACTAGTGATATGGAAGATAGGTAGCGCATGGGTTAGCAATTCGACTTATCTAACTTGCAGGCTTTATTAAAATCTTTGTTGGCGAGGGAGAACTTATATAGTTTTTGGAGAGCAATCCCCCGGAGTAAGTAAAGCGAAGCTTCATCAGGGTCAAACTGGATGACCTTGGTGTAGTCGTTTATGGCATTTTGGTACTGGCCTATTTCGTCATAAGCAGAAGCTCGCCAGAAGTAGAACCCGCCAGATTCAGGGAAGAACTCTATGGCCTTGTCGTAGTCCTTTATAGCCCTCCGGTATTGGCCCAGGTTGCCGTAAGCCATACCTCGATGGCCGTAAGAAGGGGCACAGGGAGAGCCTAACTCGATGGCTTTGTCGAATTCTTGGATGGCAGCCTCGAATTGTCCGTCATCAGCATAACGGGTTCCCTCCATCCCATGTTTCCTACACATGGCTTCACTTGCCGACTTAGTTTGCGCCACATGAGGTGCTGTTACGGCTGCATCACCATTGGAAGGTCGTTCCACTGCAGCCGACCCGCCGCTAGAACAACCCACGAGAATAATCCCAACGAATGCCGCCAATAACGCTGCTAACTTCATATTCGGCCTCAATCATCGAACCCCGATATGCCCGAGATTATATTCCAAAGTTCCAGGCTAAATTCGGTGTTCCCGAAGAAGAACCCGACGGCCCATGGGCAGGACCTCTCAAGCGACTCGGCAACCACGCCCTCTGACCTCGCCCCGTAACCTTCCCGCTCCGGCTGCCGATCCACCTACCCTTAAAGTACCCCACCCGGGTATGGTTCCTTGGTGGGGGTGTCGTTTTGAGTAGATGGTTTTTCTTGGTCTAGCTCCTGTGGACGCGTTAATATCTACCCGATGCAAGAACCCTTCATAGAACCAACGCCCACCAGGGAATCGTGCTGGCGCGCCATCGTGATGATGGGCCGAAACGTCGCCACCTACAAATTCGCCTTGGCAGCGTCGCTGATAGAACTATCTTCAAAAGGCAGCGACTTCATTCCACTAGAAGACCTGGCAGCTCCGTTCTCTAAGAACCTGTGTGAGCACCTAAAGCATTCGGACAAACAGATAACCTCTACCCGCAGCCAGTTCTTAGACAGTTGCAGG
>Ga0207966_1001460_pt1 | contig 12968 bp, 11 predicted proteins | sample Knorr_S23_td_NAD_FD_185611 | JGI IMG/M metagenome (GOLD analysis project Ga0207966, IMG submission 185611) | Marine microbial communities from Southern Atlantic Ocean transect - Knorr_S23_td_NADW_ad_2500m_LV_B (SPAdes) (version 2) | ecosystem: Environmental > Aquatic > Marine > Oceanic | place... | reverse complement strand
GCCCGATAGGCCCGGTATCGGTGAAATAAACGAGGCCCTGCTGGAGCCTTTCATCGTGAAGGACTAGCCCGGTCACCGGGTTCGGGTATTAGAGTTGGCGGACTTTGCATCCGGGTGCAGGAGGTTGCCGGCAGCCGCTATGCTTTCGATGCGTGTGTGCTTAGCGCCCCGGCGCGCGGCATTCCTGAAAAAACTACTACGAGTATGTAAAGGGACAGTCCTGGCAGAGCATGTGGCCGGTGCAAAAGAACAGGGGCCTAAGTCTTCCGATCAGGCAGGCGAGGCCGCGCCACCGGGGCCGTTCAGTGTCCTCGGGATCCGCGATTACCGGTTCCTGATCCTGTCGAACCTTGCGACGTTTGCCGGTTTTCAGATCCGGAATATGGCCCAGGCGTGGATCGTGCTCGACAAGACCGGCTCGGAGACGTTGATGGGACTGGTCAACGCGATGCCGGGGATCGCCATCATTTCGATCTCGCTTATAGGGGGTGCGCTGGCCGATCGGACCGAGCGCTGGCAGTTGATGTGGCGGACAAAGGTCGTTATTGCTTCGATGGCGTTGCTGACAGCAGTATTGCTAACGGCCGATGTGCTGGAATGGTGGCACCTGATTCCGATATCGCTTATGACCGGTGCAATGTTCGCTATGCACAACCCGACGAGCCAGGCATTTGCCGTCGACGTGGTGGGTCGAGAGCGGTTGGTGGCGGCGTCCAGTCTGAACACAGGTATTTCAACAACCGCCACCATTGTCGGACCCGGCGTTGGTGGTGCGCTGCTGCTGCTGGGTTTCGATACCGCTTTCTACGTACTTGCCGGGCTATATGTGTTATCGGCGATCATGATTTTGCAGGTGCGGACAAGGCGAATTCCAGTTCCAAGCGGCAGAAATATGGTGTCGGACATCAGTGAAGGAATTGGATATTCGTTACGCGACCCGGTGATACGCGCCCTGCTCACCGTTTCTTTAAGTGCGGTGTTCGTCGGCATGCACCAACCCGCGATCCCAGTGAAGGTCCAGAGCGTGCTCGGTCTGGGTGAAGTCGGTTACGGGGCAATGCTGGCGCTGAACGGGGTGGGATCGCTGATCGGTGCAATCGTGCTGTTCGCGTTCAGCAAACACATTCGCAAGGCCTATCTGATGATCTTCGGACTGTTGATGATGCACGGGGCCATTGCGCTGTTCGCATTTGCGACCAATGTGTTCGTTACAGGGGTTGCGATGGTCTGGCTCGGCCTGGCGTTTTCGGCCTGGATGATTTCTGTGCCGGTATTGCTTCAGACAACGGCGACGGAGGGAATGCGCGGGCGGGTGATGAGTCTCTATTTCATGACGGTGCTCACGTACCAGGTCGGCTGGTTGATTGGCGGTGCGTCGATCGAGGCATGGGGCATTCGGCCGACGCTGTTCATCGCAATCGCGGGTGGGTTGACGCTCGCCGGGACCGCCATCGCCCTAGCCCCTGCGTTGCGGAAGGCGAGATGAATAAGGGATTGGCTGCGACATCAGGATGATTTCACGATTCAGCCGGACCAAGGATTGCCCGCGACCCCGCCCCGGAGTCTCTCTACCGGGGGTCGGGAAATCAGGTTGGCCAGCCCATTGTCCGTAATTTATACCTCCCGCGGACTCACATCATGTCAACACAGCCAGCCGGGTTAAGAGTGTTAGGGCTTCTGGCGAAATTACGGAACTGAACGGAGACACACATGAAAATCACAGGCTACCGGACACTTTCGTGGTCATTCCACAGGGGACACCCGAGCGGCGATGCGAACAGCGTTGCGCCCGACGACGTTTCGCGGGCTAACTACCTGTTCCTTGAGACCGACGAGGGCGTTACCGGCATCGCGTCGGCGTCTTCGCCCGATATCGAAAAGCTGTTTCCAGTGCTGGAAGGCAAAGACCCGCGTGGCGTAATCGGCCTCTGGAAAGAGATGTCCGACGTTGGGTTCAAGGGCGGAGTCGAGGGTTCGATGTACGGTGCGATGTGTGCCCTCGATGGTGCAATGTGGGACATCAAGGCGAAGGACGCGGGCGAGCCTTTGTGGCGTTTTCTTGGTGCGCACGAGCCCCGAGTGAAGGCCTATGCGTCGGGCCTCGATATGGGAATGACCGACACTGAGCTGGCCGCGTTCTACCAGGAGTATGCCGATCTGGGTGTCGATGGCGGGAAGCTCAAGGTCGGGTTGGACTTCGATTCGGACATGCGACGCCTCGAGATAATGCGTGACGTACTGAAACAGAACGCAAAAGAGCCGCTGATGATGATCGATTCGAACGAGTACTGGTCTGCGAAACAGGCTATCCGTTATATCTCACGGATCGAGGAAAAGTTTGACCTGACGTGGGCCGAGGAGCCGGCGCGGCGTTGGGATTACCGGGGCCTGCGCAAGATTTCGCAGAGCATCAAGACGGCCGTCGCGACGGGCGAGAACATCAACGGAGTCGACGAGTTTTATCCTCTCGTGCACAACGAAGCCGTTGACGTGGTCCAGTTCGGGACGCTTGGAGTGACCAGCTTCTTCCAGATCGCGCACCTGGCCGAGGCGTACGAACTTCCGGTATCGATAATCGGCGCGCCGGGGAGTGGGATGGCCCATGCGGCAGCGGCAGCGCCGAACCACCTGGCACAGGAGGTCAAGGACCTGACGCCGCCTGCGGGAGTGACGATCGATAACCGGATAGTTGACGGCTATATCGAGATGGGTGAATCGCCGGGCTGGGGCTATTCGATCGACGAGGATGCTATTTCCAAGATGCAGGCAGATCCGCCCGTTTCGAAAGGCACGGGGATGCCGGGGTCCAGGCGCAAGGGTGCCGGGTTGTTCATAATTCCGCCAGAACCCGGTGAAACGGGGCTGTATTGAGGGCGGTAGAGCTGGGCTGTGAATGCACATTGCGATCACACCCCGCCTCTACGGGGTTTTCGAAGTTCGGTGCGGAAGCGTTGAAAATTTAGTTGCCGGTCGAGTTCGATCCGGGCCACTCTACGATCACATAGTCGCTGTACGCGTAACCGTCGTCAAAAAACAGTGCGAGGTTGAGCGAATATCTGCCGCCTTCGATCATCGGCACATCGTGCAAGACCGCCGTGTCGGCGTTCCAATCGAACACCTCTGATAGGAACAACACCGGCGTGTCGTCAACCTGCCAGATGATTGCCTTGTAGTGCATTCCAGTTGCGGCTTCGGCAGGTGGGGCCCAGCGGACCTCGATATCGTTGCCCGTTCGCTTCCAGGTGACTTCAGTCGGGTATGAAATTACATCCGAGTCGTACGGCACGACCTGCTCGTACACCAGTTCCTAGGCGCGCCGGTAGCTGAAGACGTAGTCGCCTCTCAGTGGGAGATCGCCGTCTTCCGGGCCGTACAGGACCCAGCGACGCGTGACTTCACCTGAGAAGTCGTTTGTATTGAAGTCTTTTTCGAGTTCGATCAACTCCCCTGCCGGGGTGGTTACGACAACCGAGGTCAGGTCGGACAGAAAGCATGCCTGCTCGTGTGAACTGGCGTCGCCGCAGTTGACCTTGTACTCCCAGCTCTGGATAGACGGGGCGTGCTGCGACCAGACCTGGGGCCATATCCCGTGGGTCCGGTCACCGTGCATCCGGCCGGGGAGTTTTCCTTCTTCAGTCTCGGGTTCGGGCGCGTTGTCTCGAGTTGGGCCGTCAGTTTGAGCTGCCGATCGAGGATCGTCCCTGAACCCGCTGTCGCTGTCGTCGCATGCTGCAACTAGAAGCAATACGAGCGGCACAAGCGCGGTCAGGAATAGCGATTTGCGGTTCGGGTGGTTGAAACGAGGTGCGCCCATCAAGAAACCATATTTCATTGGGACGAAAGAGAACTTATTGAAAAGGCGACTGTTCGCTGGTGGTTGTTACGAGAGCGAAGGCGTTCGGCACGCGAACGGTGTTGAATGACCGGTGGGGTAAAGATGGCGGGCCGTTCCGGATCGGCGGGAGGACTGAAACGTTTCAATCAAGTCGGTAGCGATAACCACCCCCCGCCCGGTCGTGCGAAAATCTTCGCCATGTCCGAATCTGCATCCGGTGCCGAACCCTCAATGACGCAAGCACCAGAATCAAGTTTCAACCCGTTTCGTGCGCTCCGGTACGGCGACTATCGGTTTGTGTGGTCGTCCGAAACCCTGAACCTGTGGGCGTCCGAGATGGAAACGATCGTGTTGGCGATATTCGTGCTGCGCGACACGGGTTCTCCCCTGCTGGTCGGCCTGATCGGGGCTTTGAAGTTCGGCGGCACGTTACTGGGGCCGTTTTACGGCCTCATGGTCGATCGGTTCGACCGAAAGCGGCTGCAGGTCGGGGTGCGGGTCATCGGGCTGTCACTCGCACTGGTGCTTACCTCGCTGATAGTTGCGGACAGGCTTGTGTTGTGGCATGCGTACGTGATTGTTTCGGCGGGGAGCATGGTGAGGATGCTCGATATCGTGCTGGTGCAGGCATTGACCGCGGACGCGGTGCCGGCCGGTTCGCTTCACGGTGCGATCGGGCTGTCACGGTTTTCACTTGATGGCGCCCGCGTGGCCGGATCGCTGGCGGGCGGGGTGATATTCGAGGTGCTCGGGTTGGACTGGGCGTACGCAATGATCACGGTGCTTTACCTGCTGGCGACACTGGCCTCGATGAAGATTGACCGGCGGGAGGTGACGGTCGGGGCGGGTCTTGAAGGGGGCCATCCGGGCGGTTTGGGAGTGCCGGGGATTCGGGCTGGACTCGCCGAAGGCTTGCGTCACGTATTGCGCAGCAAGGTGCTGCCAGGCCTGATTTTCTTTTCGTTCCTGATCGAATTTTCTGCATTCCCGATAGTCAACGGGTTGATGACGGTGATCGGCGACGAGCTGTACGGACTGGGAGGAGCGGGCATCGGCCTGCTGGCTGCTGCGGCATCGGGAGGCGCCCTTTCCGGTGCGCTGGCACTGGGAGTTAAGCGAAACATCGGATCGCCAGCTCGCGTGATGGTGCTGGGTTCGGCGACATGGCACGTCCTTATGCTCGTTCTCGCGCTTTCACTTCCACTCTGGGGATTTTCGCTGGTCTTGTTCGCATGGGGTTTTTGCGGAGGTATGACGTTCGTGGCGATGGTGGTCGGGTTGCTGAGGGCGGCCCCGGCTGAATACCGGGGTCGCGTGATGGGAATCCGGACGCTCGGCATCTACGGGCTGCCGATCGGGCTGCTGGTGGGCGGGTGGATAGCCGAAGAGGTGGGTGCGCGGGCGATGATAGGGGTGCTGGGCGGGATCGGGCTTGTCGCCACGCTGGTTGCCGCGGCGATGTGGCCTGCCCTGCTGCAGGGGTCGGAGGACCAGCCGAGTTGAATCTGCCGGACTTCACTGCGACAACGCCACTGGCCGTTGCGCTCGACCTGGACGAAACGACCCTGGGTTCCGACTCGAGGCTGGCAGACCGCACGCGGCGGGCACTGCATGCGGTGTACAACGCGGGGCTTCCGCTCGTCATCGCCACCTCACGTCCTGAACGGGTTTTGTCGATGCTGGTGGGGGACGACATAGTGGAGATCACTTCGCTGGTGCAGATGAACGGGACGATTGCCAACGGTCGTGCGGGATTGACGGGATCGTTCAGCGTGCCTTTCGACCGGGAGGACGCCCGGCTTTGTTGGGGGATGGTGAACGAAACGATTCCGCAGGTCCGCATGACGATGGAAATCGATGGAACGCTGTTTGCCGTCAACCATGACGATGGCATTAATTCGCTATGGGCATTCAACACCGCGAGCCCCACGATGGTTGTACCTGTCGAAGAGGCGATTGATGTTGGTCCCGCAAAAATTTCGGTCAACGGTCTGGGCACCGATTTGGAAGAACTGGCAAACGAATTGGAAACGCAGCTTTCGAATAAAACAGTGATACACCGTGCGGCAAGCGCACAGTTTTTGAATGTCGTTCCCCGCGCGGCAACGAAATCGGGGGCCATAGCCAGTTTGCTTGGGACCGCGGATATTTCGCTTGCCGACGTGCTTGCCTTTGGCGACGACTACGTGGATATCGACCTAATACGCGACTGCGGCTGGTCGGTCGCCGTCGACAACGCGGTCCCCGAAATCAAGTCGCTGGCGAAGTACCTGACCGCTTCTAACGACGATTACGGCGTGGCCATTGTCCTCGAACGCCTAGTTGCGGCCTCATGAAGGTTGGGCGGTTCGGGAATACCGGTCGCCGATTGTTGACGTGCTGTCCGACAGGCAGTTCCGTGCGCTCATCTTAAGCCAGGCGATATTTAACCGCGGGATCTTCATGCGTGGAGCCGCGAATTCCTGGGTGACCCTCGAACTGACCCTCTCGCAGCTGTGGATAGGGCTGGTCGCCGGCGTCCGTGCCATACCCATCATGCTGCTGGCAGTGTTCGGCGGGGTGATATCCGACCGGTTCGGGCGCAGAAACCTGATGATGGCTGCGGGGTGGCATTGCCACATTTTTGGGCGGGATCGGTAGGTGGTGGCGGTTGAGCGGATGACACACGTTGTTGGTGGGTAAAAGGTGGGAGCAGATCCCTACCGGGCATCGAACTTCCCGACCGAAGCGGAGGGGCCTCAATAGACATCACTCGTCTTGCGGAAGAAGACAGTTACCCAATCCGATCGCAGAGGTCCATACAGAATGGATTTTCATTCTCGATCAGCTTAAGTTTTTTCGCGCGACGCCATCTCTTGATCTGTGCTTCTCGTTCGCGCGCTGCCTCAAACGATTCTGCAATTTCACACCAGACCAGGCGATTCGTGCGATATTTCGCTCCAAATCCGGCAACCCAGGCAGCTTTGTGCTGTTGCAGCCTGGTCGATATGTCGCGCGTCATTCCTGTGTACAGGGTTCGCCTAAGACTGGCCGCAATGTAGACATAGAATCCGGTTGGTTTCACGAGCAGGACTATAGTGGGTGCGAGGCGAATCTTAAAGCGGCCTGTCGGAGATGATCTTTGGGAGGTGATTCCGTTTGAGGTCCCTCCGCTCCGGTCGGGAAATCGGGCCGTGGCCGACGCGGCCGGTTCAGAGGCCACAAGTACGTATCACGCACCAGAACCTAAAGCACACAAGGTCAAATTCTTGCCGATTCCAGTAAATAACCCGATTGTTGTCGCTCCCAGTCCTACCCCTTTTACGGCGGATGATTCGGTTGATCATGCCGCGATCGAGCGGAACGTGGAAAAGTGGCTTCAAACGCCGCTATCGGGCTTCGTGTTGAACTCGGAGAACGGCGAGGAGCAGCTTCTTTCCGAGGCGGAGCGGCTCGACATTGTGCGCACGGTGAACGATGCACGCAACGGTGAAAAGTTCATCGTCGGCGGCGTCGACAGCTCGTCGGTCACCGATTCGGTCCGCACCGCCGAAGCGCTGGTCGAGGCTGGGGCCGAGATGATCCGCATCAGGATTCCCAGGCTGACGAAGGACGTCGCCGGCTACTTCGAACAGGTGGTTCCCCGCGTTCCTGCGGCGGTCGTCGTCATCCACCAGATGGCACCCGGCCAGTTCGCCGGGGGTGATGCGCCGGTGGGTGCCGAGCCCGAGGTGATCGGCGACCTTATCGATATCGACAACGTGTTTGGTTATATCGCATCGGGCAACGTGCGGTTCGAGTCGAGAGTCCGCAATTTTATGACGACTGAAAAGCCGTTCTGGCTGGGCAACGGCCTGCTGCTTTTGCCGATGAGCGTGATCGGTGCGAACGGGGCCTGCCTGATGTTCGGCAACGTGGCTCCGACCGAGTGTCTGGCAGTAATTTCGAGTGTTCTGAAGGGCGATCTGGCTACTGCCCAGGAAATCCAGTCACGGTGCATTGAAGCGGATTACCAGATTCTTTCGCGGGGTGCGGCAGGGATTAAGGCAGCGCTCGATATTCTTGGCTACGAAGGCGGTGCGCCGCGGTTGCCGAACGTGGCGGTGTCGGATGAGGAGCGCGAGGTTATTCGCGCGGCGATGCAGGTGGCTGGGTTGGTTTAGGTGGACAGTGTCCAACCCATTCTCTAACTCCCTCCCATGCAAGGAGGGAGGAACTGGCCGGTGCCTCAAACGAACGACGCTCGCGTCACCAGATTGACCAGCCGCCGTCGACCCTGAACTCCTGCCCCGTTATCCATGAGCCGGCGTCTGAGGCGAGCAGGGCCACGGTGCCTTTCAGGTCTTGCGACAGGCCGGTGCGGTGAAGTGCGTTCATCTTCCGGAAAGTTTCGACCTGTTCGGGGTTGGTCGTGTCTTTGGGTATCTGACCGGGGCTGATGCAGTTGGCAGTAATTCCGTACTTGCCGAACTCGCCAGCGAAGGCCCGCGTCAGGTTCAACACGCCGCCTTTGGCAGCCTGGTACGGCGGGCCGGAACGGTTGAAGTTCGCGTTGTAGATGCGCGGGTCCACCGAAAGCGTGGCTGCGATCGAGCCGAGGGTTATGATCGATCCGGACCGGGCCGGGATCATGGCGCGACCGGCCGACTGCGCAGTGATGTAGGTGCCCGTGAGATTGACTTCGAGAGTGCGCCTGAACTCATCGACATCGGCATCGGGTGGATAGCTGGTGGTGAACGACCCACCGGCGTTGCAAATGGCGATATCCAGGCGACCGGTGTCGTTCATGACGCGCTCGACGAGTGCATCGACCTGCGTTTCGTCGGTCACATCGCAGCCGAGGCCCGTGACATCGTAGCCGCGCCGGGTGAGTTCGCTGGCAACCCGCTCGCAGAGTTCGGTACGGCGGGAGGCGATGTAGACCTTCGCCCCGAGGTCGCCGAGGGCTTCGGTAAAGGCTGTGCCGAGGTGGGTGCCGCCGCCGGTGACGATCGCAGTACGGCCTGTGAGGTCGAAAAGTTCTTGAACGGTTCTGGTCATTTTTGATCTCCGCTCCGGCAACGCGTCCCTGCCCAGGTCTCTCGACTGCGCTCGGGACGCGCTGGTTGTTTACTAATCAGAGTGTGCCGCTGGCACTTCGAACTTGTGCCTGAGTTTCAGCGTTCGCTCCGACTGTTTGTACCAGCCCTCGGGAGCATACTGGTCGGTGTGCAGATAACACTGGACCCGCACTTCGTCGGAGCCTTCGGCGAATGTGAACAGGCGGCTCATGGGGATCGAGTTTTTCTGTCCGTGGTAGCGGGTGATCGCCGAGACGTTTACAAAGTTGGCGCCCCACTTCTGCTCGATATGCGACCGGCCTCCGGTCGTATCGTCGGGGTGGGTGTGGGTATGTGCGCCGAGCCAGAGATCGATGGCGGGCGTGTTCTCGGCAAGGAAATTTTCGATCCGGCCCGAGTCTTTCTGGCCGCCCACCCAGTAGATAAGCGATGCACCGGGAGCACCGCCGTCGGGCATCCGGCCGTGGTAGCCGCCGTCGCAGCCTTCGTTGAGACCGCTCGCCACCGTCGTTTCCTTGATCATGTGGTGGTGGGCTGTAATGACTATCTTGTCGGTGTTGCCACGTACTTTTTCTGTCCACCACTCGAACGTTTCCTCGGAAATCGCGCCGGCCGGGTAGCCGCCAAACTCGCCGCGCCCGATCGGCGGGCCGCCGTCGTTGCGGTCGGCGAGCATCAGGAACAGGATGTTGCCGACCTCGAACGAGTAGTGTTCCCATGTGCCTGATGTCGGGTACGGTCTTTTCGTGTTGTCGATCCCGGAGAACTCGGTGCTTTCGCCGGTCGGGTCGATCCATTTCTTGAACCACCACTGGGTCGGTTCGTCGGCACCCGAAGCATCGTGGTTGCCGATCACATCGTAGAAGTGTTCACGGCCGTGATTTTTAGCCGTGGCGTACTGGGCAACCACGAGTTCGCCCTCCTCGTCGTCTGGTGGGAGCTGCGAGCCAGAGAAATCGCCCAGGTTGACGGCGATATCGAAACCGCGAGAGTCGTCGGCCGTACCGGGTTCCGCGGGCCACGCTTCGGCCTGCCGGATCGCCTCTTCGAGCGAGCGGCGACCGAATTTGATCTCGGTCCCAACATGCGTATCGGAAAGCGCCCACAGGCGAACGGTTCGAGCCAAATTTTTTACCTTAAACGAACCGGGTTGTTCCCGGCTGAAGTGGAACGTCCTGATGCTGAAAAATGATTTACTGCCGGGGGATTCTGGTCCAGTGCCCGAATAATAATCGCCCTGACTCCCTGTGTGTCGGTGCATAGGGCTGAATACATCGATCGCGCGCGGCGTATACTCCCGCCGCGCCAGCCTTTGGTAATTTTGGCGGAAGCGTTCACAGGGAAGATATCCGGGTGCGAAGACGTTGAGAGGTAGCCACAGCAATTGCCAGCAATAACCGATGTTGAGTTCAGGCAGTTTTCAGCGAATCACCACAATGCGCAGCGCAACTGGCTGCTGGTAAAGCTGAGCACCGACGACCCCGCCGTTTACGGTATTGGCGACGCGTCGCCGATGCAGGACGACGAGCAGGTCAAGGACTTAATCACCGGGTTCGTCGAAAAATACCTACGGGGCAAGGACCCGCTCGAGTCGGAGCTTCACTGGACGACGATGTATCAGGACCCGCAGGCCCGTGGTGGCAGGCTTGCCACCACGGCGATTTCGGGCATCGATATCGCCCTGTGGGACCTGAAGGGGCGAATTCTCGATCAGCCCGTGTGGAAGCTGCTCGGCGGTGCCCACCGCAGGAGCATTCGCGTCTATGCCAACGGCTGGTACACGAATCCGGGGACTCCCAAACAGAACGCTGAAGAGGCGAAAATCGTGACCGGCATGGGCTATACCGCGCTCAAGTTCGACCCGTTCGGCCAGGAGAATTTCTACAAGATTTCGCTTGCGGAACTGCAGCTGGCCGAGGACCGTGTGGCAGCGGTGCGAAAGGCCGTTGGGCCGCACGTCGACATCCTGGTCGAGGCGCATGCGAAGTTCAACGTGATGAACGCCATCCAGATCGGCAGGCGGATGGAGGAGTATTTTCCGCTGTTCTACGAGGAGCCGGTGTCGCAGGAACGGGTGGCCGAACTTGCCGAAGTGCGGAGCAGGGTGAACATCCCGATCGCAACGGGCGAGCGTTTGTACACAAAGTTCCCGTTTGCGGAGATCGTCGAGCAGCACGCGGCCGATGTGTTGCAGCCCGATATCGCGAACGCCGGCGGTATCACCGAGCTCAAGAAAATCGCGATCATTGCCGAGGCGAAGCACATCACGATGGCACCGCACAACGTGTGCTCCCCAGTAGGGGCGATGGCGGAGATGCACCTCGATGCCTCGATCATCAACTTCGAGATACAGGAGTACCACGCCGAGTTCTACACGGAGCACTATTTCACGGTTCTGGACGGGTTTACGCGACAGGTGGACGGCTATGTTGAGCTTTCCGATGCGCCGGGGCTGGGTCTCGAGCTGAACGAAGCGGAAATAGCGAAGCACCCGCCGCTGGCAAGGGTGACATCGGCAGGAGGAACGGTGAGGGGGATCTAGTGTGCCATCGGCACTTTTGATGCGTGACGAACGTTGTTGGCTTGATCGAACAAGTTATATCGAATCGAAATTGGCTCTCACCGGGGGCCGTGGGGGAGAAATCTAATAATGATTGAAAATTCAGTTTTGAAGGCGAACCGGGAGGGCCGGAAGGCAACGGTGTTCGCGCTGGCGTTTCCGGCGCTGTACCTGGTAGAAATGGCCGCTCACGTCGGCTTCGACGCGATATCGATCGACGGCGAGCACGGTGCGTTCCCAGAAGATGCGATCGACGACATCTGCCGCGTTTCAAACGCGCTCGGGATGTCGGTCAGTGCGCGTGTCCCCGACAGCGCGCCGTACCAGGTGAACCTGTACCTGGACCGCGGCATCCAGGGTGTCACCGGTCCACACATCAACTCCGGTGCCGAGGCGCAGGCGCTGGCCGACGCCTGCCTGTTCCCGGTTGAGGGAAGGCGTTCCTGGGGCGGTGGGCGGGGGACCGAGTTCAACGACCAGACTGTCCTCGATGAAAAGTACGGCGGCAAGCTCGGCTTTGCAAAGTGGTCGAACGACAACATGATCGTCGTGGCCCAGATCGAGGACAAAAAGGCCTGGGACAACCTCGACGATATCCTTGCGGTCCCCGGTCTCACGGGTGTGACCGGCGGCCCGCACGACTTTGCACAGTCGCTTGGTCATCCCGGTCAGCCCGATCACCCGGACCGCATCGCCGCGACCCTCGATGTGGAGACGCGTGCACGTGCTGCCGGCAAGATCGCAGGTGGCGACCTTTCTACCGGCACCGGCATTGCAGAACTGATGCTCGGCGAGGCGCGTGCGTTCGTGGCGGCCCACAGGAACGACAAGCTGGGCTAGTCGCCCCCGGCGTTTCGTAAGCTGGACCGGTCTTGCCGTTGGCACGACTGGTCTAACGCGGTAATCGGGAGTCTTTTTTGTCTCTGGTCTATCTGCGCGTGCCGGGCCGGGAAACCGCGGCGGCAAAAATTGGTGGGTTGACGATTGAATCGCGTCGTACATCGATACTCCCGTGGGACCGTGCCCGTCCTCAATTAACCCCGCCAATGGCGAACAGGAATGCTGGCTGCAGGTACGGTTTATCGAAACGACCGGCGCTACAACGGCGTGGTCCTGCACGTTGTGGCCGCCGAACCGGCAGGGCGACCGGCGCGTCGATACCGCTGCTGGCACTCAACTGGACAGGTCGATCAAATAGCAGCGAGGCGGATTCCCCCGAGTCATCGGCAGCCAGCTCAAAGTCCGGAAGCCCGGTTATTGGGGTCGGAAGTCTTCCGGTGCCCCGGTGGGGCAGACAGGGCCGATGGGCGTACTTGACCTGGCGGCGGGGCTTGAGCGTTTTCACGCCCAGGCGGCTGGGATCGCACTCGATATCGAGGCGTTCAGGGCTGACCAGGCGGTCTCGCTCGGGGTGATGGGAGCGCTTGGGTATCCACGCAACAAGCGGGCGTTCCGGATGCTGGCTACCCGGGTGCCGTGGAGCATGGTTGCAGCCTGTGGAAGCTCGCAAGAACTGGAATCCCTGCTGCTGCAG
>Ga0207966_1001459_pt1 | contig 12970 bp, 11 predicted proteins | sample Knorr_S23_td_NAD_FD_185611 | JGI IMG/M metagenome (GOLD analysis project Ga0207966, IMG submission 185611) | Marine microbial communities from Southern Atlantic Ocean transect - Knorr_S23_td_NADW_ad_2500m_LV_B (SPAdes) (version 2) | ecosystem: Environmental > Aquatic > Marine > Oceanic | place... | reverse complement strand
TTTACACTTGACCAGGTTGCTGACCCCGTGGCCGAACCCGGCAGGGTAGTGGTGAAAGTCGATACCGTCGGCGTTTGCGGTTCCGACGTCCACATCACCCAGGGCCTGTTTCCATCGACCCCACCGAAAGTGCTGGGGCATGAAGGCTCCGGAGTCATCGTCGAGGTTGGCGAGGGCGTTGACGAGGGTCGCATCGGCGATCGCGTGGTCATGAACACGACGAGTCATTGCGGTGAGTGCTCGGCCTGCACAACGTGGTCGGAATCGCGCTGCGAAAATGCCGACCTCACTTCGGGAATGTTTGCGCAGTACGCCATCGCACCTTCCCAGTCGGCGGTAAAAATTCCGGATGGACTCGAATTGGAACTGGCGGCGTTAACCGAACCGGCTTCCTGCTGTCTTTCAGGAGCCGAAATGATGGACGTGGCTGATGCTTCGATGGGTGTTGTGATCGGCGGCGGGATCATGGGTCTGTTCACGCTGGCGTTTCTGAAACGGCGCGGGGTCGAGAAGATGATCATGTCTGAGCCTGTTGTCGCACGCCGAGAGATGGCGAAGCAGTTCGGCGCCGACCTGCTGCACGATCCTTCTGATGGTGACCTTGGCGATTTCATTAAGGACCACAACGGGGGTCACGGTGCGGATATCGCGGCTGAAGCTGTTGGAATACCGGCGCTGGTTGCCAAGTGCATCGAGGTGGTCAGACCGCGTGGTCAGGTGCTGATGATCGGGGTTGTTCCCGAGGGTACGCCGCTGCCGGTCGACCTGTACGACATGCACTACCGTGAGATCACGGTGAAGGGGGCCTTCGGGCGGGGAAGCGTCTTCGCACGGACACCGGCAGAGATCGGAGAGCTGAACCTAGATGGCGTGATAACGGGCCGCTACACACTGGAAGATGTGGCCGTTGCGATCGTCGATTCGGGAGAGGGCAAGGGCGTGAAGCTCGTCATCAAGCCGAACGGGTGAATGGCGAGTTGGGTTTGATTTTTCCGAGGATCAACCATCCGGGCTCCGGAGTCGGCCCCGCCTCCTCCTAATGACCAGCTCTCCAGAAAACGCCCCGGCCAGGAATTGGCGAGTAGTCCGTTGACGGAACTGGTCAGATTCAAGTTGACCTCCTCGGGCGTAATTGTTACGCCCACCATCAAATGCAACCCAGCGGCCCACTCACCCGGATTGGGCATTGCACCCATTGCGACCACCATCGACCAGAATTTGTAGTCCCGCGGTGATCTCCCCGAAATGCGCTCGTACTGGTCGATTGCGGATTGTTCGATGTCGATACCGATGAATGCTGCATCCTGAACAAGGTCGGTGATATCGAAAGTTGGCTCGCCGGTTTTCGGTTCCTCCCAGTCGACTATCGCAACCAATTTTTCGTTTTTCCATAACGTGTTGCCCGCCCAGTAATCGCCGTGAACAAGGTATGACGTCGGTTTCTCGCCCGCGATGTCGATCATGTGGACACGGGCGATCGCTCTCGCAAGTTGGCGAGCCCAGTCTGTAGCATCTGCGGGTGCGGGGTTTGGGATGCCATCGAGATAGGAGATAACGATACTCGGGCGACCAAGCAGAACCTCTGTTTCTTCACCGAAGATCAATTTCGGGGCAGAAACGCCCTGCTCGTCGACCGCCCGAAGGGCTATCGACTCGCGACGTGAGGGTCGATCTTCCTGCGGCTTCTCGTTCTCGTAGTACTGGCGAACGACGGCCTGCTCTGTTTTTTCACCGTCGATCGAAAACTCCAGCACGTCCATCCGACAGGAAATACCATCCCCTAGTTTCCGAGTCGAAATGACGCTGGCGTTCGGGTCGATGGCCTTTGTGATCTGTTCGAACTGGATTTGTGTGGGTGCTGGAGGGATACCGGGCATGACGGACTATTCTCAGCTATTTCACTTGGCCTGTTCCACACACAGAACTTGTTACAGGGCTTCGAGGGGGTCGATCAAATGTCAGAGCCGGAAGCGAATTGGGCGCTCGCCTCTGCGATTGAAGCAAATGAGCCATCGGCCACTGCAGCACACAGCGCGGCTCCCACAGCGGCTTCTTCGTTGTGCGAGCCGAGTTGCATCGGCATACCGAACTCGGCTTCAAGTGATTCTCTGAGCACCGGATTCAGCCTTATGCCGTTGCCTGAACCAACCAGTTTTGACCGCTGACCCGCACCTAACCTCGCCGCTTCCCGGTATGAATCCGCAAGCTGTAGTGCCATCGCCTCGAATAGCGCCCTCGCCATGTGGCCCGGCGTGAACGTGCCAGGAGTCAGTTCCCGGATCGCGGCTTTGGCAAGTGGGTCGCTTCGAGAGCCGGTGAACAGTGGATCGACATGCACGCCCTCTGCGCCCGCTGGAACATCGGAAGCCAGCTCGACGAGCCGATCGTAAAGGGCATCGGGGTCGAGCTCGTATCCGGCGATCAGCCTGCTGACATTGTTGAAGAAATCTCGCAGAGTCCTGAATGTCCGACCGCCCACGACTCCGACTCCAGCCAGCAGGTAGCCAGACTGGATGTAGGGTCGCAGCTCAAGCCAGCCACGCGGTGTTGGCTTTTCGACATAGACCGAGGCCTGTCCGCCGGTTCCGACGTTTACAGCCACGGTGTTCGCGTAGTCGGCGACTGTGCCTGCGAAGCTGCACTGGTGGTCGCCCGAAGCCATGGCGATCGGGATTCCTGTAGTAACACCCAGTTTTTCGGCCATTCGATCGGTCAGGCGACCTGCGACTGTGCACGACTCGCCGAGATTCGAGAACAGCGACCGATCAAGGCCCAGGGAGTCGATGAGATCGAAGTCCCAGTCGAGTTTGTTTACGTCGTACACCCCCCAGCTGAGCGCGTCAGTCGGGTCGGTGACAGGGCGCTCACCGGTGAGCCGCGACACCACGAACTCGGGTGCCGTGATTCCGTGCACGTTGGCGGGCAGCCGGTCATTCGCCTTAAGCCAGAACAGGTTGGGTGCGGTATAGCCGGTCACGAGCGGGCAGCCGGTGTTTTCAAAGGCTGGGAGACCGCCATCTTCGACTACGGCTCCGCCGAGATCGCCCATGGCACCGAGATAGGTGCACTGCTCGCCGGGTAAAAATTCTTTCGACCGCTGGTCCTGCCACGATATGAACATGCTGGCCGCGTTGAGATCGTTGTCGAGGAGTTGCAGGCCCTGCTGCTGGCCCGTGACTCCGATGGCTGCGGGATCGGCACCGGTCGTCGTGATGAGGTCCGCTGCATTTTTCACCGCGAGGTCGGTCATCACTTCGAGGTCCCATTCAGAGCGACCGATCTTTTTGTCGTCGGGCGAGGTGATTTCGGCCGTGTTGACGGCACTCGCTGAGCCGACGACCGATTTCGAGTCGAGGTCGATGATTACAGCGGCAACGGTCGACGATCCGATGTCGATCGCGAGGTAGTGGTTGGGCATCAAGCTACTTTATCGAGCGGCTGAAGGTGCAGGTGACTGTTTTAGTGAAGCCGAAGAGTGCGGCGATTATGGCAGGTTGGCTGTTGGCCGAGGGGGGAGATTTTCTGCTTCGGTAGCGGTTCTGAAACAAGTTCAGAATGACAATGTTGAGTCCTTCATAGCATTCAACCCACACCCGCGCCCAGTGGGCACCCCTCTCCCTCGGAGGGAAAGGGGATTTCGGCACGCCCGCGGCACCTCACGGGCCCTTCGTTACCCATGCCTGCCTTCGGGGCTCGCCGATCGACTGCAGTAGGGCGGTGATGTAGCCGTAGCAGAACGCGAAGGCCGTGCCCTGGCGGTCGTCGCCGCTGATCCACGGTACGTGATCGGGCATAAGCATGTACTTGTAGCCGACCTCCTGGTAGACCTTGACGATCTCCGAAAAGTCGATGCTGCCCTCGTCGGGGAACGCCTCCATGAAGTCGAGCTTGTGCCCGCGGATGTTGCGGAAATGCACGTTGAAGATTTTTTCGCGCGAACCGAACCATCGGATCACATCGGCGATTTCTTCGCCGGGGTCGTCAAGCATCTCGGTGACCGTGCCCTGGCAGAAGTTCAGGCCGTGGTAAGGGCTCTCATGCATCTGCACGAATTTCTTCATCCCGTCGACTGTGCCGAGTAGCCGCGTCACACCCATATAGCCGTCCGGCGTGAACGGATCGTGCGGGTGACATGCCATCCGAACCTTTGATTCTTCGGCTACCGGGACTGCACGCTCAAGAAAATAGTCGATGCGTTCCCAGTTTTCATCGACGCCGACAACGCCCGCAATCGTGGGAGGATCGTCCTGGTTCATCTTGGCCCACCGGAATGTCGAGTTCGATGAACCGCCGCGGCCCAACTCGCGCTCGGAACGCGGGATGCCGATGATGTTCATGTTGTACTTGATGGCCGGAATCCCGACCTCACCGCACATGCGGATGATGTTCTGAATCACCTCGATCTCGCGGTCGCGCTCGGGGCTCTTGCCGAGCATGATGTTCGGTGACTGGGAAGTATCGAGCGGCGTTGAGGAAAGAGGAATCTGCACCATGTCGAGCGTGATGCCGTAGGATTCGAGCTTCTCCCTGTGCCGCGCCAAGTCATCTTTGGTCCAGGTGCGCGCGTCGCCGGGAGGGTCGGAGCAGACGTTCACAACGCCCAGTTGCGCCCACTGTTCAAAATCTGAGTCGTTTCGTGCGCCTACCTGCGTTCCTACGTACATGAATCAAGCCTCCGGTACTTTTCTGGCTGCAAGCTCGCGGCAGGTTAGCACCGAAGGAGTGGCCGGGTGTCGGCTCACCCAGTCGAAGCGGTGGAAATTGCGGAATTGATCGCATCTACGTTCGCCACAGAGAAATCTTCGATCGACCGCGGTGCGTTGCCGGTTATGCGTTCTACATCGCCAGACTGGAGGGCCATGGTGCCGACGCGTACTTCTTGATAGATGCCGTCGATGTCGTCTGCACTGGTGGGATGGTCTGCTTCAAGTTGGGTGCGATAGTCGGCTGGATCGAGATTTACAAAAGTGATGTTGCGGCCAGTGGCGGTGCCGAACGCGCTCGCCACTCGGCTAAACGAGATGTTTTCGGGACCGGTGAGCAGGGCGTGGTCGTTGATCGGTTTTTTACCTGTCAGCAATTCCGCAGCGCATTCGCCAATGTCGTAAGCATCAATTGCGCCGATTTCACCGGTACCCGCGGGTGCCTCGAGCGTTATTTTCGAGTTCGTACCGGTCGAATCGACCTTCAGGAGCGAAAAGAAATTTTGCATGAAGTAGTGGGGGCGAAGAAACGAGTATCCGATGTTCATCTGCCTGATGGCCTTTTCGATTTCGGTGTGTGCCACCGACCAGTTGTAAGGTCGCTGGCCCGCATCGCTGGCCGAGAGTTTGACGATGTGATCCACGCCAGCACCGACAGCCGCTTTTGCCGCGTCGATCTCCTGCGCAACCTGTCGATCACCGTCAGTCGATACCAGAAACATGCCCTCGCACCCGGCCGCCGCTGCCGCAACGGTATCTGGCCGGTCGAAATCGCCCAGCATTATATCGACGCCCATGCCGAGCAACGCTAGGCGACCTCTCTCGAGGTCCCTGACCAGCGCCCTGACACCCAACCCGCGAGCCACCAGCGATCGGGCTGCCAGACCGCCAACAAGGCCTGTCACACCGGTAACGAGGACAGTCATTCGGCTTCCTAAATCGTAGAACTCGACCTGCGCACCGCGTCGAGCCACCCTGCGTAGAGATTCGTTCGATCCGACTCGCTGATCGCGGGCTCGTAGCGTGCCGATGCCTGCCACAGCGAGTTGATTTCGTTTTCCGACCGCCAGAGCCCGATTCCGCGGCCTGCGAGGAAAGCCGCTCCTAGCGCAGTGGTCTCAGCGACGCTCGCCACCTCGACGGGACGGTCGAGGATGTCGGCCTGGAACTGCATCATGAACGGATTATTGCTCTGGCCCCCATCCGCCCGCAGCGGCTGGCTTGAATTGGTCCGCCCTCCCTCCATCGCCCCGACTACGTCCTTGACCTGGTAGGCGGTGGCTTCGAGCGCAGCGCGCACGATGTGGTGCTGCGAAGTGCCGCGCGTCATGCCGGTAATCGACGCCGTTGCGTACGGCTGCCAGTGCGGAGCACCGAGGCCCACAAATGCCGGCACGAAGTAAACACCCTCGTTCGACCCGGCCATCAATGCCATGTCCGATGTCTCTTCAGGATTCGAGATTATCCCGAGTCCGTCGCGCAGCCACTGGACCGTCGCCCCGGTCACGAACACTGAGCCTTCGATGGCGTAGTGTCTTTTAGAACCGACCTGAAAACCCAGTGTTGCCAGCAATCCGGTATCGCCGGGTCCTGACTGTTGAATCGGCGGCGTTGAACCACGGTTCGCAAGCACAAATGCTCCTGTGCCATAGGTGCACTTGATCTGGCCGTTCCTGAAGCATGCCTGCCCGTACAGCGCTGCATGCTGGTCACCCGCCATTGCCGTTATCGGGATTTCGGCACCAAACACCGATTTGTCGGCTGCGCCAAAATCGTCGGCAGACCCGCGTAACTCGGGCAGCATGGTTTCGGGGACGTCGAAGAGATTGAGCATCTCGGGGTCCCACTGCAGGTCGTGGAGGTTCAGCAGCATCGTGCGAGAAGCGTTGGTGGCATCGGTCGCGTGCACCGCGCCGCCGGTCAGGTGCCAGAGCAGCCAGGTATCGACCGTTCCGAAGCAAAGTTCGCCGGCCTCGGCCCTCTGCTGGCCGTTCGGGATCGTCGTCAGTAGCCACATGAGTTTTGTGGCGCTGAAGTAGGCATCGACCACGAGACCCGTGATCTGCCGGATGTCCCGGGCATGTTCGCCACGGCCGATGTCCCCGCAGATCTCGGCGGTCCGCCGGTCCTGCCACACGATCGCGTTGGCTAAGGGCCTGCCGGTCGATCTCTCCCACACAATCGTCGTCTCTCGCTGGTTCGCAATGCCAATCGCCGCGATATCACCGGGGGCGAGGCTCGCGCGTGAAATGGCCTTTTTGGCCACGCTTACCGCGGCCTCGGCTATCTCGATCGGGTCGTGCTCAACCCATCCTGGCTGTGGGAAGTGCTGTGAGAGCTCGACCTGCGCCGATGCGACGGGAGTTGCGGACGAATCGAAGACGATTGCCCGGGTTGACGTTGTTCCCTGGTCTATGGCGAGTATGTGTTCTGGCATTGAGGCCGTACTTTACAGACTCAGAAAGCCAATCGCCGAAAGCACGATGACGCAGTCGGAGTGGGCCCTTCGGCCCAGATTGTGACCGAGAATTACCCTGTGAAACTAGTCCATAGCGATTCATCATGAGCAGATGATCAAGACTACCGGCGTTGTCGTTGTGGCGCTCGCGACACTTCTCGCGGGGTTCTTGCGCGTCGAGCGAATTGTCTTCGATCGCGGATGCTCCTCCTTCCGCTTTCGCCGAGCAGGCTGAAAGTGAGGATGGGCTGTCTGGCTTATCGAGTTCAACGGGGGATACGAGTCGGCCCACAGCCACCAGCGGCCCGACCGCAACTCCGACCCCGGCGCAAGATCCTGTATCACCGACGGTAGTTGCCGAAGTCGACCCAACCGCGACCCCGGTGCCAGCTGTCGTGACCGCTGTTTCGTTTATCGAACTGCAACCAACCCCGGATCGCCACGCATCCAGCCCACCTCAGGAACGTACCGTGGCCCAACGCGTCTGCATATCGAGACCGACGATGACGGGCTCGAGATTTACTACAGGCTCGACGGATCGAGCCCAACAGCACAAAACGGGACGAAGTACGAAGGCCCGTTCGACATATTTGAAGACGCGACGGTAACCGCGGTGTATCTGAGTGCTGATGGGGTTGCCACCGGGAAGACGGTCGCAGAGTATTCGATTGAAAAGCCGCCACTCGATGCGCCATTAATTACGCTGGACAATGGTGTGTACATTGGCGAACAGGCGGTAGAAATAAAGAACAACGAACCGGGCTCGAACCTGATATACACGCTGGACGGCACAGAACCTTCATCGACCAACGGCGAGATCATCGTCGAATAAGGCGCCCTCTCGCTCGCTGGAGAAGGTTCCAGCCGACCATTCGCCTGCATTCTCGACAGTTGCTTAGCGCGCCCGCCACCCGATGGGGCTAGAATCTCGGCGTTGCTGAAGGCCTGCGTTTTCTAAGAACGTTAGCCCTATCTTCCGGACCGAATTTGTTCGGCATGAACGGCCTGTGAACCCGTCGATTTGAAGGAAAGCATGAAAATTACGAGTCTTGAAGTCATCAAGGTCCCGCCCAGCTGGGTGTGGCTCCGCATTCACACGGATACCGAGCATTTCGGACTCGGAGAGCCGTTTCTCGAAGGCCACCCCGACACGGTTATCGCCGAGGTAAAGCGGCTGGAACCGCTCCTGATAGGCAAAGACCCAACGCAGGTCGAAAAACTCTGGAAAGAGATGTACGAATCGGGCATGGGCTATCTCGGTGGACCCATCAAACTGTCGGCCATATCGGGAATCGATATGGCACTGTGGGACCTTGCCGGGAAGGCTGCTGGCGTCCCGATTTACCAGATGCTCGGCGGTCGGGCGCACGATCGCATCAAGGTGTACCGGGCCTCGGGCGGGCAACTCCCCTACGCGATCGAGCCGGGCGAGCCGTATCGACCGGGCAACCCACCACCGACTGATCTCACACCGAACGAGCCCGAAACCTTCAGAGAATCGGCGAGAATACTTGTCGAGGAGTGGGGTTACCGGTCGCTCAAGGTCCACATCGGCCTCGGGACCGGTCTCGAAGTAACGCGGGAGGTCGACAGGGTCGCCGAGAAGTTTGCAGCCGTTCGAGAGGGTGCCGGATCCGACATCGATGTGGCGATCGACATCCATAACCCGAACCCCGCGATTGGGCGCCAACTGATCGAGGCTCTTGCGCCGTTGCGACCGCTGTTCATCGAGGAGCCGATGCCGGTAGAGCGAGTTGGCGCGCTAGCACAGATCATCGAGGGCACAACTGCGACGATAGCCGCCGGTGAGCGGTGGATGGGCAAGTGGGTTTTCTTCGACGCGCTGAGTAGTGGACTGCTCGCGGTCGTCCAGCCGGATATTGCCCATGCCGGCGGAATCACCGAAACGAAGAAGATTGCCGTATTAGCCGAAGCGTCCTACGCAAAACTGGCGATTCACTGTCCGCTGAGCCCGATGGCGTTTGCGGCATCGATCCAGGTGGATGCCTGCTCGACAAACTTCCTCGTGCAGGAGCACAACGAGGTGAACGACACGCGTCGCAACGATGGCAAGACGCTGATCGGCGAGGGTTTTTTCAACGACCCCTATGTACTGGACGATGATGGCTGCGTGGCGGTCCCGGTAGGCCCGGGTCTTGGCATCGAAATCGACCCCGAGGGATTCGAGAAAGTCATGGCGAAGCCGTGGTCGACCGTGCGAGGGTAGGAGTTATATGCCATTACACACTTTTGGGTCGATTACGAAATCGGAATGGCGCCGTGATCGGATAACTTTGCCCGCCGATAACGGGAATTTATTTTTGTTTCACAGTTGTTCTTTGCTCAAAAGTTCCGAATATTCCGTTAAATCCCACTAGATGATGGAATAGCGACACCGATTGTCCCAATCGGGAGGGTAACTAAACGCGGAAGAAGATCTTCCCAATCCAACGACAGTGCCCGCATCACTATTAGTCTCATGTCAGACGCGCAAAGCCCCACTTCAACTTTCGATGGGAAGAGTAGGGACTTTGCTTCTTGTGCGGAACTTTGCAAGCGTCGCACACGGTTTGTGGAGGCTAACTTCCGTAAGCAGTAGGCGCAAGTTCCCTGGGTGGGCTTGCACACTTTTTTGCTTTGTGGTTGATTGAACCTCCGCCGCGCCAACAAACGAAAGCGGGCGAATAATGGTAATTGCAGCATTCCTAGCAGGACCGTTCGCTCTAACACACGGTGAAGCAATTTCCCGTGTTCCGAGCAGGACTCCTGGAACGTGCTTGCTGTCCAGACGGCAAGTTGGGACGTTTGACTACGTCGGCAGGTCAGATCGCGACCTGCAATCACGAATTCGCGATCATATCGGTTCGGGTTACACCCGATACTGGTTCGCAGGAACGACGACCGCGCTCGAAGCTTACGTCTTCGAGTGCCGTTACTTCCAGATGCGTGGTGGATCCCTCAGATTGGACAACTTGATCCACCCGGCAATTCCGGTAGATTCATGGGCTACATGCCCGGTGTGCAGGCTTTATATCGGTAACAAATCATGCGCGGCGTCGGTTCGGCCAGCTGTGAAACTCTGACCCAAATAAGGTTCTGGAACGCAGATCGATTTGATACCACTTATTCGGCGGGCTACCCATCAAGAATCCCCGCCAGCTCTTCCATGTCGTCTTCGGTGAGTTCCCACTCGGCTGCTGCTGCGTTCTGACGTATCTGGTCGGGGGTGCTGGCACCGGCGATCACCGAGCCGACGGATTTTCGGGCGAGTATCCAGGCGAAAGCCAGTTCGACCATCGAGTGGCCGCGTTTTTCAACGAATACCTGGAGTTGTTCGAGAATATCGAAGTTGGCGTCGGTCAGGCGCGTGCCCTGCGCAGCCGGAGTGAGCGCGAGCCGCGTGCCCTCGGGTACCGCCTTGCCCCTCCGGTACTTGCCGGTGAGGAACCCATGGGCCAGCGGGAAGTAAGGCAGGGTGCCGAGCCCGAAATGCTCGCAAACGGGCAGTACGGCCCGTTCAACTCCTCGTTCAAGCATCGAGTATTCGGGCTGCGACGAAATGAACGGCACGAAGCCGTTGTGCCTGGCAGCCCACTGGGCATCGGCAATCCGCCACGGAACGAAGTTTGAAAGGCCGATGTATCGCACTTTTCCATCGCGAACCGCATCGTCGAGAGCGCGCAGGGTTTCCTCGATTGGTGTTTCGGGGTCCTGCGCATGCATTTGGTAGAGGTCGATGTGATCGGTCTGGAGCCGTTTCAGCGAACCCTCAAGCGAATCCATAACGTGCTTGCGGGAACCGCCCTTGCCGTGCGGGCCGTCTTCCCACTGCATCCCGAACTTCGTGGCGAGCAGGGCCTCATCACGTCTGTCAACGAGCGCCCGCCCGATGATTTCCTCAGAATTTCCGTGCGAATAGATGTTCGCCGTATCGATCAGGTTGATGCCTTCGTCAAGGGCCGCGAAAATAACTTCCCGCGCCTCTTTAAGCTCCATTCGGCCGCCAAAGTTGTTGGTGCCAAGGCCGATTACACTGACTTCCAGGCCGGAGTTTCCGAGGTGTCGGTATTTCATATTGTTCGATTTTCCGATTTTGCTACTTTGGTCAACGAAGCCCGCCTGTGACGGGAATACGCATATGATCGCGCCAGTTGAGTTGCGACGCTGATTATAGTTGGCACCAGCAAATGTAGTTACCAGCCAGCTTCCGAATTCGAAAACCAGCTCCTGCCAGGTAAAAGATGACACTCGAACAACTGATTATCGGACTGATCCGCATCGCCGGGTCGCTGCCAGTACTGCGCTGGGCCCTCGTCGGTGCGCTGATCGCAATCGTGGTCGATTTCTCCGACCTGTTCTTTATGGCCGTAATCGACCTCGGAGGTTTGGGCGACTACCAGGCGTTCGACAAGTGGATCGACCTCGTCTACATGTTTGGCTTCCTGTGGGTGGCGAACAGGTGGAGCGGGCCCGAGCGAACTGTGGCCATCGGACTATTTGCGTTCCGGATGATCGGCTTCGTGGTGTTCGAGATTACGGGTGCGCGCTCCGTGCTGCTCGTGTTTCCGAACGTGTTCGAGTTCTGGTTTGTGTTCGTTGCGATCAGACTGCATTACTGGCCGGGCTACGAGATGACACGCCCGCGAATTATGAAGTGGCTCGTGGTGACGCTGGTGCTGAAGATGGGACAGGAGTGGGTGCTGCACGGCGGCCGGTACCTCGACAGCTTCACGCTGTTCGAAGCAGTCGATGCGATCTGGGATTTCGTGATTTTCTGGTCGTAGTGGCTGGGCCGATTCGCGTGTCGCCGTGTTACATGCCCGTCACGCAGCCACTGCCTGCTGGGCGAGGTCACTCAAGCCGGCCAGAATGCTTGCAAGAGACCGCTTCACCATCTCGTCCGACAGCGCCCCTTCAGAGTCGAACCGCTCCATCGCGCTGCCGACGGTCAGTTTCCGCTCCAGAACTGTTGCACCGAGTCCCCTCACAATATTTTTGGTCATTTCGGGCCGCATTGGCATGTGTAACACCGCCACCGATGATCAGGGCGTCGAAGTGCTGAGCCGCCGCTAGTTCGATCGCCCCTTCGACTGTCGACGAAAATTTACCGTCATATCCAGCTTCACGAAACACGTCGATCATCCGCGCTGCAATGTGTTCGGGATTACCCAGAATCAAAGTCGTTGCCTTCGGGTGATTGTGTGATTCCGATCCCATTTTCAACTCCTTAAATTAGTTAGTATGCTAACTAATAGCCCAAAAAAGGGAGCCTTGAACCGCTGAGTCAGGCCAATTGATGCCTCATAGTGTTTCGCACTTTGCGCAGAGCCCGCTCGAAAACGCGACGTTCATCGATGTCGAGGTTCGAGATCATTTCCCGGTTGAGCTTCTCCCACGCGGCATAAACTTTCGGGCGCAGGACCAGGCTTTTTTCCGTTGCGACGACCCGCATGATCCGCCGGTCATCGGGGTCGCAGGTCCGTTCAACGAGCCCTGCCTTTTCGAGCGGCCGGAGAGCCACGGTCATTGTCGCCCGGCGCACTCCGGCATGCTCGGCGAGTTCGCTCTGGCTGAGCGCTCCACGGGTCCAGAGGGCTTCCAAGATCATTTCCTGACCGAGGTGCAATCCGAGATCACCAAGTAATTCGCCGGCACGTTTGCGGTGGTAGCGCGCCACCTGTACGAAGAGGAAACTGGTTGTCCCACTGATCCCGGATCTACGCTGTGCGCGGTCGGATTTGCGTCGTATTTGAGCAGTCGTGATAGTCATGGTCGCTTATTAGTTAGTATGCTAGCAATAACACTGATC
>Ga0207966_1001456_pt1 | contig 12976 bp, 15 predicted proteins | sample Knorr_S23_td_NAD_FD_185611 | JGI IMG/M metagenome (GOLD analysis project Ga0207966, IMG submission 185611) | Marine microbial communities from Southern Atlantic Ocean transect - Knorr_S23_td_NADW_ad_2500m_LV_B (SPAdes) (version 2) | ecosystem: Environmental > Aquatic > Marine > Oceanic | place... | reverse complement strand
AATGGGTGCAATTTTTATTGAAGAATTAGATGAAATAAAAGATCAAAGTAGACCTGTAATTTTCTCTGCACATGGAGTGCCAAAATCAATACCTAAATATGCTAGTTTAAAAAAAATTGAATATATAGATGCTACTTGCCCATTAGTATCAAAAGTACATAGAGAAGCTGAATATTTATATAAAAATAATTTTCACATTTTACTAATAGGTCATCAAAATCACCCGGAAGTAATTGGAACTATGGGTCAATTGCCAGAAAAAACAATTGATTTAATTGAAACTACTAATGATGCCAGAAAATATAGTAATAATTCAGGTAAAAATCTCTCTTATATTACTCAAACAACACTATCTGTTGATGACACAATAGACATAATTAATGTCCTAAAGAAAAAATTTCCAAACATTAAAGGGCCCAAAAAAGAAGATATATGCTATGCAACAACAAATAGACAGGTTGCTGTTAAAAAAATTGCCAATAAGTGTGATATGTTTTTTGTTATTGGTAGTAGAAATTCTTCAAATTCGAAACGATTAGTAGAAGTTGCAAAAAAATCAGGATGTAAAAATTCTGAATTAATTGACTTTGAAAAAGAAATTCCTATTAAAAAAATCATGAAATGTAAAACTATAGGTATTTCCTCAGGTGCTTCAGCTCCTGAAATATTAGTCAAAAAATTTATAAATGAAATAAAAGAGAAAATTGATATAAAAATAAATGAAATAAATATAATAAAGGAAGATGTTTATTTTAAAATTCCTGGAAAATTAACACTAAATAAATAGATATAATGGCTGTCTATACTAAAATTAACAAAAAGGATCTTAATTTATTTACTAAAAAATATGATATTGGCAAAGTATTAAAATTTAAAGGTATTAAGGAAGGAATAGAAAATACAAATTATTTTATTCAAACTTCGAATAATAAATTTATTTTAACCATATATGAAAAAAGAGTACAAAAAAAAGATCTTCCTTTTTTTATGAAATTAATGGAAAAATTAAATAAGAATAATTTCAAATGCCCAAAACCAATTAAAAATCTAAATAATAAATATATATCAATAATAAAAAAAAAACCCGCTGCTTTGGTCTCTTTTTTGGATGGAGCTTCTAAGAATAATTTAAGTGCAGATAATTGTTATCAAATTGGTATTCAGGTTGGCAAATTTCATTTAATCACAAAAAAACTTTCTATAAAAAGAAATAATTCATTATCTTTAGCTTCATGGGACAAGTTATTTAAAAAAGTTGAAAAAAAATGCTCAAAAATAAAAATAAATTTACCACTACAAATTAAGGAAACTCTAAATGAAATTAAAAAAAATTGGCCTAAAAATTTACCCAGCGGAATAATACATGCTGATCTTTTTCCTGATAATATTTTTTTTAAAAATAATGAATTTTCTGGAATTATAGATTTTTATTTCTCCTGTAATGATTATTATGCTTTTGAAATAGCTGTTTGCATAAATGCTTTATGTTTTGATGGTTTTAGTCAAAATTTAAGCTTTAATGTGACAAAAGCAAAAAAATTTCTCAAAGGTTACTCTAAAATTAGAAAAATTACTAAAATGGAAAAAAAATATTTTAAGATTTTGTGCCAAGGTGCTGCATTAAGATTTTTATTAACTAGAGTTTTTGATTATCTAAATTTAAGTAAAGGAGCTCTATTAACTGTTAAAGATCCAATGGAATATTTAAAAAGATTAGAATTTCATAATAGTGCCAAAAACTATGAGGATTACTGTATTTAATAATGATTAAAATCTATACAGACGGATCATGTATTGGCAACCCAGGTGCAGGTGGTTGGGCTGCAATAATTCTAGATGGCAAAAATGAAAAGATAATTTCTGGCAGCAAAAATAATACCACAAATAACCAAATGGAACTTTTTGCAGCTATTAAGGCCTTAAGTAATTTTAATAAAAAAAAATCTTTTAAAATTTTTACAGACTCAAATTATGTGAAAGATGGAATAACAAAATGGATTAAAAATTGGAAAAAAAATAACTGGAAAACATCAGCAAAAAAACCAGTTAAAAATCAAGAGCTTTGGGAAAAATTAGATAAGCTGGTTAAATTTCATGATGTTAAATGGGAATGGATAAAAGGACATTCAACAAATATTTACAATAATTTAGCAGACGAACTGGCTAAAAAAGCAGCTGAAAAAAATTAAATTTTTTCCAATATATGATTTTTAATTTTATCTAAATTATTTGGAATTAGATCATAGTTTTCTTTTGCACTCATAATATAATCTAACTCTTTTGGTAAATTAGGTTTTAAACCTATGGCTTTATTAATAGCCTCAGGAAATTTACAAGGATGTGCTGTTGCTAAAACAACGTTAATTCCTTCAGAAGAAATTTTATTCAAAACACCATATCCAACTGCAGTATGGGGGTCTAAAATGACATTAAATTTATTATAAAAATTTTTGATAAAGTTTTGTGTTTCCTTTTCACTTAAACTTTCAGAGACAAAATCATGTTTAATACTTTTTAATTGATTATTATCTATTTTAAAAAACTTTTGCTCTTTAAGATTTTTCATTTTTTCTTTTACATTTGAATCATCATTTGAATTTATATCAAAAATTAATCTTTCAAAATTACTAGCTACTTGTATATCCATACTTGGTGAAATAGTTTCAACCACATCTTCAATTTTATACTCACCTGTATTAATGGCTCTTTTAAGAATATCATTCCGATTTGTTGCAACAATTAATTTATTTATTGACAAACCCATTCGCTTAGAAATATATCCCGCATAAACATCCCCAAAATTTCCAGTAGGTACCGAAAAATTTATTTTTTTTCCTTTTTCTTCTATTTTAAAAAATGCATAGAAATAATAAACAATTTGAGAAATTATCCTCGCCCAATTTATTGAGTTTACACCTGACATATTAATTTTATTTTTAAATTCATTGTCAACAAACATCGATTTAACTAAATTTTGGCAATCATCAAAGTTACCTTTGACAGCTATATTAAAAACATTATTTTCTTTAACTGTAGTCATCAATTTACGCTGAACTTCAGAAATTTTATTTTGAGGATGTAGTACAAATATATTTAATTTATTTTTTCCTTTAATTGCATTTATTGCAGCAGATCCTGTGTCTCCTGATGTTGCAACAACTATATTAATTTTATTTTTTTGATTTAGAAGAAATTTTTCATACATATTACCAATTACTTGTAAGGCAATATCTTTAAAGGCTAAAGTTGGACCATGAAATAATTCAAGCAAATAAATATCTTCATATTTTTTTAAAATAACAGTTTCTTTCGATCTAAAGCTCTTGTAAGATTTTTCTACTATTTCTTTAAGTTCATTTTCCTCAAATTCTTCTGAGCAAAATTTTATAATTATTTTTGCTGCTAGATCATTATATGAAAGTTTTTTTAACTCATTTAACTCTTTTATTGAAAAAAAAGGAATATTTTGTGGAACAAAAAGCCCTCCATCAGGAGCCAGTGCATTTAAAAATACATCTTTAAAAGAAAAAGTTTTTTTTGAATTTCTAGTGCTAATGTACTTCATGGCTTTTTTTAGTATAGAATCTGATACTTAGCTACCTAAAAACTAAAATTTTAATTATAATTTAAATTTTTTGAGAAATTTTGGATTATTTTTAATATATTTTTTATAAGCCCAATTTGCTAGACCTAAAAAAATGAATGAAGATACAATGATGAATAATGCTATTTGAGCACCTGATCTGTCACTAACGCAAACTGCACACATAGATAATAATGTGTCTGTTTGAAATTTAACTGTTTCTAAAATCATCTTTAACTATTTTTTGTTTAAAATTTTCACTCTCAAAAAATATAAATTGCATAATACCTTCCTCTAATAATTTTGTCTTGCTATCTTTTGTCACCTTTGGATCAATCATCATAGTAAGCACAAATTTACGTTTTTCTCCTGGTTCAAGTGTATGAGTGTCATAACAAAAACAATCTATTTTTATCATGTAAGGCTTCAATTCATTTGGGTAATAGCTGAAAGCTGCTATTCCTGATGTTTTTTTATCACTTAAATTTTTTACAATATATTCAACATTTGTCACTTCTCCAATTTTAATTTCTAAAGTTGAATTGACTGAACTAAACTCCCAGGGAAGATCTGTATGGGTACTAGTAATTAATTTAAATCTTATAGACAAATTTTCTTTTTTTTGTAAATTAATTACACTTATAGAAAAAATTATTATCAATAAAAAAAATAGCCCTAGTTTTACTTTTAAATTCGAAAACATAAAATTAAATAATTATATTAAGCTATCAATTAAAATAGACGTAAATATTAAAAAAAGAAACAAAATTGAAAATACAAATATATGTTTTGCCATTTTTTTTTCAGATCGTGAACTTTTATATTTAAATAATTTATAACAAATATACATGTAGTAAACTCCTAAGCTTCCTGAAATAGATAAATAAAAAAAACTAAAATAATTTAAAAAAAATGGAGCTAGGATTGCTGGAAATAAAAGTACTGAATAAATAAAAATATTTAATTTAGTTACATTGATACCTGAGGTAATTGGCAACATTGGAATTTTGGCATTCTTATAATCTTCTGTTTTATAAAGACTTAGGGCCCAAAAATGTGATGGTGTCCATATAAAAATAATTAAAAATAAAATAATTGGTTCGAGTGATATTCCTCCTGTAGCAATTGTCCATCCAATCACTGGCGGTAGCGCACCTGCGGCTCCTCCAATAACTATATTTTGAGGAGTTTTTCTCTTTAGCCAAATTGTATAAACAAAAACATAAAATAAAATTGTAGTTAACAATACTAAAGCAGAAACTAAATTTGAAAAAAAATATAAAGCAAGCACTGAAATAATAGAGGTAGAAACTCCAAAAATAAAAGCTTGTTTTCTTGTCAACTTGCCTGTTGGGATTGGTCTTAAACATGTTCTTGACATTAAAGAGTCTAGATCAGATTCGTACCACATATTTAGCGCACCAGCGGCGCCAGATCCCAAAGCAACCGCTAAAATAGAAAATACAGCTTCTAAATAATTTACTTTAGCTGGTGCAATTAATAAACCAACCACACAGGTAAAAATCACCAGGGACATTACCCTAGGTTTCATTAAATTAAAAAATGATTTTAAATAAGTAATAAAATCTATTTTAACTTTCTCAGAGCTTGTTCGGGTATTAAACAATTAAAAACCTATTTGTTAACTTCCTAAAACGAAATAATAAAATCTTGTAAAAACAGTATATTTGCCTTCTGCAACCATCAATCCAATAAAACAAGCAATTGCGGTCATTGGCCATAAAAGAACATTAACAAGCGTGTAACGTTCCCAGAACAAGTGCATAAAAAACATCATAATCAATCCTGCTTTTAAAAACATAAATATTAAAATTAAAGACCATCTTAATAATCCCTGAAATTGTAGCCAGTCAACCATATAAGAACAAAAGCTAAGCACAAATAGAAGGCCCCAAATCCAAAGATAGATTCCTATTTTATGTGTTGTAGTTTGTTCTTTTTTAGTTTCAGCCATAATTTTAGTTTACCATAAGTAAAAGAAAGCAAAAATAAATACCCATACCAAGTCAACAAAATGCCAATAAAGACCCAATATCTCAATTGCAACATAATCTGATTTCATTGAAGTAAAAAAACCTTTGTCTCCTCTATCAAAATTTCCCTTAAAAACTTTGATAGAAAAAATAGTAAGGAAAATTACACCTATTGAAACATGGGTTCCATGAAAACCCGTAATCATAAAAAAGAAAGATCCAAATTGTTTAGCTCCAAATGGATTTTCCCAAGGTCTTACACCCTCATGTATTAGTTTTGACCATTCAAAAGCTTGCATTCCAACAAAAGTAAGACCACCTAAAGCTGTAGCCAATATCAACCACCCACACATTTTTTTATTTCTTTCATAGCCATATTTTACAGCTAGAGCCATAGTTCCACTGCTTGTAATCAAAACAAATGTCATGATTGCAATCAACAATAAGGGAACTGGCACACCTCCAACATCCAAAGCAAAAACTTCGCTTGGATTTGGCCATTGATCAACTACTGATGACCTCCCTTTCATATAAGAAATTAAAAAACAACTGAAAATAAATGTGTCGCTTAAAAGAAATATCCACATCATTGCCTTGCCCCAATTAACACCTTTGAAAGCAGTTTGATCCGAATTTAAATCGTTAGGAATACTTTTCCAACCTTTTGGAAGTTTTTCTAAAGCTGCATGATCCATATTTTTTTCCTTTTATGTAAACAACATTAATCCAAATAGCACAAACCAGACACAAAGCAAAAAATGCCAATAAATGGCACATAGTTCTATGTTGTGTCGAAGATTTTCTGAATTGTAGCTACCTTTTAATAATTTAGAAGTTATCCTTGCCCAAAAAATTAATCCCCCTAATAAATGTAAACCATGCACAGTGGTAAAAAGATAAAAATATGCATTCGCAGGATTAGATGCTGCATAGTAATCATTGCTTATTAACAGGTACCATACTATTAGTTGTCCTATAAGGAATGAGTAAGCCAAAAACCCGACGATAAAAAGACCTTTTTTAATTTTTGTATAATTAATATTATCTGCTGCAATTTTAGTTTTATGAAAAAAATAACTATTTAAAACCAAAATTACTGTATTGACCCATAACAGCCATGGTTCTGGCATGATTTTCCAATCATGAACTAACATTCGATCTGAATAAGAAACAATCAATAATGAGAAAATAACAGTGCTTACCACCATTATATATCTAACACCCAATTTACTTCCTGTTATAGATAAAGCTTTGCCATCGTGATTATTATCTTTTAATGCCTGAGATTGCTCCCAAGGTTTTTCAAAAATAGATTTAAAAATACTTTTTTTTTCTATCATGATTTTTCTACCTTACTACCCACAACAGCACTTGGAGGTGTTGTTTGTGGTATATAATCTTCCTTAGCTCCAGGCACACCAAAATCATAAGCCCAACGATAAACTTTTGGCAGTTCTTTTCCAAAATTTCCATGCCCTGGTGGCATTTCAGGTGTCAACCATTCTAATGAATTAGCCTTCCAAGGATTTTTCTCGGCTTTCTTTCCTGCTCTAGCACTAAAAATTAAATTATATAAAAATAATAGTTGAGTTGCACCAACTATCAGTGCTGCAACTGTAATAAACGCATTTAATGAAAGTCCAGAAACTGACATATATGGACTGTCATATATTTCAAAATATCTTCTAGGCACTCCTACAAATCCCTGGTAGTGCATTGGAAAATAAATCAAATAAGAACCAATAAATGTTACCCAAAAATGAATTCTTCCCATGCCCTCATCCAACATTCTTCCTGTAATCAGTGGAAACCAATGATAGATTGCGCCAAAAATAACTAAAATTGGTGCAATGCCCATAACCATATGAAAGTGTGCTACAACAAAATAGGTGTCAGATAATGGTACATCCACTGTTACATTTCCTAAAAATATACCAGTAAGGCCCCCGTTTACAAACGTAACTACAAAAGCTAAAGCAAATAGCATTGGCAAAGTTAATTGAATATTTCCTTTCCACAAAGTTAATATCCAGTTGTAAACTTTAATAGCAGTTGGAACTGCAATAATTAATGTGGTTGTAGCAAAAAAGTAACCAAACCAAGGACTCATTCCACTAACATACATATGGTGAGCCCAAACAAAAAAACTTAATGCTCCAATTCCAACAATAGCCCAAACCATCATTCTGTAACCAAAAATAGTTTTTCGAGAGTGTATTGAAATTAAATCAGAAACTATTCCAAATGCTGGTAAAGCTACAATATAAACTTCTGGATGCCCAAAAAACCAAAATAGGTGTTGAAATAAAATTGGGCTACCTCCTTCAGTACCTAATTTTTCACCCATTGAAATTATAGTCGGCATAAAGAAACTTGTGCCAAGTACATTATCCAATGTCATCATAATACAGCCAACTAAAAGAGCTGGAAAAGCAAACATGGCTAGTACTGTAGCTGTGAAAATACCCCAAACTGTTAATGGCAATCTCATCAACGTCATACCTTGAGTACGATATTGTAAAGTTGTAACTATATAGTTTAAACCTCCCATAGTAAAACCGGCCACAAACAACACCAAAGAAATTAACATGAGAGTTATGCCCGCATTACTTCCTGCCGTACCAGCTGTAATTGCTTGAGGAGGATATAAAGTCCATCCAGCTCCAGTTGGTCCTCCGGGTACAAAGAAACTTGCAAGCAAAACTATTACTGCAATTAAGAACATCCAATAACTCAACATGTTTACATATGGAAAGGCCATATCTCTAGATCCACACATCAGTGGAATAAGTAAATTTCCAAACCCACCCAAAAATAATGCTGTTAACAAATAAACAACCATTATCATTCCATGCATTGTCACAAATTGATAATAAGCGGCAGGTTCAAGTAATCCTAAACCTGGAAAAGCTATTTGCATTCTCATTAGCCAAGAAAGGATTAAGCCAAGCAAACCAGTGCCTATCGCAGTAAATGCATATTGAATTCCTATATATTTTGCGTCTTGAGAAAAAACATATGTAGTCCACCAACTATGTGAGTGATAAAGATCTTGATCAGGAATTTCTTTGGGTGGTAAATAATCAACATCTGAAGTTGTAACAGATTCAAATGTTCCTACATCTGAAACATTGTCTGATTTGGCTTCTATTTTATATTCATTATCATCATGCATTTTTTTTTAACTCTCCTTATTAATTCTTAGCAAGTTTTATTGTTTTAATTTTTTCTTTTGAATTCTTTGCTAAAAATTTTTCAAAAGTTATTTGTTTTGCCATCCAATTATCATAATCATTCTTTTCATCAACAAATACCCGACCTCGCATTGCATAATGTCCAGTTCCACAATATTCAGCACATAAAATCTCAAAGTCTCCCGTTCTTGTTGGTTCTATCCAATAGTAAGTTATCATTCCAGGAACTATATCCATTTTTCCTCTAAACTGAGGAACATAAAAATTGTGAAGAACATCTAATGATCTAAGTTCAAATTTAACGGGCTTATTAATTTGTAGATGAAGCTCATTGCCATCTACTAATAAATCGTCCATCCCATTTTTATCTCCTTGAATTAAACCAAAAGGATTTTCATCATTAACAAGATTGATATCTGTTTTTCCAAGAATACCATCTTCTCCTGGCAATCTGTATTTCCAGTCCCATTGATAGGCAAGAACTTCTATTTTTACAGCATTTTTAGGAACTGTAACATAATCATTCCAAACAATTAATCCCGGGGCAAGCAAAGCTGCTACACCAACGGCTGTTAACCAGGTTAAATGAAATTCTAATTTTTTATTTTCAGGGTTATAGTCCGATCTTCGATTTTTTTGATAACGAAATTTCCAAACACAATAAGCCATAAAAAAGCAGATGGCTACAAACACAACTCCTGTTATCCAAAAAGTTAGCAAGATTGTATCATCCATACCTCCCCAATTTGAGGCAACTTCTGTCCACCACCAAGGTGACCAAAAATGAAAGATAACTGATCCAACTGCGATTAAAACAAGTACGTGTGCAAATATTAAAGCAAGCATTTTTTAATTAAGCATTTTTTGCAATAAAAATTGCAAATAATATTACTCCTATAATTATAATATGGTTTCCTAAATCAAACCAACCTAGCTCCTCATTTTTTTTATCAACAATATTTTTCCATCTTTTTTTATTTTTTTTTCCAACTACTTCTGACTCACTTTTATTCCAAACATACTTTGACGAAACATACAGCCACACTAGATATATAAATAAAATTAATATACCCACGATAGTTCCAAGAAGTGTATAAGACAAACTCATAAATATAATTTCTATATATATGAAATTACTCTAATAAATAGGTCTTTTCTTGCGACAAATTTTCCAAAAAATATTAAGAATCTAAGTAAAAATTAACAACAGAAATCGCCGCTATTGCTGCGGTTTCTGCACGTAAAATATTTGAAGCAATGGATAGTGAAAAACATTGATCTATATCAATTATAGATTGTCTTTCTTTTTCAGAAAAATCGCCCTCGGGTCCAATTAAAATACAAACTGGGTTTTTTTTATTTTGTTTTGATACAAAATTTTTTAATTCACTATTATTTGAATTTATATCACAAAAAATTATTTTTCCTTCTTTAGGAAAATTTTGTAAAAAAATATTCAAACTTTCTGGTTTTAATATTTTTGGAATAGAAATACGATTTGATTGCTCACTAGATTCAACAATAATTTTTTCTATACGTTTGGTGTTCATGTCTCTGACTATTGATCTTTCAGATAAAATTGGAATAAATTTTTGTATTCCTAATTCAGTTGCTTTTTGAATCATCATATCTAAAGGATTTTTTTTAATTAAAGAAAAGGCTAACCAAATATTTTTTTCATTTTTTTTGTTTCTTACTTTTTCTAAAATTTTTATATTAGTGTTACCTTTTTTATAATTTTCAATAACCGCATTCCACTCGCCCTGCTCATTAAAAATTGAAAAACCATCACCTACTTTTAATCTCATAACGTCTTTTACATAATGAGACTGATGTTCTGTTAGATGTGATATTAAATCACTTTGAATTTTTTCAGAAAAATATAATCTCACTTTTGTAGACATGAAAAAAAACTTCCTAATACCATATTTGGTGTTTATAATATTATTTACATTAAACTATAATACTTTTGCCAAAACTATGAAAGATTTACCTTATCACCACTTGCCGGACGGTACTTTTAGAAACCCTGAAGGTAGCCCAAAAAGAGATGGAAGTATTAAATGGTCATATAGAACTTTTAATAAAGAAAAGAAAAAACTTAAAATTGAATTTCCATCTGATCATATAATAAAAAGAGAAAAAGTCTTAGAAAATTTAGATAAATACAAAAATGATAACTATGTTGCTTGGATAGGCCATGCCACATTTTTGATTAAACTTGGAGATACCACTATCATTACAGACCCCTTATTTTCTAAAAATACTGGCCCATTAATTTTTGGACCCAAAAGGTATGTGGAATCTGCAATTAGGTTAAATGAGATTCCAGAAACTGATTTATTTTTATTAACTCATAATCATTATGATCATTTGGATTATTCAACAGTTAGAAATTTTCCTCACAAGAAATCTAAAGTTTTAGTCCCTTTAAAACTTTCAAAATACTTTACGAGAAACGGTTTTAAAAATGTCAATGAACTTGATTGGTACGATGATATAAAAGTTAATGATTTAAAAATTACTTTATTACCTGCAGTTCATTGGTCAAAAAGAAGTTTGAACGATACAAACAAAACTTTATGGGGTAATTTTTTAATAGAATATAAAGATAAAAAAATATTATTTGCTTGTGACACAGGTTATGGAAATATTTATAAAGAGCTTGGAGAAAAATACGGACCTATTGATTTAACTTTTATTAATATTGGCGCTTATGACTTTAGACCTATGTTTAAAAAATCAGTTTATCATGCTAACCCCGAAGAAGCTTTAAATATTGCACAAGATTTAAAAAGTAAAAAAGTAATTGGCATGCACTGGGGAACAGTTGTGTTATCGTTAGAACCAATTATGGAACCACCAGTTCGCTTTAAAGCAAACGCAGAAAAGTATGGCTTTAAAAAAGAAGATGCAATTATATTTAAAATAGGTGAAGTTCAAAAATTAGAAGACTTGTTATGAAAATAGAAAATGTCAAAGCTTGTGTGTTTGATGCCTACGGAACTTTATTTGATGTAAATTCTGCAGCCGCAAAATGTAAAGAAAAACTTGGAAGTAAATGGGAAGGTTTTGCTAATGCCTGGAGAACTACTCAACTTGAATATACGTGGCTAAGAAGTATTATGAAAAAACACAAAAATTTTTGGGAAATTACCGAAGACTCTTTAGATCATACAATGGAAACTTTCAAAATAAAAAAAGAAATGAAAAATGAGTTATTAGATTTATATAAAAAACTTAGCCCCTACCCTGAAGTTAAAGAATGTTTAGAAGGTCTTAAAGCTAAAAAAATTAAAATAGCAATTTTATCTAATGGAACTCCTGATCTTCTAAAAGGATTGGTAGAAAGTAATAATATTCAAAATTATTTTGATGATATTTTTTCTATTGAATCTGTTGGAATTTACAAACCTGATTCAAAAGTATATGAAATGCCGATTAAAAAATACGAATACAAATCTGAAAATATTTGTTTTATGAGTTCAAATACTTGGGATGTTTCTGGTGGAGGAGTTTTTGGTTATAATGCTGTGTGGGTTAATCGATTTAATAAAGTGTTCGATAAATTGAGTTATAAACCAAAGTTTGTAATTAATAATTTAAAAGAATTGCTTGAAATTATCTAATTCTATTAAAAAATTTGCTAGTGAATTTGACAAGTTGTTTATTAACTAAAATAAAATTAAAATATATTAATGAAAAATATTGAAGTAAGTAAAGTTATAGACCCAATACCAACATCTGATGGTGCTGGCGTTAAGTTAAAAAGAAGTATTGGGGTTGAGCCTGATTATTTTGATCCTTTTTTAATGTTAGATGAATTTGGCTCTGAAAATAAAGATGATTATATCGCTGGATTTCCTCCCCACCCCCATAGAGGAATTGAAACTGTAACCTATATGTTGAGTGGTGAATTTGAACATGAAGATAGCACAGGTGCAAAAGGAAAAATGTCTGCGGGTGATGTGCAGTGGATGAAAACTGGTGGTGGTATAATTCATTCTGAAATGCCTGCTATGTCTGAAGGTAAACTTCATGGATTTCAATTATGGGTAAATATGCCCGCAAAATTAAAGATGAATAAACCTGAATACATCTACATAGACTCTAAACAAATGCAGGTTCACAAAGATTCAGATAAAAAAATAAAAACTATTGCTGGAAAATTTGGTGACGCTGAAGGTCCTGTTAAAGGCCATAAC
>Ga0207966_1001455_pt1 | contig 12976 bp, 13 predicted proteins | sample Knorr_S23_td_NAD_FD_185611 | JGI IMG/M metagenome (GOLD analysis project Ga0207966, IMG submission 185611) | Marine microbial communities from Southern Atlantic Ocean transect - Knorr_S23_td_NADW_ad_2500m_LV_B (SPAdes) (version 2) | ecosystem: Environmental > Aquatic > Marine > Oceanic | place... | reverse complement strand
GATGTCTCCTGCGGGTCCGTGCCGCGCGGGATGGTCCACGTATCGGCCAACGGACCTTCAAGGTCGACTGAACTGCTCCAGAACTGCAACGGCGAGGTCGCATCGAGGGTTTCTCCCGTGACCGAGTTCGTTCCGGCCTCGGCAGTCACCGACTGACCGTACAGCTCGATGTTGTCCGTGTCCAAGGCGGCGGAGGTCCAGTTCACCCACAGCCGCCAGTTCGACTCCTCGCCGAGCGCACCCAATTCGAGTCCGTCCGGGAGAGTGAACTGAGCGATCTCAGCACAGTAGTCAGGGTTCCCGGGGTAGAAGTCGATCGTGAGTCCCGTTGCTGAAGCGGTGGGACAACCATCACCATCAAGGTCGGACCACGCGAGGTTGTCGAGTGGGAATGCGTCCCCGTTCTCGACCCTCAGGCCGGAACCCTGAGAGATGGTGAAGGTGTAGTTGTCACCGTAACCATCGCCGTCGAAGTCGTTGCACTGCGTCGGGTCCGAGGAGAAGGCGTCGCCGTTCTCGTTGATGCGATTGCCAGCATCCAAGTTGTAACTGTAGTTGTCACCGCAGCCGTCACCATCGAGGTCTCGCCACTGGGTTGCATCGTTGGGGAGGGCATCACCCGACTCGGCGGTTCGCAGACCCTCGGAATCTAGGGAATAGAGGTAGTTGTCACCGTACCCATCACCATCGGCATCGTGCCATTGTGAACTGTCGCTGACGAACGCGTCAGCGTTACCTGCTGGATGTGCCAGCCAGGTCGAATCGGGGTCGGAATAGCCATCACCATCTGTATCGGGACAGCCGAAGCGATCCTCTGTGCTGTTGCCCCACACCTGCGGACAGCCATCACCGGTGGGACTGGAACTGTTATCCCCCCAGCCGTCACTATCGGAGTCATTGTGTTGGGTCGGGTCATCTGGGAACACATCGATGTTGTCCGGCCAACCATCACCGTCCCTGTCCGCCCTTATGACCACTATCGACCCGGTGTTGTTCACCACCACGATATTGCCATCGGAGGTTCTCTGACCGAGTCCCCTGGGTAGATGCACCGTGGTGTACGACGCCTCGCGCGTCGCCGGTCCATTCAGTGTCATGTTGAACATCTCCACCTGTCCCGTCGCTGAAGTCCCAGCATCACCGGTCGCGACGACGAGCATCCCGTTCTGAAAATGAATCAGCGCTCCGAACGCCTCTCCGAGAAGCACCCCGTAGCTGACCACCTGTGCTCCCTGAACGTCGTAGATATTCACGACCCGGTCCCAGCCAGCCGTGACCAGTATGTCCGTGAGGGGCATCCACTCACAAACAGCTGTGTAGTTACCGTGGCTGTACACGATACCGTCGTCCACCCAGTTGGCGGGGTCGGGATCGCTGGTGTCCCATAGGCGCACACCACCGGCCTGACCGACCGAGGCGAGCCGTGTGCCCTGGTCGTTGAAGGAGAGAGCCCAATGAACATCGGAGTAAGACCACTCCTTGAGTACAGTGACCGTGCTGGCGGAGTAGTCGATGATCGCCACCCGTCCGTCGCTGGTCGTGTTGCTGGAGTTCTCGCCCCACGAAATGGCGGCGTACTGGCCACCGGGATGGATGGAAACCCTGCCGAACACCGCGAAGGTGTGCTGCTGGGAGATGTCGTATTGCCAGATCCACTTGCCGTTCATGTCGCAGCCGACGACCATGCCATCGCTGAAGCCCGCTGCCCAGGAGGCCTGTCCCCAGGAGACGCTCTTTGTGAACGGAATCACAGGGAGGTACTGCCCGAAACTGGGGTGCCAGCACTGGTTGATGATGGCGCCGGTACGAGAGTCTCGCAAGGTGCTGACGCCCGACGCGTCGGCCGAGACGAATTGGTCGAGCATCGGGTGCACGGCTATCTCTCGCGTCAGAGAGGTGCCAAAGCGGTTGGCTATTCGCAATTCGAACTTCTGCACATCGACGAACCACACCTCGATGGCCCCGTCGCGCCCGGCGGTGGCCAGCCGAGTGTCCTGAGAATCGGCGGCGACGGCGAGCACGTCAGCATGAGTGCCGTTGGTGCCGACAACAGTCGAGTGAAAACCTACGTCGGTCAGGATCTGACCGGCGCTGTCTATGAGCATCATCCGACCGGGATCATGCAGCCCTACGCCGAGATAGCCGCCCCCGGGCATCCACGCAAGACTGCTTACATTCTGCATGAGGGTGTTGTACCAGAATACTCCACCGTCGAGATGGTTGAAGTTGCTGATGACTCCCTCGGACGCGGACGGCCTCGTCCAGGCGATGGTGTAGGCGTTGCCGTTCGGCTCCCAGTCGATCGCCCATGCGTTCGCCTCCGCACCGGCTACGTTGCGCGTCCAGTACAGCGACATGTTGCCAGCATCGATGCCGTAGACCACATCGCGGTTGAAGCCCTGTGTGGAATCGTAGTGACGTCCGGTGGCGGCGATCACGGAACCGTTGGGGGAGAAGGAACAGTCGGTGGGCCACGAGGTGACGAACAGGGAGCCGGAGTTGGCCGAGGTTCCGGCAGTGAAGTGAGTGGTGTCGGCGACCACGACCTCACCACCGATGTTCGGGTCGTCGATGAAACCGCAGAACACTACGCGCGAGCCGTCGTCGGAGATGTCGAGTCCCCACAGGTTGCCGTTGTACTGGCCGGACATGTCACCTGTCCACGAACCGGAACGCATCAACGTGGAAGAGGCGGGGCGAGAGCCTTCGTCAGTCACCTGATAGGCGAACCAGTTCTGATAGTAGTCGGCCACGAGCACCCAGTCATCGGAGAGGAAGATGACATCGACCAGCCTGTTCGCGTGGCCGATCCAGAGCAGCGAGCGCCCATCGCTGATGTTCCACACATGCAGACGGTGATCGTACAGGTCGACTGCGGCGAGCAGCTGCCCGTTGGGGCTGAAGTCGAGATTCCACAACGCACCATTCGTTCCCGGTTGCCACATCTCCGGGGACCATCCATCCACGGTCGGAGGGGCATCTGTCATCGACCATGTAACAGCTGCCGCCCGAACCACCACGGGCTCATCTTCGAGCTCCGACTGAACCGTGTACTGCGCCAGCAGCACGCCTAGTGTCGAGAGTACCATCAGCAGAGCCAATCCCATCGCCTTGCTGCGCATGCAACGACGAGAGCCTACTTCCATCGTAAGGGTTCCCGACCGCTGGAAGCACATCCGATGGCCCGATATGGGGGTCATCAGTCGTCTACTCGCTCGACGACACGCACGATGTCCGCCCGCATAGTGATCGGGATGGGCACCACCGCTTCGAACAGTTCGACCGTCACTTCCTCTTTGCCCTCGGAGACGACTGTGACACGTGCGCGGTTACCGCGGAACTGACCTGAGCGAATCTCGACGATGCATCCGACCTCGATGCCTGCTGTAGCCGACTTCGGTTCCAGATAATTGGTGACGACCACGAGCGAGGCCTCGCCGTCGAGTACCTTGGAGCAGCCGCGCATCGGCGTGGTCACGCCTCCGGCGCGACCGATGACCTTCTCCACGTGATGCTTGGCGCTCGCCTCGACGAACACGTATCCGCGCATCGTGTGCGGATGCAGCACGCTGAAGATCTCATTCTGGATGTCCTGCAGCGAGCCCGTCCCTGAAAGCCGAGCGCGGATCTCCTGTGCGATCTTCTGCTCTTGGCCGATGGTCGTCTTGAGCATGTAGAGGAACGAGCCGACATCACCGTACATCTCACCCAGCTGGGATACGACCGGACGATTCTGCATCCCGCTCACCTCGTCCGAACCGGGCATCTCCTCGGGGCTGAACTTGTTGATGAATCCCGGATCCACCCACAGAGCTTCGGCGTAAATCGAACCGACTGTGATCTCCGCGGTCTCGGATTCGAACAGCACTGGAGTGATGTCATTCAGCCGGTTGCCGAACTCGATGCCGCGATCCGCGCCTGTACGCACGTGGGTCAGCGCCGAGATCGGAATGCCGGTCGCATCCTCGACGCAAGTGGCCACATGACCGATGTCATTGACGTCTCCCAGACCGAATACCCCATCCCAGCAACCGGGGAAGTCGGGAACCGAAGCATCGCGCTTCAGCAGCAGGAGTTGGTCAGCATGGCGCACGAAGGCGATGAATCCGTCGGAGTGGAACTCTTCCACAGCAACGGGTGCATCGACGTCTGCCTCCTCGATCTCCTCAACCGTCTCTTCCTCGGTAGCGGGTGCATCGACGTCTGCCTCCTCGATCTCCTCAACTGTCTCTTCCTCGGTAGCGGGTGCATCGACGTCTGCCTCCTCGAGGCGGGCGATGAGATCTGCCTTCTTGCCCCCGAGATTCAGTCCACGCTCTCGCAGGAGATTCTTGAGCTCGGGGACTGTGAGTTCCTGATGCTCATTACTCATCCATCATCCCTCCTTCAGTTATCCTCTTAGACAAACAATTACTCCTTACAGGGTCTCAGTTGACAATCCAAGCGAAGAACTTGGGGAGCACGGTGTCCATCGCCACCAGGATGATGAAGCCGATGAAGCCGAGGATGAACATCCCGATTCCACACACCCAGATGGTCTGGCGGAACTCCATCTTGGTCGGCTTGCGCGCCATTCTCAAGATCCTCGCCCACGAACCCCTCCCGAGTTTGCGTACACTGGTCTCGATGTTGTCCTGGATGTCCTGCACCCGCTCTTCGAACGAGGCGTCGCCACCACCGAATCGAGAGTCTCCACTGGCCATGTCTGAACCCCTAGGGTTCACCCCGACCTAGACCCCTATTTTAAGCACGCCGGAATGGTTGTGGGTGCATCGAATCCTACACCCATGGTAAGTGAGGGACAAGGTCGCTCACCGGTGAGTGGTGCTGAGCGCCTCCATCTCAGTTGATGAACTCGAGGTCGCGGGTACGCATGGTACTCATCTGCTGGTGCGCGGCCGCCCCGAATATCTGCTCGCTCTTGACGCCGGTCAGCACGAGCAGCACGCGCATGTCGTTGCCGAGCGACTCGTCGACCGTGGCGCCCCAGATGATGCGAGCGTACGGGTTGATCTTGTCGCGGATGTACTGGGCGCAGGACTCCGCTTCACCGAGTGTGAGCGACTGCCCACCGACGACGTTCACGAGTGCGCCGCGGGCGTCCGAGACATCGATGTCCAGCAGTGGTGAGGTTAGCGCCTGATCGGTTGCTTCCAGTGCGCGGTCGGCACCTGCCGCCTCGCCGAGTCCGATCATCGCCATTCCGCCGCCGTTCTCCATCACGCTGCGCAGGTCCTCGAAGTCGAGGTTCACCAGCCCATCCTTGGTGATCATCTCGGAGACACCGGCGATCGAGCGCATCAGCACTTCGTCTGCTACGCGGAAGGCGGACTCGATCGGCAGGTCCCTGACTCCTTCAACCTCGAGCAATTTCTCGTTGGGGAGCACCACGACGGTGTCGCAGATCTCGCGCAACCGCTGCAATCCCCATTCGGCATTCTGTCGGCGCAGCGTGCCCTCTGACTCGAACGGATAGGTCACCACGGCGATGGTGAGCGCTCCCGCGGCCTTGGCGAGTCGCGCGATCACATGCGCGCCGCCTGTACCGGTTCCACCACCCAGGCCAGCGGTCACGAACGCTAGGTCACAGTCGACTATCGCCTTCGTGAGCGTACGCTCGGATTCATACGCGGCCTTCTCCCCCTTCTCGGGGTCGCCACCGGCACCCCGGCCGCGGGCGGTTCTTCCGATGAGGATCTTGTGTGCCACCTTCGAGCGCAGCAGGTGCTGAGCATCGGTGTTCACGGCATAACCGAGCACGTTTTTCTCGTCGAGCAGCCCCTCCTCTCCCAGTCTCTGGACCGTGTTGCAACCGCAGCCACCACAGCCGAACACGCGGATGCGCGGCTGGAGGCTCTCCAACAGACGATGCAGTTCGCGGTCGTCCTCATTGGGCTCGGTATCCGTCTCGGCTACCTCATTCTCCTGCAGTTCAAGCACCCGGTCAATCAGATGGCGCATGCGCCGAGGCTCGCTGAAGGTGGCTTAACCGTTCCGTCACGGCCAAATCGCCCACGCAGGTTCTCTCACCCTCGTACACACGCCGTGCAGACCTCTGCTCGCCCGCGCACACACGGAACCCCATGGACAGAATCGAAGCGAGGGGTCCCCATGTTCGGTGCGCAGAAAGAAGAGCGCAGTGGGTCACTCGCTTTGGTTAAATACAGGGAGCAGGTCGGCGAGAACCCCCTGATGAGGTGACGATATGTCAGACAACTGGACTGCCCGACGCATCCGCACCGCGGTCATCGGCAAGGGAATCAAATTCAACGGCTCGTGGGAGGGTGAGATCGACACCCCCTCCGACCCCAAGGTGCACAACATCACCCTGGACCAGATCATCGTGATCGCCAACGAGAAATCGGAACTGACAGGCAAGGACACCAAAGCACGTTCGCTGGAGGTGATGGGCACCTGCGTGTCCATGCGCTGCCACATCGAGGGTCTGGTGCCCAAGGAGTTCATCAGCAAGGTGAAGGAAGGAGAATACGACGGACGATTCAACTGATCACGGATTGCGGGAGAGGGAAACCTCGTGGACCGCAGGGGTGGGGAAACATGCAGACAAAGATTCAGGAAGCGGTGAAGAAGGCCCTCGACGAGGCGCCTGAACGGAACTTCGTCGAGAGCGTGGAACTCGCCTTCACCATCCGCGACATCGACCTGAAGAACCCAGCCAACCGTATCCAGGAGGAGGTGCGCCTCCCACAGGGACGCGGCAAGCCTCTGAGCATCGCCATCTTCGCCGGCGGCGAGATGGCCATCAAGGCGCGCGAAGCCGAACTCGTGATCATCGACCCGGCGCAGATCGAGGACCTCGGCAGCGACCGACAGAAAGCGCGCAAACTGGCGCGCAGACACGACTTCTTCCTCTCTGAGATCCCGCACATGGCCGACATCGGTCGCCACCTCGGTGTGGTGCTCGGCCCACGTGGCAAGATGCCAAGGCCCGTTCCACCGAATGTGGACCCAGGCAACATCGCGCAGGCCCTGCAGAACACGACCTTGGTGCGCAGTCGTGACAACATCACGTTCCACACGGTCGTGGGCGCGCGCAACCAGGGCGAGGAGGCGATCAGCGAGAACGCCTACGAGGTGTGGAACAGGGTCACCCGCAAGTTGGAGCGGGGAGCGGGGAACGTCCGTTCACTATACGTCAAGACTTCAATGGGTCCCGCGATCAAGGTGGAGGTGGTCAACTCATGATGGCCAAAGCCACCCAATGGAAGGTCGACCGCATCGGAGAGTTGACGAAACTTCTCGGCAGCGACGGTATCATCGGCATCGTCGACGTTGCCGGTGTGCCAGCGCAGGCGATGCTCGAGATGCGCACCACCCTACGGCAGGACATGACACTCACGATGGCAAAGAAGTCGCTGTTCAGGCGGGCGTGGAACGAGGTCGGCCTGCCAGCGGAGCAACTGGAGACGATGTTCGAGAGTGCCCAGCAGCCGATGATCGTGCATTCCAACTCGTTGAACATCTCTCAGCTGTTCCAGCAACTCGAGCAGACCCGCACCGGCCGTGCCGCCAAGGAGGGCGACATCGCGCCCGAGGACATAGTTGTGGAACAAGGGACAACAGATTTCTTGCCTGGCCCGATCGTGGGTGAATTGTCGGCGGTGGGCATCCCCGCCAAGATAGAGAAGGGCAAGGTGAACATCATCAAGACAGTCACGCCGGTGAAGGCTGGTGAAGTGATCGACTGGGAACTCGGGCTGATGCTCGACAAACTGGAAATCAAGCCGATAGAGATCGGCATCATCCTGTGCGGCGTCATCGTCGACGGCGTGGTCATGCCGCCCGACGTGCTCTCGATCGACACGAATGCACTCCTGGCGCAGGCGGTCGCTAACGCGCTCGCCGTCGCCGTCAACGCCGGCATCAGCAACAGCGGCACCATCCCGCTGTTCATCGCCAACGCCAACGCCCACGCGCTGGCGCTTGCCGGCCAATTGGATTCCTCGGCTCTGGACGATGAGCTGGTCGCCGCCCTCGAGGCGGCACCGGCCGTCACCGAGGCTGCCCCGACAACCGACGCAGGTGCCGATGAGGCACCCAGCGAGGAGGCAGCCGAGGAGGAGCCCGAGGAGGAGGAAGCCGAATTCGGCGGACTCGGAAATATGTTCGGTTGAAACAACAAGGTGAGAGAAATGGAATATGTGTACGCTGCAATGCTGCTGCACTCGGCAGAGAATGAGATCAACGAGAAGAACGTCAACGCGGTGCTGAAATCCGCGGGCGTGAAGGCTGACGACGCGCGTGTGAAAGCGCTGTGTGCAAGCCTGGAAGGCGTGGACATCGGTGAAGCGATGACCAGCGCGGTGGCCGCTCCGGCCGCCGCAGCGCCAGCCGCCGCCGGCGGTTCCGAAGCCGAAGCCCCAGCCGAGGAGGCTGCGGCCGAGGAAGAGGACGATGCGGCGGGCTTCGAAGGTCTCACAGACCTCTTCGGGTGAGCGGCGAGCCAGATCGAGGCGAAGCCGCCCTGCGTTGCTGTTGGCGTCAGCCACGCTACGGCACCAGACCGACCCTCACGCAAGCGATATGAGCGGCTGCGGCAACAGTCGTCTCGATGAGTGAGCGACTGCTGAAGCTGGAGACGAGCGTTACGCCGGCAACCGCAGTGCGCGCCCTCAGGCAACTTGCGACCAGCGCCGGCTGGAAATGTCACAGAATATCCGGTAGCAGGCTGGTCGACCGCTGGGCGATCATCATGCCCATCGCCCAGGCCACCCGCTCGCTCGGCCTCGTCATCGATGACGGCCCATTGGCACCTCTCGCCGTGCAGGCACACTCCCACGTGCAGGGCTCGGCCGGCTCCATCTGCATCGTCGAATGGCTCATCCCGGATTCGATCGAAGGTGACGACTGGAGACTGCTGCTGAAACACTGGGTGACCCGGCACCCTCGCTGCCCCTGGCGCTGGACCTTCCGCGAGCGCTCGCTCATCGGCTTCCTCCTTCCCGTCTTCCGCCGTTCCCGACGTGTCTTCAGCGACCAAGGCATCGCCACGGAACGCGGCGCATGGCCACCCTCGGACACTCCCGTCTGGCCGCCCACCGACTGGAACTTATCCACAGATGCAGAGGAATGAACGCACCATGGTGGCAGGTTGATAACTCTCCCTCGCCTCATCGGAGATGAGGCTGGGGAATGGACCTGATGCAGAAGTTGTTCGGCACCCAGCGTGCCATCACGATGGTCGTCGTCTCGCTGATGTTCGCCATCGCCTTCCCGGCCTACTTCTCTGTCATGGGAGGGATGGTCGAGGTGATGGACGGCGGTTCCTCGGGCGCGGCAGGGAACTGGCAGGTCAACTTCACGACCACCGTCAGCGAGATCTCGGACAGCGCCATGCTCTCCGATGGCGAGACCAACGAGTGGACCTACGAGTTGGACAGGTCGAATCTAGGCGATGACGAGATGATCGCCTTCGTGAACATCACCGTGAGCTGTAACGACAACGATGACGGGCCAATCTTCACAGACAGCGTGGATGCGGAGACGGATATGTCTGGAGTCGAAGGAGGATTCGAGGACGATGCGGGGTCAGGGAACTGCAACGGCGACGCCGTGGACTTCTCCTACGTTGTCACGCCCGAATGGAGTGGCGCACCATACATGGTGGAGGATGTGAGCAAGGGCGACATCCTGGCCAAGTGGGACGACGGGGGGAACGGCACCGGTGAATGGCTGTGCAGTGTGACCCTCGATGTCAACAACGCACCCCCAAACCTCCCTCCATTCGCTGACAACGGCGAGGAAGTGACGGTGACCTGGACGGTGACCACCTACACGGTCGAGATAACCGCGATGGCCAACGAATGACCCGAACGACCTGGTGGTGTGCATTTGGGATTGATCGGCTTCGATGAGCATCACATGGGCTCGTCGGTCTCCAACCCCGAATCAGACGGGCTCTCCCTGCTGGCCGCCAAGCTCGAAGCGTTGGGTCATGATGTGCAGCGCATCGAAGCAGAGTTACCTGTGGACGATGCCTTCCCGTGGGACGTGCTCGTGCTTCCATTCCCTAAACTGCAGTTCAGCACCGGGGAGATGATCGCCCTGCACGAGCATCTGCGCGCCGGGCGCGGTCTGCTGCTGCTCACCGAGTGGGGCGACCTCTACTCACACGTGGACCACCTGAACGAGTTGACCGGCCCCTACGGCATCCACATCCAGAAGGACAGGGTTACGGACCTCGAGGAGCATGTGAGCCATCAGGTGAAACTGGGGGGAATCGTGCTCGACGAGCAACCGATGCCGCATTACGTGCGCATCCGCAACTTCTCCGAGCACCCGATCACAGAGGGGCTCTCGGAACTCATCTACTTCTCCGGCTGCAGCCTCAAGACCAGCGAGCCCGCTGTGGCCGTTGCCTCCACAGCGGCGACCTCCTTCGGGGATCTCGATCTGGACATCGAACTCGACGATGACGAGGAGCAGGGCATCCTCACCATCGCCGCGGCCTCCGAGATCGAGGGGAGGATGCTTGTCGTCGGTGACAGCAACATCGCAGCCAACGGATACGTCGAGCAGGGAGACAATCTCGCCTTCATCATCCAGACGATCGAGTGGTTGCTGCGCGAACGCTGATGCCAACGCAATCGGGCGAAGGCTCATAGGGAAATACGAGCAGCGCTGGCCATGGCGCTCTCGTTCTTCGTGATGGCCACCGTCGCGTTCTCGGTGGTGTTCTTCGCCGGCTCCTGCCTGCGCATCATCCGCCGCTGGGAAGGGGCAGTCGTCTACCGACTCGGTGCCTGTAGAGGCGTTCTAGAACCTGGAGTCAGGGTGGTCATTCCATTCATCGACCGACTGGTGCGCTGGGACCTGCGCATGCTCATCAACGACATTCCCGGGCAGTCGGTCGTCACCAAGGACAACATCTCCCTGTCCATCGATGCGATCGTGTTCTACAAGGTGCGCAACCCGATGGACGCCGTCAACAAGGTGACCAACGCCCGTGCATCGGTTGGGATGGCAGCACAAGGCGCGCTCAGGGACGTGATCGGCTCGGTCCCGCTCGACACGGTGCTGCAGGAACGCGAGAAGGTGGTCGAACGCATCCGCACCAATCTCGACGATGCCACCGACCCGTGGGGTATCCATGTCGTCCATGTCGAGTTGACCGACCTGCAATTGCCCCACGACCTGACGCGAGCGATGGCCAAGGAGGCCGAGGCTGACCGCGAGGCGAAAGCACGCGTCATCAAGGCGAGCGCTGAGCGCGAGGCAGCGGTGAAACTGTCCGAAGCCCAGGAACTGTTCAGTCGCTTCCCGGCACTGATGGAACTGCGCCGACTGCAGGTGCTCTCAGAAGTCGGAGCGGAGAACAACGCCACGCGCATCATGATGCTGCCCGACACGCTGCTCGACCTCTCCACAGGCCCCTTGGCCGAACTGCTCAAGGGAGGTGGGTCGTGATGGCGACCACCGGCTTGTTCATCCTCGAGTCTCTCTGCGGACTGCTGTGCGGGGGGCTGGTCGCGGCACTGATACTCGGGCTGAAGGCGGCTGGCGGCCAGTTCGCCACCTCAAAGGGTGACCCGACCGGATATTCTCCACGCGGCACGTGGCCTCGCCGCGGGATCTTCACAGTTCTCGACCAGTACGAGCGGGCTCCGAAGTTCACCTTCGGAAAGCCCGCGGGTGTCAACTCCGTGGGCGTCGCCATCCGCTTCCCATTCATCCAGGAGTTCCTGCTCGTCGACATCCGCGACCGACCGGAGAACATCCCCGGCCAGGTGTGCATCACCCGGGACAACGTGAGCATCCAGGTGGACGGCGTGGTCTACTGGAAGGTCATCGACCCGATGACAGCGGTGCTGGCGGTCAGCGACCCCTCGAACGTCATCAGGCAGGCGACGATGTCCGCGCTGCGCATCGTCATCGGCGAGTACACGCTTGATGAACTGCTCTCGAAGCGGGAGGTCATCTCTCTGCGGATGGAGAAGTTACTCGACCAGTTCTGTGCGCCATTAGGCATCGACATCAGCCGCATCGACATCACCGACGTGGTCATCCCCACCGACATGCAGCGGGCGATGGCGCGCGAGGCTGAGGCGCAGCGCGAGCGAAAAGCACGCCTGCGCCGCGCCGAAGGTGAGGTGGAGGCGGTGAAGAATCTCGCACACGCGGCGTACATCATGCAGAAGAACCCGGAACTGCTTGAACTGCGCCGTCTGCAGACAGTCGGGGAGCTGGGCATGGAGCAGCACACGCTCATCACGCTCGTGCTGCCCTACGACTTCGGCAACATCGGCGGAGGAGGACGACATCTACGCTCATACACGCTCGACGACAACAAAGCCTTCCTCGACGCGCTCGTAATCGCCGAGGACGAGGCATTGGCAGCCGCCGAAGCAGCGGCAGCTGCCCAGGCAGCCCAAACGGGGGCTGAAGATGAGGGTGCTGACGAACCAGAAGCAGAATCACCTGCTCCACCACCGCCGCCTGCGAGAGACGATCTGCCCCCGGCGCCTGACTTCGGTGACGAGCCCGATCCCTTCACAGATTGACGTCGGCATCCGCCCAGCATCTCTTGAGGCTGTCAGGTCTTGGCGTGGATCTTGACCACCGCGCCGTCCTCGAGCTCATGCTCGGCCCCGATGATGCGGCTCGTGCGCGCATCGGTGGCGCGGATGAAGCCGTCGCCTAGGTCGGTGTGCACCGCATACGCCAGCCCTCTGGCGGTAGTGCCTCGCTTGACCAGCAGAGCGTCTGGGAGAACTCTTCCATCCCCATCGGTCCAGTGGGTCTCGTCCTGCACAGGATGTGCCACGATCTGCTCCAACCGGTCATACACCACCGCAGACAGCAGAGGGACGATTCCTGAGCCTCCCAAGCGTGACAGGCGCTCGGCCAGCTCATCGAGTCCCTGACGCTGTGGTGCGGTCAGCCCCTCAACGCCAGCCGCGGTCAACTCGAACTCGGGCTCCCCTGGAACGTAGGCGATCAATCCCGCCTTGGCTGC
>Ga0207966_1001445_pt1 | contig 13011 bp, 9 predicted proteins | sample Knorr_S23_td_NAD_FD_185611 | JGI IMG/M metagenome (GOLD analysis project Ga0207966, IMG submission 185611) | Marine microbial communities from Southern Atlantic Ocean transect - Knorr_S23_td_NADW_ad_2500m_LV_B (SPAdes) (version 2) | ecosystem: Environmental > Aquatic > Marine > Oceanic | place... | reverse complement strand
GGAAAACAGGGTTCAAGAAGCAGAAATAAAATTTCAAAAAATTTCAAAAAAGGTAGAAAAAAGACTTGTTGGGCACCTTCAGTCTAACAAGATAAAGAAAGCAATAAGCCTTTTTGATTCAATAGACTCGGTCGGATCCTATGTTTTGGCGCAAAAAATATCCAACCACTGTCAAGAAAAAGGGAAAACACAAAGAATTTTAATACAAATTAATACCAGCGAAGAAAAAACAAAAAGCGGATTTCTTTTAAGCGAAAAAAAAGATATTTTGAAGTGTTTTTCTTTACCAAACCTTCAGATTGATGGGCTAATGACCATTGGACCCCTTTCTAAAGACCAAAATAAAAGAAAAAAAGCCTTTCAAAGCCTTAAAGACTTTTTTAGTATAGTAAACAAAATTATTAGCCCAGAAAAACAAATAAAGGAACTGTCTATGGGAATGAGCGACGACTTCCTTCTTGCAACAAAAGAAGGATCTACAATGATAAGGGTTGGAACCAATATTTTTGGAACCAGAAAAACAAGTGCTTGACCTAAAAAAATGGTTTAACTCAAAACACTATCTGCGGCTTTGGAACGTGGGTCCGCCGGGCCTTCTTTTTTCTGTGGCCATCGTACACGGCCTTCACCACGCGGAACAAGCTCTATTGTTAAAAACTTTTTCTCTTTCTTCTGGTTGGCTTTGGGGCCTAATGACAATAGTGGAACTCGACGCAATCGTTCTTTTGGTTTGGGTCTTATTTAGCCTTCCACCAAAGGAAAGAGGAATTAAGCTTTCTAAAAAAGGTATTTATGGATTTATTCGCCACCCAATTTATACAGCCATTGTTTATCACATGCCAATTTTATACGCCCTTTCTTGGGGTTCTTTTTTGATTCTCTTTTTTCTTCCGGTTCACCACATAATTTGGGGAAAACTCGTCGGGAGAGAAGAAAAATACCTTGTTGGCATTTTTGGGCAAGAATATTTAGATTATATGAATGAGGTCCCAAGGTTTGTTCCTTGGCCTAAACCGCAAAAAAGAACACTATAAAAAACAATGAAACCATTTACAACAAAGTACGTCTAACGTGTGTGTAGAATAAATCTGAAAAAAACAAAATAAAAGGATAAAGAATGAAAAAACTTTTTTTAATTTTAATTTTTATAACAGGAGCAATGATGTCCCAAGAAAAACATCCAACACAAACACCCTACGGATTTGAATATGTTAAAGAGTCTGGAGGGATTCAAGAATATAAAATGACAACAAACGGCCTAACGGTCTTATTAAAAGAAGACCACAGCGCACCAGTAGCAACCTTTATGGTAACCTACAACGTAGGGTCTAGAAACGAAGCAATTGGGTATACGGGGTCAACACACCTCTTAGAACACCTAATGTTTAAGGGGTCCAGAAAGTTTAACACAGACAAAGGAAACTCTGTTTTTCAACTTCTGCAGTCTTTGGGGTCCAGAATGAACGCAACAACCTGGCTGGACAGAACAAACTATTATGAAACCATGCCAAGCGAACACCTTGAAACTGCGATCGAGATTGAAGCAGACAGAATGAGAAACGCCTTTATTAAAGAAGCAGACAGGCAAGCCGAAATGACCGTTGTTAGAAACGAATTTGAAAGAGGGCAAAACAATCCACTTTCAGTTTTAGACGAACATATTTGGGCCACAGCATACTTGGCCCACCCATACCACCACTCAACCATTGGGTGGAAAGCTGACATTGAAAACGTTTCCATAGAAAGGCTTAAAAAGTTTTATGACACATTTTATTGGCCAAACAACGCAACGGTTACCATCGTTGGGGATTTTGAAAAAGAAAAAGCCCTTACCTTGGTTAAAAAACACTTTGGCAGAATTTCAAAAAGTAGAGAAGAAATTCCAGAAGTTTATACAGAAGAACCAAAACAAGAAGGACAAAGAAAGATTTTGCTTAAAAGGGCTGGACAGCAAGGGGTTGTTGGAGTTGCCCACAAAACGCCACCAGCAACACACGAAGACGCCCCAAATTTTTTGGTATTGTCTTCGATTCTTTCTTCTGGAAAAAATAGCAGATTTTATAAAAACATTACCGACAAAGGGCTTGCCACAAGCGTCTTTATTTGGGACTCTTTGTTCAGAGACCCGGGGCTTTTTGCAGTTTATGCAAACCTTACCCCAGGAACGGATCACCAAAAAGTAGAAGGCCTTATTATGGCAGAATATGAAAAAATTAAAAAAGAAGGTGTAACGGAAGAAGAGGTTGAAAAAGCAAAGGCGCAGCTTATGGCCGCCATAAAGTTTGGGCAAGACGGCTCCTTTGCGGTTGCCGGAGGGCTTAACGAAGCAATTGCTAGCGGAGACTGGACACTGTTCACAGCCTACAACGAAAAGCTATTGGGCGTTACAAAAGAAACGGTCAAAGCGGTTGTAGAAAAATATTTTCTTGAAGACCTAAGCACTGTTGGACACTTTATTCCAAAAACTAGCGGCGAGCAACAAACAAAAAGAGGTCCCTCAAGCGCAACAGAACTTGCGGAAATGAAAAAACAATATTTTTCTGAAGAGAAAGAAGAAGAAGACAAAGGACCCCTTGCAAGCCAAATTGAAGACTCTGAGCCCGTAAAGGGGGTTAGGCTTCTTACCCTTAAAAGGGGAACGGGAGTTGTTACTCTTACTGGAAGCCTTTTGGGGGGAGACATCTATGCCCCAAGCAAAAACAAAAGAATCCCAGACGTTGTTGTTGCTATGCTTGACCAAGGAACAACCAAAAGCTCAAAATTTGAAATAAGCAACAAAATTGAAAAAGCAGGAGCAAGACTAAGCTTTTCTAACGGAAAAGCAAGGGTTGGTTTTTTTGGAAAGTTTTTATCCGAAGACACAGCTCTTATAACAAGCCTTTTATCAGAACAGCTACGGTTTCCAGCCTTTAATGAAGAAGAACTTGAAAAAACAAAAAAAAGAATAATCACGGGGTACAAAAAAAGCAAAGAAAGCACAAGAAGAAACGCCCTGAACAATATGTTGAAAGGTTTTTATTCTGAAAATCATCAAAACGCACCAGACGATGCAGACGAATCCATTAAAAACGTTGAGAGAATCACGACAGAAGACCTAAGAGCTTACCACGAAGCAAGCTACGGAAAAGGAAGTATAGTCGTTGTTGCTGTTGGGGACGTGGACCACGCCAGCCTTTCGGCGATCATAAAAGAAAACTTTGAAGGGTGGAAAGACTCTCCCCTTGAAGAAAAAAAAGAACTCCAAAAAGGAACAAAAAATGCAGGAAAAGCATATGTAACCATGCAAGACAAAACCAGCACAGACTTTTTGGTTGGAATCCCCCTTGGAATAAACAGGGACCACCCAGACTACAGGCCCCTTTTTGTGGCAAACTATATTTTGGGCGGAAACTTTTCAGCAAGACTAATGCAAGCAGTTCGAGTAAAAGAGGGACTAACATATGGAATTCGTTCTAGCATGTCAGGGTTTGGAAACGATACTGACGGTTACTGGTATGTTGGAGGAACCTTTTCCCCAGAGCTTCTTTCTAAAGGAGAAAGCTCAACGCTTAGAGAAGTTAAAAAATGGGCCCAAGACGGAGTCACCCAGGAAGAGGTAAACATAACAAAATCTACATTAACGGGATCTTATAAAGTTGGCTTTGACACAACGGGAGGACTAGCGGGCGGAATTTTAAGCGCAGTTATTGACTGGGGAGGCCTTTCTTATATAGACGAAATGCCAAACATGATTAACAGCATTACCCTTGAACAGGTAAATGCGGCCATTAAAAAATATATTTCTATTGAAGACCTTTACGAAGTTGCCGCAGGATCTATTGATCAAGAAGGAAACCCTCTCAAACAAGAGTGAAAGTTGTTTTAATAGCGGCGATTACGCTAGACGGTTTTATTGCAAGGTCCTCGAAAGACAAAATGGAGTGGTCGTTAGACCAACACCTGTTTAAAAAACAGACAACAAACCACACGGTTTTTGTTGGCTCAACAACAGCAAAACTTTTAAGTTCATTTCTTCCAAACAGAAACCTTGTTGTGGTTAACAGGGATTCAAACCCTAAAAAGCTCATTTCTTCTGTAAGGGGTGACCGCTGTTTTGTGGCAGGAGGAGCTCGAACCAACCTGTTATTTTTTGAAGAAATTACAGACATGTTTTTAACCCCCCACCCTCTTTTTTTTAAGAAGGGACTGTCTCTTTTCCACGGGGGTTCCAAAAAAATACAAACAAAACCAAACAAAAGACTAGGGATTGACCCCGCTAAGGGTTTATATCAATATCAATATACCGTTAAATGAAAAAAACACCCCCAATTACTCTTTTTAGTGCTGTTTTTGGAATCGTTCTTTTATTGGTAGCAGGAAACCTTTTTGTAAAAAACTATTTAAAACCCACAGAGGTTCTTTATAACGGAACCATTGAAGTTCCCACCATAAAAAACCCTGTTGAGGTTTATTTTGATAGTTATGGGGTTCCACATATTTTTGCAACGAATGATGACGACATGTTTTTTGTTGCTGGCTATGTCGGTGCAAGAGACAGGCTTTTTCAAATGGCTTTTATGAAGTATACCTATACGGGGCAGCTTTCTCGCGTTGTAAACGACACCCTTTTTGCTGAAGACAAGTTTTTGAGAACTCTTGGATTTGAGACAATTGCAGAAAAAAGCTTGGAAAAAGTCCCCAAAGAATTTCTTTCTCACTTAGAAAAAACATGCCAAGGCATAAATGCGTATGCCCAGTCTTTAAGCCCGTCGGAATACCCGCTCGAGTTTAGGCTTATTGGAATAGAAGAACTGCCAACCTTTGAACCCAAAGACATTGTGGGCCTCTCAACCCTAATGGCTTGGGAGCTTCAAGGCGGCTGGGACTCAGAGCTTTTTTTTGGAGCGATACAAGAACAGTTTGGGCCCGAATACCTGGCCGATATTCTTCCTGGATATAGACCAAATTATATTACAATAGCGTCTTCAGACAACACTCTTTTGTTGGGTTATCAAGAGTTTGCAGAAGCAACAAAAAAACTGCGCAACACCCTAAAGACAGAGAGGTCCGGCTACGGATCAAACGCTTGGGTTGTTTCTGGCAAAAAAACTCCATCAAAAAAACCCCTGTTAGCAAACGACCCACACCTAAGCTTTAATCAACCGCCCTGGTGGTATGAAATTAGGTTAAAAAGCAACAACTATAATTTTGGTGGCTACGGTCTGTACGGGTTTCCCCTGCCCGTTCTTGGCCACAACGAACACATTGCCTGGGGCTTTACAAACGTTATGGCGGACGACATGGATTTTTATGTTGAAACGCTCAACGAAGACCTAACAAAATATTATTTTAACGGAGAGTGGAGGTCTTTAATAATAAAAAAAGAAATCCTTAAACTACGGTCTGGAAAAGAAAAAGAAATAACAATTAAATCAACACATCGAGGCCCCATCATTTCTGGAATACATCCAGACGCAAAAAACAAGAACAGGGCTATTTCGTTTAGGTGGACAGAGTTTGACGCCTTTGATGAAACGACAGCCCTTTTTAAGTTAGCTAAAGCAAAAAATTGGGAAGAATTTTCTGATGCCAGCAAAACATTTGGAGTCCCAGGACAAAACCTTACATATGCCGACACACAAGGAAACATTGGTTGGCGACCAGGTGTAAAAATCCCAATAAGAGAAGGGGCAGACGCCCTCCTTCCTTTTGACGGAACAACTAGCAAGCACGACTGGCAAGGCTATGTTCCTTTTGAGGAAATGCCGTTTTTGTTTAATCCAGAAAAAGGGCACATATCAAACGGAAACAACAAGACGATAGACGACTCCTATCCTTATTATATTTCTAGATACTGGGCAGACCCGAGTCGTGCAACCCAAATAGAAAGAAGGCTAGAAAAGCTTGAAACAATAAACAGAGAAGACATGGCATCAATTCAGAACGACACCACGTCCCCCTTTGCGCAAGAGTATTCAAAAATTTTTACTGAAACATATAAAAAAGGATCCTCTGTTGATGGAGACACAATATACGACCTATTAAAAAACTGGAACGGAGAAGAAACAATCGAGTCACAAGAAGCCCTTGCGTTCCATCTTTTATATCTTGCTACAATAGAAGGTCTTTTTGAGGACGAATTAACCCTTCTTGGAAAAAGATCAATGGAAACCCTTTTAAGCCTAAGATATCTAACCTCTCTTGCTTTACGCAAAATCTTTGAAGAAAAAAGTTCTTTGTGGATAAACAATGTTGATACCCCAAAACAGGAAACACTAGAAGACATTGTTAGCCAGTCTTTTAAGCGGGCCGGTGAAAAACTGATCCTTTTTAATGGAAGCCCATGGGGGAAGGTGCACACCCTAACGGTTAAGCACAGGCTCGATAAAGACCCGCGCATAAAAAAATGGATTAACTTTAGCGTTGGGCCGTTTCCTATGGCAGGATCAGATAAAACCCCAAGAGCAGCGAGCTACAAAGCAGAGGCTCCTTTTGAGGTCGTTGCGGGAGCCTCAATGAGAAGAATTATTGATCTTTCTAATTTTGATAACGGTCTAAGCGTTCTTCCAACCGGACAATCAGGCCTCTTTGGATCAAAACACTATGACGACCAGGCCCCCCTATATAACAGCAACAGCTATAAGCCTTTTCAGTTTTTTGAAGAAACAATAAAAAACGACCCAAGCATGAAAAAACTTGTTTTCTTGCCAGCTAGCCGTTAACAAAAACTAGCTTGCCAAGAACCCCTCTTTCAGCGATCGCCTTAATTGACGCAACAGCATCTTTCATTGGAATCGTGTTTGAAATAAAAGGAGCAATTTTCCCCTCACCAAGCAGTCGTCCTATTTCAGCTAGGTTTTTTGTATTTTGTTTTGGTTCGGTAGCTTGGAATCTGCCAATAAATACACCAGAAACTGCACATCCCTTTAAAAGTATCAGATTGGTAGGAAAAGACGGAATTTCCCCGCCAGCAAAACCAACCACCAAATAGGTTCCTGCCCAACCAATTGACCTTAGGGCCGGCTCGGCATAACAGTCACCAACGGGGTCATATATGATGTCATAACCGCCCTTTATGCTTTTAGATTTTAACTCTTGCGTAAAAGCAACCTGCTCTTCTTTGTTTAGCTTGTTTTCTCCGTAAACAATAACGTCGTCTACTTCGTAGCCAGCACACACCTCAGCCTTTTCTTTGGTAGAAACCGCCGCTACCACACGCGCACCATAAGCTTTTGCAAGGTCAACCGCTGCAAGACCAACTCCACCAGAAGCCCCCAAGACCAAAACTTCGTCCCCGCTTTTAATATTTGCTCTTTGTACAAGGGCATGTAGGCTTGTGGTATATACCATAAACATTCCGCCAGCCACATGAAAAGGCAGTCCTTCCGGCAACGGAAACACAAAACTTTCTGGGACAACTATTTTTTCAGCGAAAGCACCAAACCCCTTAAAAAAAACCACCTTATCACCAACCCCAAAAGAAGAAACCTCTTTTCCTACGCTGCTTACAACTCCCGCACCTTCGTGTCCCGGAGAGAAGGGAAGCTCTGGCTTAAACTGATAAAGCCCCCGAACAATGAGATTGTCCGGATAGTTTAATCCGGCAGCCTTTATATCAACAACTAGTTCGTTGTCCCCCGGGACTGGGTCTGGGACCTCTTCCCAAGAAAGGTTTTTTACTGGGGCAAACTCTTTACATATAATTGCTTTCATTTTTATTCCTTTTTAATGCTTGAACACCCTTGTTCCGGTAAACACCATTGAAATTCCGTGTTCATCACAGGCCGCTATAACTTCTTTGTCTTTTATAGACCCACCCGGTTGTATGATTGATTTTATTTTATATTTTGCCATTAAGTCAATAGAGTCTCTAAAAGGGAAAAAAGCGTCCGACGCAAGAACGCAACCACCTGGAACCTTTGTTTTGTTTAAAGCGTCCTTTACAGCAGAAACCCTGCTTGTTTGTCCACCAGAAATGCTAATAATTTTTTTGTTATAAGCTACCACAATAGCATTTGATTTTGTGTGTTTAACCGCGCACCACGCAAGCTCAAGCGCAGAAAGCTGGGTCTTGGTAGGCTTTCTTCTTGTTGCTGTTTTTAGGCCCCCCATTTTTAGTGTGGACAGGTCTGTTTCTTGTGCAATTCTTCCACCTGAAATGTCTCGCACTACCACCCTTCTTGGTTTATGTTTTTTGAGCAATAAAATGCGCAAATTTTTCTTTTTTGAAAAAAAAGCTAAAGCATCCCTGTCAAACGCTGGCGCAATTACAACCTCAAAAAAGACCTTGTTTAGCTCTTTGGCGGTTGCCAGGTCACACCCCTTGTTTACTGCAACAACCCCGCCAAAAGCAGAAAGAGGGTCCACGCGGAGAGCGCCCAAGAAAGCAGTCTTTGTTGTTTCTCCAAACCCAATTCCGCAAGGGGAACCATGTTTTACAATTACACATGAAGAACCCTTAAATTCATGAAGACAAAGAAGCGCAGCCTCGCTATCCAAAAAGTTGTTATAGGACAACTCTTTTCCCTGGAGCTGTTTTGCCTGTGGAACGCCCGTTGACCCACGCGCTTCCTTTATAACAAAGGCTTTTTGATGTGGGTTTTCTCCATAGCGCAAAGAAATTGCCCCGCCGCCTGTCTCCAGCGAGCTTTCTAGCTCTGTTGCAATTGCAAGGTCATAGTTTGCACAATAATTAAATGCTTTGCTTGCAAGAGAAAGACGCATTCTTTCATCTACGCCGCCAGCCGAAATTGCTTTTTTTAGGACACCATAGTCTCCAGGATCCACCACCACCGAAACCCACTTGTTGTTTTTTGCAGCAGAACGAATCATTGTTGGTCCACCAACGTCAATATTTTCAATTTTTTCTTTAAGCGAAGCCCCTAGGGTTTTTGCAACTCTTTTAAAAGGATATAGGTTGCAAACAACCAAATCAATCCATTCAATTCCGTTTTTTTTAGCCTCGTCATTGTGAATGTCTCTTTCTCCTAAAATTCCACCAGCAATTTTTGGATGTATAGACTTAACTCTTCCTCCAAAGATTTCTGGAAACCCAGTAATTGAAGCAATTGAAACAGCGGGAATGCCAGCCTTTTTTAGCGCCCTGACAGTGCCGCCGGTAGCAATAATTTTTACTTTTTTGTTTTTTAAAAACCGAGCAAAAGGAACAAGCCCTGATTTGTCAGAAACAGAAAGAAATGCAGTTTTTGGTATAATTTTTTTACTCATTGCTAAGCCCTATTTTTTTTATTGCCTCAACAAAAGCCTCTCCCTCTAGTTTTTGGACTCTTTTTTTAAGGGAGGCAACCGTGTCGTGGCGAAAGACAGGACATTTTTTTTGAATAAGAACCGGTCCTTTGTCTACGTCTTTCGTTACAACATGTATTGTACATCCCGTTTCTTTGTCTTTTGCGTCTAGCACTCGCTGATGAACGTCGCTACTCATTCCTCCGGCATACCTTGGCAACAGCGATGGATGTACGTTTATAATTTTCCCTTTCCAACTCGAAACGAACTCCTTAGAAAGAATTCTCATAAAACCAATAAGCAATATTAAATCTACGTTTTTTTCTTTCAGCTTCTCAGTTATTTCTTTGTCAAAAGCTTCTCTTGTTTTGTTTTTGTGATTTATGAAACAGCTATTAATGCCGTATGTTTTTGCTTTTTCTAGAATCAAAGCATTTTTGTTGTTTGTAATAATGGTTTCGATAGAAGCATTAAGAAAACCGGACCGAATGGCTTCAGCAATGTGGACAATGTCAGAGCCCTTCGTTGAGCCTAAAATTCCTAAGCGCACTATTGGCGCAACCTTTTCATGTTTTCTATTCTTTTTTGAATTAAAGCGGTTGTTCCAATGTCTTTTCTATGAAAAAGGTTTCCAACAATCTGTGAAATGCCGGCCTCCGCTTTTTGTTCGGCCTCCGATATTTCTTTGTCTACCCCAACACACGCCACAGTTCTTGACCCCGTTGCAACAATCCTGTTTCCATCTTTTTGTACTGCGGCAAAGAAGAGATTGCTTGCCTCCATGTTGTCCCCAGAAACTATGAACCCTTTTTCTGGGTTGTCTGGATATCCATTTGGCACAGCATACTTACAAACTGTGGCACACAGCTCAAACTCTATGTTTATATTTTTTAGTGAACCCTCCACAATATGACTACAGATGTCAAAAAAATCAGTTTTTAACAACGAAAGAACATTTATTGCTTCTGGGTCACCAAGCCTTGCGTTATATTCAATTACCTTTATTCCGCTTTTTGTTGCCATGAACCCTCCATACAAAAAGCCCTTAAATTTTGTTCCCGTCACGTTGTATAATTCTTTTGCAACTTTTTCGTTTGTTTTTTGTGCGTCGCTAAGATCTTTGTCGGAAAGAAAAGGAAGAGAGTGGTTTGCAAAAGAATATGTTCCCATGCCACCCGTGTTTGGTCCAACGTCTCCCTCAAACGCTCTTTTGTGATCTTGGACAACCGGCATGTGAACACAGTGTTCGCCATCACAAAAACTCATTAAAGAAAACTCTTCTCCCACAAGCTTTTCTTCAACCAAAAAAGTTCCCCCCATATCTATGATATTTTTGCAGTATTCTAAGGCTTCCACCAAAGAAAGAAGGTGTTCGCCGGAAACCTTTACCCCTTTTCCGCCCATAAGGCCATCATATTTAATGACATAGCTTCCACCGAGCTCTTGTAAAAAATCTTCTACTTTTTCAACAGACGAAAATTCCTTCCTTTTTGGGTTTTTTTCTGGTGAACAGCCGTCCAAAATGTTCCTTGCAAAGCTTTTGCTCGTTTCAATTCTTGCCACATTTTTTTTGGGAGCGACACAAGGAATTCCTTCTTTTTCCAGTTCGTCAACAAGGCCATTTTCTAGAGGATTTTCTGGACCTATTATAGCAAAGTCTATGTTAAGTTCTTTGGCGGTTGTAACGATTGTTTGGTTTTCTGAAAGGGGAGCCTCAAAATATTTTTCACACAAAATACTAATGTGTGGATTAATCAAAGAACTTAAACAAAAAAGAGAAACAGGGCTGTTGCTTTGCTTGATTTTTCTGGCGATAGCAACCTCTCTTGCCCCAGACCCAATCAGAAGAACCCTGCTCATGATTTTCTAAGAACTTCTGTTCTGCTTTTTTCTAAGTTTTCTAGAAAGTCTTTAGAAATTTTTCCCGTACGATACTCGCCAGAAAAAACGGAGTCTTCAAATGTGGTAATTTTTGGATTTCCAATGTGTGCTGCCATTTTTAAAGCGTCTAAGTCTTGGTAAATTAATTCATCGGCGCCAATAGCTTTTTTTACTGCCTTTTCTGTTTTTCCGTGTGCGATCAGCTCAGAGGTTGCTGGCATATCAATTCCATAGATGTTTTGATATCTAACGGGGGGAGCCGCAGAAGCAAAATATACTTTTTTTGCCCCAGCCGTTCTCGCCATTTCAATTATTTTTTTTGATGTGTGTCCTCTTACAATAGAGTCGTCCACCAATAAAACATTTTTATTTCTAAACTCAATCTCAATGGGCCCAAGCTTGTGTTTTACAGATTTTTTTCTAATGCTTTGACCGGGCATTATAAATGTTCGCCCAATATACCTGTTTTTGATAAATCCTTCGCGATATTTAACACCTAAATGGTAAGCAACCTGCATTGCAGCAGTTCGGCTTGTGTCTGGAACCGGAATAACAACCCCAACATTAAGGTGCGAGTAGTTCTTCTTTATTTTTTTACCCAAAAAATCACCCATTCTTAATCGAGCCTTATGAACAGATATGGAGTCAATTACCGAGTCGGGCCTTGAGAAATAAACAAATTCAAACAAACACGGAGAGAGCACAACATTTTTTACACACTTCCTCTTAAAAACTTTACCGCCTTCACTAATTATGACCGCTTCTCCGGGCGCCACATCTCTCACAAGAGCATAGTTTAGGGCGCTTAAAGCTGCGCTTTCCGAAGCAACCATATACCCGCTTTTTTGTTTACCAATTACCAGTGGCCTAATCCCGCTTGGGTCCCTAAAAGCAATAAGACCAATCCCAGCAACTAGGGCAACAACAGCATATCCGCCCTCACATTTTTTAAAAACATTTTTTAAAGCAGAAAAAACATGGGTTTCTTTTAAGGTTCTAAAATTTGTTTTGTGAAGCTCATATGCAAAAAGATTAAGCAAAACCTCAGAATCAGAACGGGTGTTAAATTGACAAAAATGTGTTTTTAATAAAGCTTCTTTAATTTTTTCACTGTTTGTTAGCGTTCCGTTGTGTGCAAGAGAAATGTTAACAGGGTTGGCAGAATAAAAAGGCTGAGCCTCATTTACGCTGTTATGCCCCGCAGTTGGATAACGAACGTGTCCAACACCAATGTTTCCCCTAAGCCTTAAAGATTCGTTTGCTTTAAAAACCTCAGTTACTACCCCAAGGGCTTTGTAAAGAGACATTTTTTCTTTGTCCCAAGTACAAATGCCAGCTGCGTCTTGTCCGCGGTGTTGAACTTGGATAAGGCCATCATAAATTTCCCCCGCCACATCTTTGTTCTTATGATATATTCCGATTATTCCACACATTTTTAATATTCTTTTAAAATTTTCTTAATTTCTCCTAAATACGTTGATGGAGTCAAACAAAGAAGAACAACCCTGTCTTCTTCTGAAATGTTTAAGTCGTTTACAACTGCTAAATATTTTTCTTTATCCAGCCCCGTCCCACGAGTAATTTTTTTAATTTTTTCGTAAGCATTTCCATCTCCATTTTTTCTTAAAATCGTTTGAATAGCCTCTGCTAAAATCCCCCAATTGTTTTCTAGTTCTGCGTCGGCCTGGTTTTTGTTGGGTTTAATTCTTTCCAACCCATTAATTATGTTTTTATATGCCAAAAGACTGTGTGCAAAATTAGTTCCAATATTCCTAAAAAGAGTGCTACCACTTAAGTCCCTTTGAAGCCTTGATCTACAAAGCCTAGATGACAAAAATCCCAACCCCGCATTTGCAAGCTCGAGGTTTCCTTCTGCGTTTTCAAAAGCAATCGGGTTAGTTTTGT
>Ga0207966_1001442_pt1 | contig 13030 bp, 17 predicted proteins | sample Knorr_S23_td_NAD_FD_185611 | JGI IMG/M metagenome (GOLD analysis project Ga0207966, IMG submission 185611) | Marine microbial communities from Southern Atlantic Ocean transect - Knorr_S23_td_NADW_ad_2500m_LV_B (SPAdes) (version 2) | ecosystem: Environmental > Aquatic > Marine > Oceanic | place... | reverse complement strand
TGACGTCGAGAGCGGTGTCCGAGTTGCCCTCAACGCCGGCGAGAAAATCCTTGCGGTCGATGGCATTGACGGTGACCGGGCCGATGGCTTTGGCGGTGGCGTTGCGCTCTCCCTGGTCGAGGACGCCCATCTCGCCGAACATCTCGCCGGCGCCGAGGGTGGCCAGGATAACGTTGCCGTCGTTGCCCATTTTGGCGATTTCGACGGTCCCGGAAACGATTTCATATGCCACGTCGCTCGGCCCGCCTTCGCGGAAGATCACGTCGCCGTCGTTGAAGGTTTTTTTCGTTTTCTTCAAATCGGGGTCCCCAAAGGGTTTTTCGTACCCTTTTTCCAGGCTTTGAAATCCGCCTGTCTGCCGTCACACCCGGCAATGTTGCCTACGCCGGGGTTGGGGGTCAACGCCTGGCCGGAAATCAAGCCCAAATAGTGGATCAGACAAGCGAAACAATAAACCGCCGCCGTTAAGAAAAAAACAAAATCAATGGGTTGACTGGACAATACGCCCCAAGGGAACTAAAAGGGCCCCCTTGGGCGAATCCGAATAATAATTCTAATCCTTGAACATCCTAGCCGGTTCGGCCCCGTTCCCCCCGAAAGGGGGGAAGCGAAAACAAGGTTTTCTTGGGGGACAGGCCTTTGAATCGAGCCATGACCCATGGCTTTGTCGTTGCCATGCTCGGCGCCTTGGCGTCGGTGAGCGCCCATGCGGCCAGCATCAACTCGATCTACGACATGGACCGGATGCTGTCCGAGCCGCACCCCCTGGCCGGCCAGTACGGTACCCGCTGGAACCCGGCGACCGTCGCCCCGCCGCCGATGTCCCCGCCGATGTCCCCTGGGGTCGACCCCGGTTCGTCCACCAATACGCCGCCGCCGGGATCGCCGGCCCCTCTCATGGCGCCGCAATTACGCCTCGACCCGGGAACCTCGGGCGTTCCCGTCCAGGAGCCGCGCCCCGCCCCCTGGCCCGCCGCCCGGCCGAAGCCGCGATCGCAACTGGCGCCCTCCGATACGTCCCCCGGCGCTCCGCCTGTTATGTCCCCTGGCACGCCGCCCAAACCGGCGCGCAAGCTAAAAATACGCCCCATCGCCGTGGCCAAAAACGAAAAGCGCAAATTAGGCGGGTTACTATCCGAAATCAAGATCGGCGCCCTGGCCCAAGACCAGGGCCCGTTCAGCTCCAACAAGGAAGACGGCATCACCGCCCACGTCGAACTGCGCTTCGTTTCGCCGGATATCCTTAAATACATTGGCGCGCCCTATCCCCATATCGGCGCCGACATCAACACCTCGAGCAATACCAACTCGGTGTGGCTCGGCGTTGTATGGGAATGGGAGGTGTGGAAGAAGTTTTTCGTCGGCTGGAGCATGGGCGGCGCCTATCACGACGGCGAAACCGACAAAAACTCGGCCCCGTTGGACCGCAAGGAGCTCGGCTGCAACCCGTTGTTCCGGTTGGGCATCAACGTCGGCTGGCGGTTCGACAAGAACCACTCCATCGACCTGCTTATGGACCACATCTCCAACGCCAAGGCCTGCGACACCAACGAGGGCCTGGAAAATGTCGGTGTGCGGTACGGGTATCGGTTCTAGGATTTCTGGGCTCCGCTTTCATCTCGCCGCGACGGCTTTCTCGATGCCCTCGATTTCACGGCGCATCCTGCGCGCTTCGTGCCACAGGTCGTGGTTGGTCTGCATGTTGATCCAAAGGTTGGGACCGTTGCCGCAAAGCGTGCCTATTTTGAGCGCCATCGGCGGCGTGATCGGCGCATCGCCGCGAATGATCTTGTGCAGGGTCTGCCGGGAGGTGCCGAGAAGGCTGGCCGCCGGCATGATCTTCAGGTTCATGTTCTCCAGGGCTTCCGCCAGGATGACGCCCGGATGGGTGGGGGGAACGTCGCGGCTGAAAATGTCCATCAGTGGCAATCCTCCAGGTTGACTCTTACCGGGCCACCGTCGCGCCATTCAAAGGTAAGGCACCGATTGCCGGAGACGTGGACCGAGTAACGTTTGGGCTTGCCTTTGAGGGGGTGAAAATCGAACCCCGGAACGTTCATGTCCTGCGGCCTCGTGGCGGCGTCAAGGGCGTCAAGCCGCGTCAAGCACCGCGCTTTCAGGGCCGGGGAGATGCGGGCCGACCTGCCTTTATTGAATAACTCCTTCAATCCCCTGTGCTTGAAGCTCGTGATCACGGAATGACTGTAAACTAATAATTCACAGTATCAAGTGATAGTTGACAGTGGGGTGAGGGGGTCGTCGTCATTCATGACCAGCCCCGGCCTTAACCCTTGCCAGTGATCTCGTCGTGCAGGGCCCGGCGCAGGCGGTCGAACACCGGCGTCCACGAACCTGGGCGGTTCTGGCGGAACAACCTGGCCGTCGGGTAACAGGGGCTGTCGTCGCGGTCCAGCATCCAGCGCCAGTCGCCGGGATAGGGCAGCACCACCCACACCGGCTTGCCCAGGGCCCCGGCCAGGTGGGCGATGGATGTATCGACGGAGATCACCATGTCCAGTTGCGCGATCACCGCGGCGGTGTCGGCGAAATCGCGCAATTTGTTGCCCAGGTTCATGATCAGGGCCCCGCACCCCTGTTCGGCGATATCGTCGGTGGCCGGGGCGGAACCGGGGGCCTTATTCACCGGTTTCAGCTTCGCCGTCAGGGTACGCTCCTGGGCCGGGGGCTCGGGCGGCGTTTCCTCGGTGTCGGGGACGGGTGTGGATTCGTCGGCGGCTATGGTCTCTCCCAGTGGATAGAATCACGGAAACCCGCTTCGGGCTCTCGGATACGCCATTGAGCCGGCATCTTACGGGTCTGCGGCCGATATAGTGAATTTTTACCCAGGGAACTTCAACCCCGGCGTCTATTCCGGCTATCTAAAGAATATCGGCGACGCTTTCCAGCGGCCGCCCCAGCGCCGCCTTGTCGCCGTTGACGACGATCGGGCGCTCGATGACGATGGGGTTGGCGACCATGCCGGCGATCAAGGCGTCGTCGTCCAGGGCCGGATCGTCGAGCCCCGCCTCGGTGGCTTCCTTCTTGCGCATGATGTCGCGCGGGGATTTTCCCATCATCGCCAGCAGCTCCTTCAACCTTTCGGCGCTCGGCGGCGTCACCAGGTATGCGATGATCTCCGGCTCGATGCCGCGTTTCCGCAGCAATGCCAGGGTCTGGCGCGATTTCGAGCATCGGGGATTGTGATAGATGGTGGTCATGGATTGCGTTCCTCCCGTTGCATGGGCCTTTATCATTGATCCTTGGTATAAATCAAATGCCGTCGATGTCCTTTCCGTCGATCACCCGCTGCGCCACGTCATAGGAAAATCCGGCCCGGGCCAGCGCCGCCAGGTGTTTTTCGCGCTGTTCGCCGTTCGGGGGCTTGACGGCGAACGGTCCCAGCCGGCGCCGTTTGGCCAGGGTAACGGCGGCGGTCAGTTCCGGGTCTTCGCCGTCTTCCGTGTCTTCGCCACGTGCGTCGAGGGCGGCGGCGATGACGTCATCATCGACACCCTTTTGTTTGAGCTTGCCCCTTATCACGCGCGCCGAATTGCCGCGCCGGTGCAGGCTGTCGGCCCTGGTTCTGGCATAAGCCCAGTCATCAAGCAGGCCGGAGCCCAGAAACCGCCCGATCATGGCCTCGATGAGGGCGGCGCCATCTTCCACGTCGGTGCCGTGGTGCTTGGCCGAGCGCATGACCTTGCGCATCATCACGCGCCTAAGGTTTTCGGTCGACGTGGAATAACGCGACAGGTAATAGAGCGCCGCGTTTTCCAGGTATTTCGGCGTTGCCTTCCTGGGCGCGCGTTTGCGGGGTTGTTTTGAATCCTCCGTCGTCATGGTTGGATATTGTCACGCGCCGGGCTTATATATCCAGGCATGAACGAACCCCCGAAAATAACACCCATGGGCGCCGTCAACTGGATCGGGCTGGGGACACTCTATATGCGCGAGGTCCGGCGCTTCATGAAGGTCTATACCCAGACCCTGGTGGCGCCGGTGGTGACGACGCTGCTGTTTTTGGCCATCTTCTCGCTGGCGCTGGGCGGCAGTACCCGGGTCGTCGCCGGGGTGGCGTTCATGGAATTCCTGGCCCCGGGGCTGATCGTCATGGCCATCGCCCAGAACGCCTTCGCCAACACCTCGTCGTCGATCTTGATCTCGAAGATCCAGGGCAACATCATCGATTCCCTGATGCCGCCGTTCACCGCCCATGAGCTGACCTTCGGCTTCGCCATGGGCGGCGCCACCCGGGGCGTCGCCGTCGGCATCGTCGTCGGCCTTTGCATGACTCCTTTCGTCACCCTCGAGGTCCAGCACCCGGGTTTCATCGTTTATCACGCCGTCATGGCGTCGGTGATGTTGTCGCTGCTGGGGACCATCGGCGGCATCTGGTCGGAAAAGTTCGACCACATCGCGGCAGTCACCAACTTCGTCGTCACGCCGCTGTCGTTCCTGTCCGGCACCTTCTATTCCATCCAGCGGCTGCCCGAGGCGGTCCAGATCGCCGCACATTTCAACCCGTTCTTCTACATGATCGACGGGCTGCGCTACGGCTTCATCGGCCACGCCGACGGCTCACTGACGTTGGGCCTGTTGGTCATGGCGGCGGTCAACGCCGGGCTTTGGACGCTTTCGACCTGGATGTTCGCGACCGGGTACAAGTTGAAGGCCTAATCCCAAGACACATTGACACCATCCATGCCGATCAGGATACTGGGCCGCTTTCCCTGGCGGGAAGCCGTTTTCACCGCCGCCGTTAATGCCGGAGAGCAGTTCCGATGATATCGCCCGTCATGCCCACTTATGCCCGGGCCGACCTTGCCTTCGACAAGGGCGAGGGGGTGTACCTCTATGCCACCGATGGCAAGCGCTACCTCGATTTCGGCGGTGGCATCGCGGTGACCGGATTGGGCCATTGCCATCCGCATCTTATCAAAGCGTTGAGCAGGCAGGCAGGAAGGCTCTGGCATTGCTCAAACCTTTATCAGATCCCGGAACAGACGCGCCTAGCCGAGCGGCTGGTCGAGGCGAGCTTCGCTGATAGCGTATTTTTCAACAATTCCGGCGCCGAGGCGGTGGAAACGTCGATCAAGATGGCGCGCAAATACCATGACGCCCAAGGCCATCCCGAACGCTACCGAGTGGTCACCTGCGAGGGTGCCTTCCACGGCCGCACGCTGGCGACCATCGCCGCCGGCGGCCAGGAAAAGCACCTGGCCGGTTTTGGCCCCGTGGTCGATGGCTTCGATCAGGTCGCCTTCGGCAATCTCAACGAAATGCGTGCCGCCATCGGGCCCGAGACCGCCGCCATCCTGGTCGAACCGGTCCAGGGCGAAGGCGGCATCCGGCCGATGTCGCTGGACTATTTAAAGGGGCTGCGCGAAATCGCCGACGAGTTCGGGGTGCTGTTGATATTCGACGAGGTGCAATGCGGCATCGGCCGGACGGCGAAGCTGTTCGCCCACGAATGGGCCGGGATCGAGCCCGACGTGCTGGCCGCCGCCAAGGCGCTGGCCGGCGGCTTCCCGATCGGCGCGTGCCTGGCCAAGGAAGCCCCGGCGGCGGCGTTGACCTCCGGCAGCCACGGCTCCACCTTCGGCGGCAACCCGTTGGCGATGGCGGTCGCCAACGCGGTCCTGGACGTGGTCCTGGCGGACGGGTTTTTGGACCGGGTCGATGCCATATCGCGGAAGCTGTGGACACGGCTGGAGGAATTGGTCGCCGACAACCCCAAGGTTTTCGAAGAGGTCACCGGTGCCGGACTGATAGTGGGGCTCAAATGCGTACCCGAAAATGCCACCGTGGTCGGGAAGTTTACCGAGGATGGGTTGTTGACGGTGGCGGCGGGAAACAACGTGGTGCGGCTGGTGCCGCCGCTGATCATCGAGGATTCCCACGTCGACGAGGCGTTGACGATCATGGAAAAGGCCTGCGCTGAGCTGTAGGCAGGGGGTGAGACAAGAGGCGCGGTGGGCTGAAAGCCCGATAGGGACAAAAACGATGAACGATAATTTTACCCGGCATTTTCTCGACCTTCACCGGCTGTCGACGGCGACGTTGAGGGAAATCCTCGATCTCGCCGGGACCCTTAAAAAGGCACATGCCGAAGGCAAGGCCGCCGATCTTTTCGCTGGCAAGACGCTGGTGATGATTTTCGAAAAGCCCTCGACCCGGACCCGGGTGTCGTTTCAGGTCGCCATGCAGCAACTGGGCGGCCACGTGGTGGTGATGAGCGAGGGCGAATCCCAACTCGGCCGCGGCGAAACCATCGCCGATACCGCCCGCGTGCTGTCGCGTTATGCCGACGCCATCATGATCCGCACCGACGATCCCCAAAAGCTCGACGATTTGGAGGCGCACGCCACGGTGCCGGTGATCAATGGCCTGACCGATTTCTCGCATCCCTGTCAGATCATGGCCGACGTGATGACGTTCGAGGAACACCGCGGCCCCATCGAAGGCCGGATGGTGGCCTGGTCCGGCGACGGCAACAACGTCGCCAATAGCTGGATTCACGCCGCCGGGCGGTTCCGGTTCACGTTGCGGCTCGCGTGCCCTAAGGACCTCAGGCCCGAAGACGCGGTGATGAATTGGGCCGAAGGCGAAGGCGCCGACGTCACCATCGCCGACACCACCGAAGAGGCCATTACCGGCGCCGATCTTGTGGTCGCTGATACCTGGGTGTCCATGGGGGTGTCCATGGGCGACGAGGACGCCGACGCTAAGCAAAAATTGCTGCAACCTTTTCAGGTCGACGGGGACCTGATGGCCAAGGCCAAGCCGGATGCGCTGTTCATGCATTGCCTGCCAGCGCACCGGGGCGAGGAAGTCACCGACGAGGTCATGGACGGCCCCCATTCGGTGGTCTGGGACGAAGCCGAAAACCGGCTGCACGCACAAAAAGGCATCCTGGCCTGGTGTTTAGGGTAGAATCGTCCGATGAGCCGATTCCCTGGATCCTTCGCCCTAATCGTCCTGCCTGTGTTGGTGCTCGGATTGGCGGCCTGCGAGACGCCGGTGGTGGAGCAAAGCCTGCCCGAGTTGACGTTCGCCCATCTCAAGCCGATCAAGCTCAACGTCGCCACCATCGAGGTCGTTTCCCAGTACCGCCCGCCCCTGAGGCCGCCCAACGTCGAACACCTGTTTCCGACGCCACCCCTGAAGGTGCTTCGCCGATGGGCGTCAGACCGGCTCAAGGCCGTGGGCAAGTCGGGATCGGCGCGGCTGGTCATCCATAAGGCCAGCGCCGTCGAATCGGTGCTGAAGAAAAAAACCGGCTTCACGGCCGCGTTCACCAAACAGCAATCACACCGTTATGACCTGGCCGTCGAGGCGACCCTTGAAATTTTCGCCGACGGCCGCCAAAAGGGCCACGCCTTGGCCCACGCGACGCGTTTTTCAACGTTGCGCGAAGACGCTTCAATCAACAAGCGCCAACGGATATGGTTCGATTTGACCGAAGCCCTGGTTAAGGACTTCGACGCCGAAATGGAAAACAACATCCGCCGCCACCTGGGCGCCTGGATCAGGTAAAGTTGTCATCCCCATCCCAAGCAAATGACACCATGAGGGCCTTCGGACACCCCGATAGCCTTGTCCGCGAATACGACCATTGGGTCGTTTTGGTCCGGCCCAAGCAGGTGACGCTGGGGGCTTTGGTCATGGCCTGCAAGGAACGCGCGCAGTCCTTTGGCGCCGTCAGCAGCGAAGCCTTCCGTGAACACGAACGGGTTGTCCGGGATATCGAGCAGGGCCTGAAGGCGTTTTCGGCTTTTGAAAAGATCAACTACCTGATGCTGATGATGGTCGACAAGGAGGTGCATTACCATGTCCTGCCCCGATATTCGGAGACCAGGAATTTCGAGGGCGTTGATTATCCCGATCCCGGCTGGCCCGCCGTTCCCGACCTAACGTCAGGTCCGGTTCTGGAGGGCGAAAGCCTTGCCGCCATGGTAGCGGGGATACGCGGCGGCTGGCCGGATTAGCCGCGCCAGAACGAGCGGCTGAACAGCACGATCACCGTAAACAACTCCAGCCTTCCCAGCAGCATGCCGCCCGAAAGCAACCACTTGGCTTCGTCGGAAAGGGCCTGGAACGTACCCGAAGGCCCGACGATGGGCCCCAGCGCCGGGCCGACGTTGGCGATGGCGGTCGCGGCGGCCGAAAAGGCGGTCAGGAAATCGAGCCCCAACAGGCCCAGCGCCAGCGCCAGCAGCGAAAACGACAGGAACCACATGAAGAAGAAGCTCAGCACCGAAACGATGACTTCCTCGGATATGGGGCGGCGGTTGTAATAGGGGATGAAAACCCCGTGCGGCTGCAAAAGGTGATGGACCTGGGTACGGGCGGCGGCGTAAAGCACCTGAAAGCGGAAGATCTTGATGCCGCAGGTGGTCGACCCGGCGCAGCCGCCGATGAACATGATGAAAAAGAAGATCGGCAGCGCGAAGCTTCCCCACAGGCTGAAATCCGACGTCGCATAGCCGGTGCCGGTGATGATGGAGACGATGTTGAAGGACGCTAGCCTGAGCGCCAGAATAGGCCCAAGCCCGTTCTCGAGCCACAGCCAGCCAGCCGCCATGAGCACCGCCAGGGCCACCGTCGACAGGAAACACTGGACCTGTGAATCCGAGAACATGGCCCTGAAATTTCCCTGCAACGTCCTCAGGTACAGCAGAAACGGCAAGGCGCCGATGATCATGAAGACGGTGGCGATGATGTCGATCCAGGCGCTGTCGAAATGCCCGATCGAGCCGTCGGAGGTGGAGAACCCGCCCGTGGCGATGGTGGTCATGGCATGGGCGAAGGATTCGAACCCGTTCATCCCGGCCAGCCAATAGGCGCCGGCACAGGCCACCGTCAGCAAAAGATAGATAACGCCAATGGCGCTGGCGACCTGGGCCGCACGGGGCAGCGCCTTTTCCGACTGATCGGAACTTTCCATGCGGAACAGTTGCATGCCGCCGACCTTCAGGATCGGCAGCACGGCGATCGCCATGACGATGATGCCGATGCCGCCCAGCCATTGCAGCAGCGCCCGCCACAACAAGATCCCCGTGGTCAGGCCGTCGAGCCCGGTGATCACCGTTGACCCGGTGGTGGTGATTCCCGACATCGCCTCGAAAAAGGCGTCGGTGAAGCTGAGCCCCAATTGGGTATAAACGAACGGCAGCGAGGCGAAGAACGTCAACGTCAGCCAGCTCAGCGTCGTCATCAGGAAAGCCTGACGGATCGACAGATTCATCGCCCCGGCGCGGCTCGTCAACGCCATGGCGACGCCGACGAACAACGTCACCCCGGACGAAATGGCGAAAACTTCCCAGTCGGGGTTGCCAGCGAGGAAATCCACCGCCGTCGGGATCAGCATCATCAGCGCCAGCGTTGCCAGCAGGAGGCCGATGACCAGAAAAATAGGCCGGAAATCCATATGGGTTCCCCTGCTTTCACTGAAGCCCGGTTAAGGACTCGCGGTCAAGAGGGTGGCTTTGAAAAAAAGCCCTTTCAGGCGCCAAGAGCGCTCTAGTCTGGGGAGGTTCAGGAAAAGGCCGCTTCGCTGGATTGGGAATTGGCGATCATGGCCAGGAACTCGCGCCGGGTCGAGGCGTTGTCGCGAAAGGCGCCGAGCATGCGGCTGGTGACCATGAGAGTCCCGGGCTTGTTGATGCCGCGGGTGGTCATGCATTGGTGCGCCGCCTCGACGACCACGGCGACGCCCTTGGGTTCCAGCACCTTGTCGATGGTGTTGGCGATCTGGGCCGTCAGCTTTTCCTGGATCTGCAGGCGCTTGGCGAAAACCTGGACCAGCCGCGCCAGCTTGGAAATGCCGACGATCCGGTGATGGGGCAGGTACGCGATGTGCACCCTGCCAATGATCGGCGCCATGTGATGCTCGCAATGGGATTCGAAGCGGATGTCGCGCAACAGCACGATTTCGTCATAACCGTCGGTTTCCTCGAAGGTACGCTGGAGGATGGTTTTCGGGCACGTGCCATAGCCGTCGAAAAATTCTTCATACGATCGAACGACACGGGACGGGGTGTCCATGAGCCCTTCGCGGTCCGGGTCGTCGCCGGTCCATTTGATCAGGGTGCGGACCGCCTCTTCGGCCTCGGCGCGGTTGGGCTTGTCGGCGACGGGTTCGATAGGGCCGTCCATATCAGGGACTTTGCCCTTATCCCCGTCGACGACTTTCAGAGTTTTTTCCGCGGTTGTGGTCTTGTCCATGATTTTTTCCGTTCGCTCTTAGTGAACCTGTCCCGCCTGATAGGGGCTGTCGAGGGAAAAGGCGGGGATGTTGACGTCGAAGCGGTCGCCGGTTTCGGTCTCCATCTGATAGGTGCCGACCATGATCCCCGAAGGCGTGCTGAGCGGCGTGCCGGAAGTGTATTCGAACGATCTGCCCGGCGTCAGCACCGGCTGTTCGCCGACGACGCCGTCGCCCTGGATCTCCTGGACGTGGCCCATGGAATCGGTGATCCGCCAATGGCGGGTCATCAACTGTACGGTCTTTGGACCGTTGTTTTCGATCCGCACGTGATAGGCCCAGACGTAATGGCCATCGTCCGGTTCGGACTGTTCGTCCAGATAAAAGGGCTCCACGGTGATGGTGATGGCTTTGGTGGTTTCGGCGTAGGCGTGGGGGTCCGTCATGTGGTTTCCGTTCGGTTTTGAATTTTAGCTCAACAATAAATAGGGCCTTTGGATGATTTTTCCACTCCCGGCGGGACATGCCAACGAAAAAAGACGGGAAATTCCCGGAAAACGGCCGGAAATACCCTTTCCCGGGCGACCCGAAAAGGAACTATTCGGCCGCCGCGATGCGTTCTTCGGGCCACAAAACGGATCCGGGCGCCGTCGGCCGTCCCCTTTCGCGGCGCTCAGATTCGGGCATCACGTCCATGTTCGGCCACAGGCCGGTTTCAAACGTTTCCGCATAGGGAAGGTCCGGATTGACGGCGCGAAGCGCACCGGCCGCAGCCGCATGGTCGTAGTCGAGCGCATGCAAGGCGATGTCGATGCCGCCGTCTTCGGCGGCCAGGATCGAATACCAGCCTCGGGGTGTGCCGTCGTTGGCCGGCATGCCGATGGCGCCCGGGTTGTGCCATAACCGGGATCCCAGCGTCTGCGTAAACGGCAACCCGGAATGGCCCCCGATGACGGCGTCGATGGGGTCGCCGGGGGGGGTCGCCGGTGGGGTCGTTCCGGGACAGGCGTTCGAAGATGCGCGCCTTGGCCGCCACCGGCGTCGAGGCGAAAATATATTCCGCGATGTCCTCGTCGCCGCCGTGGATGACGGCGAACCGCCTGCCGCCGAGGGTGAACCTCAATTGCCGGGGTAGCGCCCGCATCCAGGCCAGGGCGTCTTCGTCCAGTTGCGAGGCGGCATGGGCAAACCAGACCTCGGACCAATCGGCGCAGGCGCTGTCGCGTTTGAACCCGCAGCCGCAATCGGCGGCGTTGAAGCCCAGGGATTCCTCGCAGTTTCCCATCACCACCCGGATGCCGGCATCGCGGACCCGCTTGACGGTGGCGATGGGGTCGGCGGCGTAGGCGACGACGTCGCCTGTGCAGACGATTTGTTGCGGGGCCAAGCCCAAGGCGCGGGCCCGGGCCAGCATGGCGTCCGTGGCCTGGACGTTGGAATAGGGGCCGCCGAAGCACAGCACCGGACCGTCGACGGACCCGAGGTCGAGCACGGGAGCTAGCCCAGGGGACGAATCGGGGGACTGACCGGGGGCCAGCCCAGAGGATTGACCGGTCGTCATTCGGGGCTGCACGACGCGCCGCCGAGAACGCAGAACTTAGCGCAATGGGGATGGTTGAGCTGAACCGTTTTCGCCGACTGGGTCAGGCTCCGGCCCAATTCGAAAGCCGGATCATAGGGCAGCAGCGTACACGGGACGATGACCGGATTGTCGGCGCCGCCGCGCTTGAGGATCATCCGTGATGTCGCGCACATCATGGTTTCCGGCTCGACGCCCAGGATATCCCAGCAGTTGATGGTAATTTCCGGAACGTCGGCGCCGGCGTCCATTTCCGGGAACAAAACCAGAGACCCTGGATCGAAGGCTTCGATGGGGATGGCCTCGGCGGCGAACAGGCGGGCATAGCCGCGCCGCACCTCGTCGTCGGATTCGTTCCAACAGGTGCGCCCGGCGACGGTCAGCTTGAAACCGTTTTCGGCCAGCCAGCGCAAGCCTTGGATCATCGGCCCCCAGGTATCTGGGCCGCGGATCATTTCGTGCCGGGCCTTGGTGAAATGGTCGATGGAGACGCGCAGCGTCAGGGCCTCCGCGAAGCGCTCGACAAGCGCCAAAAGTCTTTGGCGCTTGTTCCACATCGGCTTCATGGCATTGGTCAGCACCAGCACCCGGTGGCCCCGGGCGAGTGATTCTTCGATCATGCCGGGCAGGTCCCGGTTCATGAAAGGCTCGCCGCCGGTAAAGGCGATTTCCTCGACCGGCAGACCCGTGGCGTCGATTTCGTCAAGGTATTCCCGGACCTCGGACAGCGACAGGTACTGAAGGCTGTCGTTGACCGGGCTCGAATCCATATAGCAGTTCTGGCACGTGATATTGCAAAGAGAGCCGGTGTTGAACCACAGTGTCCGAAGATGCGTCAGCGCGACGACGGCGCGCTCCACGCCCTCGGCGGTGACATGGGGGTCCTTGAACTTTCGGGGGTCCAAGAGCCGCCGTTCGGTTAATTCGAATTCGGGCCCGAATTCAATCTTCGATTTTTCGGTTAGCTCGGTTGTTGCCATGGAAACTGTTTAGCCAACCAAGGGAAGCAAGCCAACCAAAAAACCGGGAAAACGTAAAGTCGCAGTTGATGCGGATGGTCGCTACTGCGATCGTTACCAACTTCCAGATGGAGACTTGTGGTTTCGTTTGACTGAACAGCCGCCTAATGATTGAGAATACTGCGACTGCCTTTAGGTCGGGGCAGATAATCTGTCGGAGACTGCGGCGAAAAACCCAAATCCGCTGAATATTATCGGAAAGATGATGAAGGTTGGGGTGTCATG
>Ga0207966_1001440_pt1 | contig 13032 bp, 10 predicted proteins | sample Knorr_S23_td_NAD_FD_185611 | JGI IMG/M metagenome (GOLD analysis project Ga0207966, IMG submission 185611) | Marine microbial communities from Southern Atlantic Ocean transect - Knorr_S23_td_NADW_ad_2500m_LV_B (SPAdes) (version 2) | ecosystem: Environmental > Aquatic > Marine > Oceanic | place... | reverse complement strand
AAAAACTTATTAGATTTAGACAAAAAAAATAGAGAGTTAATCCAAAATAAGGAAAAACTTGAACAAGAAAAAAAAATTATCTCTAAAAAACAAGACAAAAGTCAATTTTCACGATCAAAAAAAATATCAAAAGAAATTGAACAATTTGATAAATCACATATAAAAATAGAAAATGAAATTGAAGCAACACTTAGCTCATTACCTAATTTAGCCTTAGATGATGTCCCTGTTGGTAATGATGCAAGCTCAAATAAAGAGATTAAAAAAATTGGTGAAATTTCTAAATTTGAATTTAAACCAATCTCACATTACGAAATTGGAAAAAGGCTAAATTTAATGGATTTTGATGTTGCCACAAAGACATCGGGGGCTAGATTTGTATTTCTTAAAGATAAACTAGCTCTTCTTGAAAGAGCAATTTCTAATTTTATGTTGGATTGTCATACTAATGAGTTTGGATATCAAGAAATATCACCCCCATTAATTGTAACTGATAATACAATGTTTGGAACGGGGCAGCTCCCAAAGTTTGAGAGTGATCAATTTGAAATTAAATTAGAAGATGAAAAGTCTAGAAAATTTTTAATACCTACAGCTGAAGTTATTTTAACAAATATAGTTAGAGAATCATTTTTAAAAAAAGAAGAATTGCCTTTGAGATTGGTAGCTTCAACTGCATGCTTTAGAAAAGAGGCTGGCAGTTATGGAAAAGACACCAGAGGAATGATTAGACAACATCAATTTTACAAAGTTGAACTTGTTAGTATTGTTGAACCAATGAAATGTCTTGAAGAATTGGATAGGATGACCAATTGTGCCCAACAAATTTTGAATAAATTAAAACTTCCTTATAGGGTAGTTTTGTTATCTACAGGTGACATGGGATTTAGCGCAGAAAAAACATATGATTTAGAGGTTTGGATACCTTCTGAAAATAAATATAGAGAAATTTCAAGCTGTTCTTCTTGTGGTCAGTTTCAATCAAGACGAATGAGTGCTAAGTACAAAAACGAAAAAGGCGATTCAGATTTTTTGGGCACATTAAATGGATCCGGCTTAGCTGTTGGAAGAACATTAATTGCTATTATGGAAAATTATCAACAGCAAGATGGAAGTATCACAATTCCTGAAGTTCTAATATCTTATATGCATGGAGAAAAACGTATAGGTTAATTTTTATTGTTTATTTTTTTTATTTAGTATAATCATAGTACAAATTTAGGAGCTATTATGTCAGGATCAGGTTTTGCGCAGTTTATTCCTTTAATTCTAATTTTTGTTATTTTTTATTTCTTTTTAATAAGACCTCAGCAAAAAAAAGTTAAGGATCATAAGATAATGGTTACTGCTCTAAAAAGAGGCGATGAGGTAGTTACCTCAGGAGGCATTGTAGGTAAAATTGAAAGAGTCTTAGGAGATGATAAAGTAGATATATTAATTTCAGAAAATGTAACAGTCCAAGTTGTTCAATCGACAATACAAAGTTTATTAAATAAACCTAATACAAAAAAGTAATTACTTTTGTGTTATATTTTTCAAAACTTAAATTAGTTAGTATATATTTTGTAATAGTTTTTTTATCATTTTTTTCTTTAGCAAATTTTTTTGAAAATGAAGATAACATTTTATTATCAAAAAAAGTTAATTTGGGCCTAGATCTTCAAGGAGGATCCTATTTGCTGCTTGAAGTTGATTCACAACCTGTCATAAAGCAAAGATTGCAAGATAAAGTAATTTTTATTAGGAAAGCCTTAAAAAAAAATAAAATAAAATATAAAAATTTACAATTGCAAAATGAAACAATTAGTTTTCAATTATTAAAAGACGATATAAAAAGATTTGAAGATTTTTTTCTCAATAAAAATAACTCTATCAATATTTACTATAGCACATATAGATCTTATGAAATGGATTACTTTATTAAGAACATGCGGACCCTTTCTCCTGCGGAGGATCTAGTAACAATTACATATTCTAAATTTGGACTAATCGAGATTAAAAACTCTATGTTAGATGATTCTTTAGAAATAGTTAGAAGAAGAATAGATGAAGTTGGAACTAAAGACCCTACTATTATTAGAAGAGGTAATGATAGAATTTTGATTGAGTTGCCAGGGCTAGATGATCCTAATAGAATAAAAAATTTATTGGGGAAAACTGCAAATTTAACTTTTAGATTGGTTTCTGAAACTGAAGATTCTTTTGGTTCTGAACTTTTATTTTATGAAGATGATGACGGTCAATTAAATATTAGCAAAAGAGTTATTTTGAGTGGAGATAATCTGATTAATGCTCAACCGAAACTCGATAGAGAAATTAATGAAGCGGTAGTAAGTTTTACCTTTGACAGAACTGGATCAAAAAAATTTGCTAGGGCTACTTCTAGTAATGTTGGTAAAAGAATGGCAATAATTTTAGACAATAAAATTATTAGCGCACCAGTCATCAGAGAGGCAATATTAGGTGGTAATGGACAAATTACAGGTGACTTTACATTTCAATCGGCGACTGATTTAGCATTATTGCTTAGATCAGGAGCATTACCGGCACCACTTAACATCATTGAGGAACGGACAGTTGGTCCCGATCTTGGCGAAGACTCTATTAAAGCCGGGGCTATTTCGTTGGCCATAGGTTTCTTATTAGTCATAGGTTATATGCTTTTTAAATATAAGTTCTTAGGAATTATTGCTGATCTTGCTTTAATCATTAATCTTATTCTTTTAATTGGTATTTTAACAATTTTTGAAGCCACATTAACTCTACCAGGAATTGCTGGAATCATTCTAACAGTTGGTATGGCAGTAGATGCAAATGTGTTAATTTTTGAAAGAATAAAAGAAGAAATGAAAATTGAAAAATCTAATATTCATGCTTTTGACATGGGTTACAAAAGAGCACAATCAGCAATCCTAGATGCAAATATAACAACCTTAATATCAGCAGTTATACTTTTCTTTCTAGGGTCCGGTCCAGTTAAGGGTTTTGCTCTGACTCTTGGAATAGGTGTTTTAACAACTTTATTTTGTGCATATTTTTTTGCTCGTCACTTATCATCACTTTATGTCATGAGAAATAGGGATAAACAAATCGTAATATGATTTTCAGAGTGTCTAATGATATTAAATTTTCTCATTTTTACAGAAAACTGAATATTCTGTCATTAATTTTTATTATTTTTTCTATTCTTGTTCTTTTGTTTAAAGGACTGAATTTAGGGGTCGACTTTAAGGGAGGCACTCTTATTGAGCTAAGAACAGAAAATTCAATGACCAATATAGCTGAAATAAGACAATCATTTTTAAAAATGAATTTAGGAGATGTTACTGTAAAAAAATTTGGTAAAGAAAATGATTATTTAGCAAAAATTGAAATAACAAAATCTGATGATGAAAACTTTATCAAATCAATCAATGATAAATTGTCTGCAGATTTAGGTTCTCAAATCAATTTCAGGCGAGTAGAAAATGTTGGTCCAAAAGTTAGCAAAGAATTACTGAGAGCAGGTTTATTAGCGATTAGCTTATCATTAGCCGCAATGCTATTTTATATTTGGATAAGATTCGAATGGCAATTTAGCTTGGGGGCTATTATAGCTTTAATACACGATGTAATTATTACTGTGGGAATTTTTTCTTTTCTATCTTATGAAGTTAATTTGTCCATTGTAGCTGCAGTGCTTACAATAGTAGGTTATTCTATGAATGATACGGTTGTAATATTTGATCGTGTAAGAGAAAATTTAAAAAAATATTCAAAGATATCAATTTCAGAAATTTCTGATCTTTCAACTAACCAAACATTATCTAGAACTTTAATTACTTCGGTAACTACGTTGCTAGCCTTATTTTCTATCTATATTTTTGGGGGAGCTATATTAAAAGGTTTTTCTTTTGCAATGATTATTGGAGTTATAGTTGGAACTTATTCATCTATATTTGTAGCCACACCAATCTTAAATTATACAAACGTAAATCAAAAAACTATTTTAAAAAAGGATAAAGAAAATAATTAGTAAAGGTTTTGAGCCATTACCATTGATAGTAACATTGGTAGTGATAACAAAGTATTTATTCTAGAAGTTAACATCGCTGTCTTTGCTGATCTAGCTTTTTCTTCAGGAGTAACTTCTACAATTCCCAGTGCTTTTTTTTGATTTGGCCAAATGATAAACCAAACATTATACGCCATAATTAGACCCAACCACATTCCAATACCAATAGCAGTGTTTTTACCACCACCACTTCCTATGCCTAATGCTAGAGCTTGGTGAATATAACCATTTAAAGTAGCAACTATTAAACCAGTAACTATTGTGGCGAGGGCTGCCCATCTGAACCAAAAAAGTACTGCTGGCGCTATTACTTTACCGATCGCTGGTTTTTGATCATCCGGAATTTTTGACATGCTTGGTATCTGAACAAAATTTAAGTACCAAAGTAAGCCTATCCACATGATGCCTGCAAGAACATGAAAATATCTAAATAGCCAACTCCAAAACAACTGGTCAAAAGCCCAATCCCCGCCGCCGAAAAATAATCCAATGAATAATAAAACTGCAAGGATTATAGATAAATGAATAGTCTTTGATAGAGATTGTAATATAGAGACCATGAGTAAATCATATCATTTTTTGTGACAAAACTAAGCTGTTTTTTTTAACTTGCTGTTAATAATATTTTTTAGAAAATCTCCTGTATAACTGCCATTTATTTCAGTTATTTTTTCAGGATTACCCTCTGCTATAATTTGACCACCGTTTATTCCACCGTCTGGTCCCATATCAATTATCCAATCGGCGGTTTTTATTACATCCAGATTGTGTTCTATAACAACTACTGTATTTCCTTGAACAACAAAGGTTTGAAGAATTTCCAACAATTTTTTAATATCATGGGCATGCAAACCAGTTGTAGGTTCATCTAAAATATACATGGTTCTACCAGTAGATCTTTTTGATAATTCCTTAGCTAATTTTATCCTTTGTGCTTCGCCTCCAGATAATGTTGTAGCTTGTTGTCCTATTTTTATATAACCAAGGCCAACTTTTTTTAAGGTAAGTAATTTTGATCTTACAGCTGGTATATTTTCAAAAAATTTACAACCTTCATCAACTGTCATGTTCAATACATCTGCAATATTTTTATCTTTATATTTGATTTCAAGTGTTTCACGATTGTATCTGCTACCTTTACAAACATCACATGCAATGTAGACATCTGGTAAAAAATGCATTTCATAAGTTATAACTCCATCACCTTCACATGATTCACATCTTCCTCCTTTAACGTTAAAAGAAAATCTACCAACTTTGTATCCTCTAGCTTTTGATTCAGGTAGATTTGTAAACCAATCCCTTATTGGACCAAATGCTCCGGTATAAGTTGCTGGATTGGATCTTGGAGTTCTTCCAATTGGAGATTGATCTATATTAATAATTTTGTCTATCTGTTCTACACCTTTATAATTTTTAAATGGTTTTGGTAATTTTCTAGATTTATTATTATTGAGCATTAAATTTAATGCGTTATATAGAGTATTAACTATAAGTGTAGATTTTCCACTACCAGATACTCCAGTTACGCACGTAAATGTTCCCAACGGAATTTTAAGATTTATATTTTTTAAATTATTACCTGTAGCTCCTAAAATTTCCAAATATCTAGCATTTTTTGCTAATCTTCTTATATTCGGAATAGGAATACTTTTTTTCTTAGATAAATAACTTCCTGTAATACTATTTTTATTATCCATTATTGTTTTTATTTCTCCTTGAGCTACTACATAACCTCCATCTACACCAGCTTCAGGACCTAAATCGATAATATGATCTGCATTTTCCATAGTCTCAGTGTCATGTTCAACTACTATGACAGTGTTACCTAAATCTCTAAGTCTTTTTAAAGCATTAATTAATTTAACATTATCTTTTTGATGCAAACCGATAGAAGGTTCATCCAATACGTATATAACTCCGGTTAATCCAGAACCAATTTGCGATGCTAATCTTATTCTTTGAGATTCTCCACCTGACAAAGTTCCAGATTCTCTTGATAAAGTGAGATAGTCCAAACCTACATTTAATAAAAAATCTAATCTTTCATTAATTTCTTTTAATATGTGTTGAGCAATTTTCTTTTCTTTTTCGTTTAACTTTTCATTTAAACTAGAGAACCATTTTTTTGCTTCAGTTATAGATTTTTTTGTAACTTCGCTTATGTTTAAATTATCAATTTTGACACATAAAGCCTCATCTTTAAGCCTCATGCCTTTACATTTTTCACAGTCCGATTCACTTTGATATTGGGAAATTTCTTCCCTTTTCCATTCGCTCTCCGTTTCAAGATACCTTCTCTCTAAATTATTAACCACACCCTCAAAAGTTTTTCTTGTTGAATATTTTTCATAACCGTCATCATAAGAGAATTTAATTTCATCTTCATTAGAACCAAAAAGAATTATGTCTTTTATATCTTTTGGAAGTTTTTTCCACGCTACGTCTAATGAAAATTTATAGTGTTTTGATAAAGACACCAATGTTTGAGCATAATATAAAGTTGTAGATTTTGCCCACGGTTCGATAGCGCCTTCTGCTAAAGTCTTTTTATTATTAGTAACTACTAAATTGGGATCAACATTTAAATTTACGCCAATGCCTTCACACTCTTCACAAGCTCCATATGGACTATTAAATGAAAAAAGTCTGGGTTCTATTTCTTCAATTGTAAAACCACTTTCAGGACAAGCGAATTTCGATGAAAACATAATTTTTTCAGTTTTTCTATATTTTTTTGGTAAAGTTTCGTTTTCATATTCAACAAACAATAATCCATCTGCTAAATTTAGAGCAGTTTCAACTCCTTCAGCAAGTCTATTACCTAATTCACTATTTATAATTATTCTATCTACGACTATAGAAATATCATGCTTTACTTTTTTATTTAATTCAGGAAACTTATCAATGTTATAATATTCGCCATCAACTTTTATTCTTTGGAAACCTCTTCTTTTATAAATTGCAATTTCTTTTTTGTATTCACCTTTCCTTCCTCTAACAATTGGAGCCAACAAATATATTGTATTTTTTTTTGGAAGATTTTTAACTTTATCAACAATCTCTGCAACACTTTGAGATTTTATTGGTTTACCAGTGAATGGTGAATAAGGTGTGCCTGCTCTTGCGTACAATACTCTCATATAGTCATAGATTTCAGTAACCGTTGCAACGGTAGATCTAGGATTTTTTGAAGTATTTTTTTGTTCTATTGAAATAGCAGGACTCAATCCCTCAATTAAATCTACTTTAGGTTTTTTCATCTTATCTAAAAATTGTCTGGCGTAAGCGGAAAGACTTTCCACATATCTTCTTTGACCTTCTGCGTAAATAGTATCAAATGCTAAAGATGATTTTCCTGATCCTGAGAGACCAGTTATCACAATAAATTTGTCTTTTGGTATCTCTAGCGAAATATTTTTTAAGTTGTGTTCTTTGGCGCCTTTTATAACGATTTTTTTAACCATGTTTTTTGTGGACAATATCTAACCTATTAATAAAAAGATGGAAATATGTTATATTAGTCTATATTAACAATTAATCTTTTATTAAATCTATAAATAATATGGCAGGCAGTCTTAATAAAGTTCTATTAATTGGCCGATTAGGTGCCGATCCCGAAATAAAACAAATGGTTAACGGTAAGAGTGTCGCTAGATTGAGCCTTGCAACTAGCAATACATGGAAAGATAAGAATACAGGTGAAAAAAAGGAAAAAACGGAATGGCATAGAGTTGTAATTTTTAACGAAGGATTAGTTAATGTAATTCAACAATATGTAAAAAAAGGTGCCCAAGTTTATATTGAAGGTCAATTAACAACAAGAAAATGGAGAGATGAAAAATCTGGTGTTGATAGATATTCAACAGAAGTAGTTTTGCAAGGGTTTAATTCATCATTTAAAATACTAAGTAGCAAAAATAGTCAAATAGGAAATGTACAAGAAGATGTTTCCAAAAAAAGTTCACTTCCAAGTGATGAAAGCACCCCATCAAATGATTTGGACGATGAAATTCCTTTTTAAATTTAATGGAAAATTTAGAAATTAGTTCAGAGAAAAAAAATTATAAACCGGTTCTTGTTTATGATGAAATGAGCTCGTCTTATTTATCATACGCAATGAGTGTGATTGTTAGTAGAGCATTACCGGATGTGAGAGATGGGTTAAAACCGGTTCATAGAAGAATAATTTATGCTATGTATAAAGGTGGTTTTGATTGGTCGAAGCAGTTTAGAAAATCAGCAAGAGTAGTTGGTGACGTTATTGGTAAATACCATCCTCATGGAGATCAAGCCGTATACGATGCTTTAGTAAGGCTAACTCAAAAATTTTCGATGAGCATTCCATTAATTGATGGCCAGGGAAATTTTGGCTCTATCGATGGCGATCCACCAGCAGCAATGAGATATACAGAAACCAAATTAGCAAAAGTATCACAATTTTTAATTGATGATATAGAAAAAGATGTAGTTGATTTTAGAAGCAATTATGATGAAACAGAAAAAGAACCTACTGTATTACCATCGCAATTTCCAAACCTGTTAGTTAATGGAGCGGGAGGAATAGCTGTGGGAATGGCTACAAGTATTCCACCACATAATCTAGGAGAAATTATTGATGGGACGGTGGCTTTTATTAATAACAAAGGTGTTACCATTTCACAGTTAATGAAAAAAATTCCGGGTCCAGATTTTCCAACTGGTGGGTTAATTATTGGTCGAGATAATTTAAAACTAGGATACAACAAAGGTAGGGGTTCAATTAAAATAAGAGGAGATGTAGATGTAGAAAGTCTAAAAAATGGAAGAGAACGCTTAGTAATAAAATCGATACCATATCAAATTAATAAATCAGTTTTAAATGAAAAAATTGCGGAGCTAGCAAGAGATAAAAAAATAGAAGGTATAAGCGATATTAGAGATGAATCTAATTATAAAGGGGTGAGAGTTGTAATAGATTTAAGAAGAAATATTGAACCTGAAACTGTCAAAAGGCAATTATATAAATTAACATCCATAGAGAGTTCATTCGGTTTCAACACATTGGCAATTGTTAATGGAAAACCAAAAATATTAAACTTAAAGGAGTTTATATCTGAATTTGTTAATTTTAGAGAAAAAACCCTAACAAAAAAAATAAAATTTGATTTAGATAAAGCTCTTGATAGAGCCCATATTTTATTAGGTATTTCTGTATCAGTTGAAAATATTGATTCCATCATTAAAATTATAAAAAAATCAGACACAGTAGAAGTTGCAAAAAAAACTTTATTAGTTAAAAAATGGAAAATTAATAAAACAAATAAATTAATAAAACTTATAAAAACCGAGAAAAGTGCAAGCAGTTATACCCTGTCTGAAAGTCAAGTTATGGCAATTCTTGAATTAAGACTACAAAAATTAACAGCCTTTGGAATTAATGAAATAGAAACTGAAATAAAAAAACTTGCCACATTAATTAAAGAATATGAAAAAATTTTAAAATCCAAAAAAGAGTTATTTAATGTAATGATTAATGAGTTACATAAAATTAAAGAAAAGTTTTCTGTGAAAAGAAGAACTAAAATTATAGATGCGGTTTTAAATTATAACATTGAAGAAACTATACCAAAAGAAGCTGTTGTGATTACAATTACACACAAAGGTTATATTAAAAGAGGTTCACTTTCCTCAGTAAAAATTCAAAAAAGAGGCGGAAAAGGAAAAGCTGGAATTAAAACGAGAGACGAAGATTTCGTTGTGCAGATCTTTACAGCTAATTCCCACACACCTATATTGTTTTTTTCTACTCAAGGGCTTGTTTATAAACTTAAAGCTTGGAAAATATTCCATGGAACGGCTAGTTCAAAAGGCAAAACTTTATTTAATCTTCTTCCCCTTAAAAGCCATCACTCAATAAGTTCGATTATGCCTTTGCCTGAAAATGAAAGCGAATGGAAAAAACTTTATGTAATTTTTGCCACTTTAAAAGGTAGGATAAAAAAAAATAGTTTGGAAGATTTTGCCAATATTCAATCTACTGGAAAAATTGCTATGAAATTGGATGAAGACGATAAAATAATCGGCGTTAAGATTTGTAGAGAAGATCAAGATTTAATTTTAAGTACTAAATTGGGTAAATGTATAAGATTTAGATCAAAAAAATTAAGGATTTTTAAAGGACGATCGTCTAAAGGTATTAGAGGTATAGAATTAGGCTCAGATGATAAAGTAATTTCCCTGTCAGTCTTAAATACTGTTGATATAAGCTCAAAAACTGTAAAAAATCTACTAAAGAATGGATCAGCAAATAAAGCAAAAAAATCTGAAATAATAGCAAAACAAAAATATATTTTATCCGTTACTGAAAATGGCTTTGGAAAAAGAACCTCTTTTTATGATTATAGAGTTACTAATAGAGGAGGAAAAGGAATTATTGGAATTGTAGCCTCGTCTAGAAATGGAAATGTGGCAGCATCTTTTCCAGTAGACGAAGGCGATGAAATTATTTTATCTACTGACAAAGGAAAAGTAATAAGATGTGCAGTTAAAGAAATTAGAATAGCAGCTCGTAATACACAAGGAGTCAGAATTTTCAAAATTTCTAATGATGAAAAAGTTGTATCAGCGATTAAAATTGACGACAATTTTAATTAATTTTTTTTATGAGCAAAGTTGGCATATATCCTGGAACTTTTGATCCTATTACATACGGACATATTGATGTAATTAGGAAATCACTAAAAATAGTTGATAAATTAATTATTGCTGTATCTGAGGATTATGCAAAAGATTATTTATTTTCTGCTGAAGAAAGAGTTTTAATAATAAAAGATGCGCTTTTTAAAGATTTAAAATTTAATAATAAAACTATTAAAGTTTTGACATTTAATACATTAACAACATCCTTTTCTCTCAAACATAATGCAACAATTATTTTCAGAGGATTAAGAGCAGTTTCTGACTTTGAATATGAATTTCAATTAGCGGGAATGAACAAACAATTAAATAATAGAATTGAGACAGTTTTTTTAATGTCTGATCCTGAGAATCAAGTCATCTCATCAAAATTTGTAAAAGAAATTGCTAAATTGAAAGGAAAAGTTAATAATTTTGTTACCAAACGTACAGAAAAAAAAATAAAAGAAAAATATGATTAAAAAAATATTCGTTGTTTTCATATTTATTTTATTCATCAACAATTCATACGCAGAGGAAAATATTATGATTTTAAAATTAAAAGATGGTAATGTTTTGATTGAACTATTTGATGAAATAGCACCTAATCATGTAGAAAGATTCAAAATGCTTGCAAAAGAAAAGAAATATGATGGTGTAGTTTTTCATAGAGTTATAGATAGTTTTATGGCTCAGACGGGTGATGTTCAATTTGGAAATTCCAACTCAGAAAGTTATGATCTTAAACGTGTAGGAACTGGTGGATCAAAATATCCTGATTTAAAATCTGAATTTAGTGAATTACCTCATGAAAGAGGAACTTTATCTATGGCTCGTTCTGCTGACCCAAATAGTGCTAATAGTCAGTTTTTTATTTGTTTTAAATCAGCTCCTAATTTAGATAGGCAATACACTGTTTTTGGAAAAGTAGTTGAAGGAATGGAATTCGTTGATTTAATTAAAAAAGGAGAGGGCTCTAACGGAGAGGTTTCAGAGCCAGATAAAATTATAAGTCTACTTGCCAAATAAAATATTGCCTCTTCATGTCTAAAGAAAACTTTTCTTTCAATCTTTTGAACGAAGATGGTTTCTCTCGCCTTGGTCAAATTTCTACACATCGTGGAAACATAGATACTCCGGTTTTTATGCCTGTTGGCACACAAGGTACAATTAAATCTGCTTTTATTGAAGATGTAGTATTAGCTGGTGTTCAAATAATTTTATCTAATACATATCATTTAATGATTAGACCAGGAACTGAAATAATTAAAAGAGCAGGAGGAATACATGAATTTATGAATTGTAATCTACCTATATTAACTGACTCTGGCGGTTTTCAAATTATGTCGTTATCTAAGCTTGTTAAAATTGATAAAATAAAAGGAGCGATTTTTAATTCACATTTAGATGGTAAAAAATTTACTTTAAGTCCTGAAGAAAGTATTAGAATTCAAAAAGATTTAAATTCTGATATTGTGATGGTTTTAGATGAATGTCCAAAATTGTCTATTAATAAGAATAAAATTAGTCAATCTTTAAAACTTTCTCACAACTGGGCAGAAAGATCAAAAAATGAATTTGGAAACAATCCAAAAAAAGCTTTATTTGGAATCGTTCAAGGTGGCATCTATAAAGATTTAAGATTAGAGAGTTTGGATGGATTAGTAAAACTTGATTTTGATGGATATGCATTGGGGGGGTTGGCTGTTGGTGAAACCCAAAAACAAATGTTTAAAGTTCTTGATAATATTGTTTCTTTTATGCCAAAAAATAAACCTAGATATTTAATGGGCGTGGGCACTCCTTCAGATATATTGGGAGCTGTTAAAAGAGGCGTAGATATGTTTGATTGTGTAATACCAACCAGATCTGGCAGGACAGGGTTAGCTTTTACCTGGGAGGGTAGACTTAATTTAAGAAATTCAAAGTATAAGAAAGACGTTTCTCCAATAAATCAAAGAACAAATATAAGAAATCTTAATATTTATTCGAAGAGTTATATAAATCACTTAATAAACACTAACGAGATATTAGCGTCCATGATTTTAACACTGAATAATATATTGTTTTATCAGCAATTGATGAAAAAAATTAGGGAGGCAATTAAAACTAATAGCTTCGATAAATTTTATGACAAATATATCGATATAATCTAGATTTATTTGTAACGTTATATATTTTATAATTGAAAAAGATTTAAAAGAATATATTAATACTTGTTATAGGGCCGTTAGCTCAGTTGGTAGAGCACTTCCCTTTTAAGGAAGGTGTCATTGGTTCGAATCCAATACGGCTCACCAAAAATATTGTACTTTACTAGT
>Ga0207966_1001437_pt1 | contig 13039 bp, 8 predicted proteins | sample Knorr_S23_td_NAD_FD_185611 | JGI IMG/M metagenome (GOLD analysis project Ga0207966, IMG submission 185611) | Marine microbial communities from Southern Atlantic Ocean transect - Knorr_S23_td_NADW_ad_2500m_LV_B (SPAdes) (version 2) | ecosystem: Environmental > Aquatic > Marine > Oceanic | place... | reverse complement strand
CTCGAGCCGCCCCCGGCGCGCGCGGTGACCGCACGCACGCCGCGACTTTGCCTGGCCAGATTCACTCGGCACAACTTGAGTGACTTCGCCGTGGACATCCCACTTGGCCGCCTGGTTTGCGTGACCGGCGTCAGCGGCTCCGGCAAAACAACACTCATTCGCGACGGCCTGCTCCCCGCCCTGCGCGACAAACTCGGCGGCACGCCGGCGGACGCCCGCTTGGCCAGGCTGACCGGCTGGCGGTCGCTCGAGTCCGTGATGATGGTCGATCAGTCGTCGCTGGGCCGCACGCCGCGCTCGAACCCGGCCGTGTACATCGGCGCGTTCGATGACATTCGCAAACTGTTCGCCGCCAGCCCCGAGGCCAGGGCGTTTGAGTTGCCGGCCGGGGCGTTTAGCTTCAACTCCGCGCAGGGCCAGTGCGGCTACTGTCGCGGCACCGGCTTTGAAAAAATCGAGATGCAGTTTTTGAGCGACGTGTTCATCAAGTGCCCCGAGTGCAACGGCCGCCGCTACCGCGACCACGTGCTCGAGGCCAGGCTCACGCCGCCCTTGGGCAAGCACTTGGCTTGGAATATCGCCGATCTGCTCGACGCCACCGCCGACGAGGTGATCCTGTTTCTCGACGGCTACCCCGACTCGCGCCCGGCGGCCAGGGCACGCGCCAAGCTGCAATTGCTGAGCGATGTCGGCTTGGGCTACCTGCGGCTTGGCCAACCGGTGAACACGCTTTCCGGCGGCGAGAGCCAACGACTGAAACTCGTCCGCAGCCTCGCCGAGGCGCACAGCAAGCGCACCGCCACCGGCCCGACGCTGTACCTCTTCGACGAACCGACGACCGGCCTGCACTTTGACGACATTCGGCTCCTAGCTAGAGTGCTGCACCGCCTGGTGGACGAGGGCCACTCGGTGCTGGTGGTGGAGCACAATTTGGATTTGATCCGCCAAGCCGACTGGGTGATCGACCTCGGCCCCGACGCCGGCGACGAAGGCGGCCAACTCGTCGCCCAAGGCCCGCCCCCCACCCTCGCCAAAAACAAAAAATCCCACACCGCCAAAGCCCTGCGCGCGGGATGATCCGCCGTCACTATTGCAGTATTCCCTTTAGTCTCCGGAGCGGTTGGTCCACATGCCGAGGGTTGAGTCTTTGATGAGGCTCGCGTGGCCGTCCGTGAAAATCGCGTTGAAGCCGTTGTTGTGGCGTTTATGGACATGGCCGGTTGGGATTTTGGGTTCCGGGGAATTCCCCACAAAGGCGGCCCCATACCCGGCATTATGCCAGGCGTCGACCTGTTCGAGACGCCAGATTTCTGCGGCACGGAAGCCGTCAAAAATAGCAACCGTGCCAGAGGCATCGGCCACATCGGACAGGTGCCGACTGGGGTTTTTGTAGTTGTTGATGAATGGTCCTCTGGCACCGATCCAGTTCGGCTTGCCGTTCGCGGCGTAAGCACCGCCTTGCGCGTTGGCGATGTAATCCCGTATGAGTGGGTTGGGCAACCCACGCGGTCGGCGGTAGGTGTATTCCATGTGTGGGTTCATGCTCGGGCAGGTGTAAATCTCTTCGCTATCGATGTAGGGCCGCACGAGATCCTGCCACCAGTAAAGATCGGCTTGCCCCGGCCATGTGTAGGCGTACCCGTACGGCAGGTAATCGTCAAAGTCCTGAGAATACATCATGACTGAGAGCCCAATTTGCCTTTGATTGCTGAGGCATCGCGCCGATTTCCCCTTCTCCTTCGCCTTGGCTAAGGCGGGCAGCAGCATCCCCGCCAAAATTGCAATGATGGCTATCACCACCAGCAACTCGATCAGTGTGAACGCGCCTTTGGGGTGCGTTGTTTTCGTGGGAGATCGATCTTGATTACTCATGGGCCGAAGATGAGGTGGCCGAACTTGGCCGGGGTGTGGGCGCTGCCGTTGGCGCATGGGCTCCAGCCGAGGAACGCTTTGTGGGCGCGGTCGTGCCGGTAAAGGTTGATCCGCCACTGCGTGCCCGGCCGGGGCGGCTGCTCGCTCAATGACTTGAGCGGGATGCGCATTTCCGCCGTCCAGATTTTTCGTTCGCGGTCGATGTGCGTCGCCGCCTCGAAGCCACTGTTCCACTCAAGCCCATGCGGAGGCTTCAGTTCGGGTGTGATTGTCAAATCGAGTTTCTCGGCAGTCGGGGCCACTTCGTATTCGGTGTAACGAACCGGATCGGCCGAGCCGGGCCCGATGAACGCCTCGACGACATCCCGATCCCACAAGCCACGACGCTCGCCGGTTTTCAGGGCCGGCTCGAAGACGGTCAACTCCGTGTACGGGGCGCGGTAGCCGATATAGAGAAATTGATCCGACCACAGCACGCGGGCGGTGGTGGCGATCTCCGGCTTGGCCTCGCCGGTGTTGATTTGCGACTCGATCCGCGCCGGTGCAGCGCTTGGCCAAGCGGCATCGTCGAGCCGGCCGTCGAGTTCGAAGTCGGCCCCGATGCGCTTGGCCATAAGGCGCGGCAACGGCAGACGGCGCACAAGCAGTTTGCGGGCGTTGTCGAAATAAATTTTTCGCAACACCTCCGGCGGCAAACCGATGCCGTCGATTTTCCAGTCGCCCTGAATCGGCGTCATGTGCTCGAACTGCCGGTCCCAGGTCTCGAGCCAGCGCCAGTGCTTGGCGTAAAAACCGAGCGCATCGTCGTCGGTGGGTGCCGGGCCGCTGCCGCCGGAGCCGAGGGTCAGCCGACTGTAAACCATAAAGTCGGTGGCGAAGAGAATGCGATCCTGATGCTTGAGGAATAACCGGTGCACCTTCTTCGGATCGTGGCGTCCAATCTCCGGAATGCGCGCGGCGAGGTCGGCCATCATGTTGGGATTGCGGTCGAGCGCGGCGTCCACCCAGTCGATGTCCTCGGAGTTGTTGGCGAAATGCACGCAGACGAATGTGGTCAGCGAATGCCGCGCGATGACGCGATCCAGCGCGTTGAGCAAGTCCATGCGCGGCGGATATTTCTCGGCGTCGCCGAACCACCACGGGCGATGATCTTTCAACTCGATCCAGCGCTCGTTGTCAGAGTTGAACGGCAGCCAAAACGCACGTGGATCGGCCACGTGAATGGAAACCGGTAGGCCAAGCTCGCCACAGCGCCGCCACACCGGGTCGAGTCTCGGGTCGTCTATTTTCATCAACTTCCCCGACTTGTCGCGCAGGTACAGCCCGAGCCGCTTCCACTCCTTGAGCCCGGCCGCGCCAAGCCGGTGACCCTCCTCGACCTGACGAACGGCGCGCTCGGAGAAGCCCGGCTCATCCCAGCCCGCGTAATCGAGATTCATGTAATAGGCGAACCGGCCCGGATGCAGCCGGTCACCCAACGCCTTGTTCTGCTCGAACGCCGAAAGCTCGTCCTTCTTGTGAGTCACCGTTCCGCCGCTGAGATTGACGCCAACGCCGATGCCGGCGAGGTTCATGATCGACACCGCTCGCTTGAGCAGCGCCTCCGACGAACCGACGTGCTGGTGCAAATCGATGAGGCGGCGCTCCTTGCGCCATTGCGCGGGCGACTCGTCAGCAGCCAAGGCGGGTAGCAGACAAAAAGACGAAATTAAAATGTGAAACAACCGGCGATGCACCGGCGGAGACTCCACAAAGGCGGGCATTTTGTCGATTGGCCAAGCGCACTTTTTTGTCGCGGATTTATTTGCCGCGTGCCGTACGCTGCGTGCCGCGCTTGGGCTTATGCAATTCGGATCGCTCCAACTGAAATCCAACCTGTTTCTCTCGCCGCTGGCCGGGTACACGAACCTCCCGTTCCGGCTCGTACTGCGCGAGGTGGGCGGCCTGTGTCTGGCCACGACAGACCTCGTCAACGCCCGGTCGCTGCTCGAGCGCAACTCCAAGGCGCTCAAGCTCATCGAGACGAACGAGGCCGACAGCCCGTTCGCGGTGCAGTTGTTTGGTGCCGTGCCGGAAGAGATGCGCGACGCGGCGCAGTACCTCGAGTCGATCGGCGTGGACTCGATCGACATCAACATGGGCTGCCCGGTGCGCAAGGTCTGCAAGACCGGCGGCGGCTCAGCGATGATGACCGAGTTGGACAAGACCGCGCACCTCGTGAAGACGATGGTCAATGCGGTGAAGTTGCCGATCACGGCCAAAATGCGTCTCGGCTGGGACGACAAAAACATCACCGCGCCCGACTTGGTGCGCGTGCTCGAGGGTGTCGGCGCGGCGGCGATTTTCATTCATGGGCGGACACGCGAACAGGGGTTCACCGGGACGGTGAACCTCGCGGGCATCCGCCAAGTGGTCGAGGCGGCGCGGGGTATCCCGGTAATCGGCAACGGAGATATTACCACGCCGGAATCGGCCAGGCACATGATGGACGTCACCGGCTGCCACGGCGTGAGCACAGGCCGGGGCGCGTTTTACAACCCGTGGATTTTCAAGCACACCGATCACTATCTACGGACCGGCGTACTGCTGCCCGAGCCGAAATTTACGGAGCGGGTGCAAGTGATGCGGAGGCATTTTGACCTGATGCTGGAGGTGTTCGGCGAGAAGCGCGGCTGCCTGATGTTCCGCAAAGTCGGCCCGTGGTACGCCAAGCGCTTCGGCCCGGTGAAGCCGTTCAACAAAGCGGTCGTGCTGATCTCGACACGCGAGGATTTCGAGTCAGCGCTGGCCGACTACCTCGAGTGGCGGCGACAGTTTTCCGATGATGACGGAGAGCTCACCGAGCGCTATCGTCAGAACCCAATGATGCCGTCCTTTATGAAGGACGATAACGAACCTGCCGACGCGAAGCGCAAGACCATCCCCGTGCCCAAGGGCCCCGTTGAGGTGTGGTAAAAAATCCCGCAGGCCAAGGCCAGCGGGATTTGTCTAAGCTTGTTAATACAAAAACTTATTCACCAGATGAGGGCCGGCTCGGGCGCTGACCGCCGCGACCTTCGCGACCTTCGCCACCACCTGAGGGACGCTGGCCACCGCGACCTTCACCGCCACGGGACGGACGCTGGCCTGATGCACCTCCGCGGCCACCGAAATTTGGACGCAACTCGTCTTCGGTCAACTTGCCATCCTTATTCTTGTCGAGCTTCTTAAGGGCTGCAACGGCACCCTTAATTTCCTCAGTGGAAATCTCACCGTTGCCATCACTGTCCAGCGCGGCCATCACAGGGAACATCCGCAGAAAACCACCTGAGCCTCCCTGACCACCGCGGCCACCGAACTGTGATCCACGCGAACCACGCTCACGGCTTGCTCCGGACGGACGTTGACGACGCTCGGCACCCTGACCCCGTTCACGACTCTGTTCACCAGCCGCTCCGGACGGGCGTTCACGACGCTCGGCGCCCTGACCCCGTTCGCGACGCTGTTCACCGGCTGCTCCGGACGGGCGTTCACGACGCTGAGCACCTTCACCCCGTTCGCGTCCACCGCGTTCCTGCGCGATTGCATCACCTGCCATCATGCCAAAACATGTGACAGCCATTACTAGTTTATATGTCATCTTTTTCATAACACCAAATCAATGGTCTGCTTCAAATATACGATCCACCCTGCAGGTAAGTTACAATTTTAGTACACCCACGGACGAGCCTGCTTGATGGATAAAGTTCCATCCTTGGTAATCTTGAACTCAACTTCCATCGCAAATTTTATATCTTCCAAGGTTGTCCCGTATAATTTACTGAACTTGCTGTGGATCTTGCCCAAATACCGGTTCATCTGCTCGAGTTGGCCCTCGGTCATAATCAACTTATCATCTTTTAACTGATTGGACTTGCGCATCACCTTGTAATCACTTGGCCGCCACCAATCCAACAAAAGTTCTTCAGGGATTGAATCAGCGTCGGGATTGGTCACCAAATTCTCGCCAACCTGGGTATTGAGGTAATAATTGCCCTTGGTCTGGTACAGGATGTCGTCGGTAACCGCCACACCGTTGGCCAGTTCGTCGGAAAAATTGGGGTGAACGAGCACACCAATGGCTGTGGTGAAGTGGTCGATCCGGTAGAACGTACGCTCCTCAAAGGCGCGGAAGTTCCACAGGCTGGCAAACACCTGCTTGATCGTCTTGGCCAAGTGGCCCTCGTCCGACTTGTGAGTGAACGAGTCGTACAGGCCGGCGCCGCTGAAGTCGGGAAGATCCTCGTTATTGGTGCTTGAACGGCAGCGAATCCCTTGGCCGTTGGCGAAGGATTTCTGCAGCTTGGCCAAGTCCCCCATCATCCAGTCGGGCATGCTGCCGGACTTGACGAGTTTACGGAACGCCTTGAGCTCTTTGATCTGTTCATCGCGGTTTTCCTTGAACGACTCGGTGCCCAACATTGCACGGGCCTTGTCGTACAAGCCATTGTGTTTCATGAAGGCATCGTAAAAATGAAACGGCACGGCGTGGCCGCTGGGCACGGTGCCCTCGGGGAAATCCAGCGTGTGCAGCGTGGCGAGGTTGGTGGCCTTCACGCCGAATGCTGCTGAGTCTTCAAAGCCGATTTTATCGAGCGGCTTGATCTCCTTAACGGACAGGTCACGCTTGGGTGTCTGCACCTTGGCCGGGCGGATGGCAGCGAAATGTTTGTCCACCTCGTCGGCCGAGGCCTCACGCAGTTCGTAGCCGTTGGTGGTGACCTTATAGTAAACAAATTTGCCAATCAGCGAGGTGATTTCCTTGTTTTCCGCTGCACCGGTAATGAACGCGTTCGGGACACTGTCCTGAATCGCTCGCAGGTTGACGTGCGATAGGGGCGTTTGTCGCATAGCAGTGATCACACCAGCAACTCGCGGCATTTCATTCGGCAACATCTTGTAGATAACGATGTCTCGTGAAGTTGGCAATTCGTCGGTCTCAATAAGGCGCAACCGCCCGTAAGACTCCTGCGTGTTCAAAGGTAGGAAACCTATGTCGCTCTCGAGGTCTTCGTCGAGCACCACGGGGAATTCGGCGGCATCGTACAGATCCTTTTCATCAAAGTAGACCGATCGGGCACGCGGCATCGGATAATAGCCAAGTTTACCTTGAAGGTAAGGCATTTGTTTGGTCAGCATTTCGTACGAGAGCTTGATGCGCTCGAATGGATAACGATCATTCGGCTCGTACTCGAAAGTGAACATGCCCGGCTGGCCGTTGGGCGACTTCTTGAGCGGGCGATAAACAAGCACGCCACGCATTGAGCCGTCACCACGCTGGATTCCGATCTGGCGCATGAACATTGGATGCCCCCGGTGGGTCTTGGTGTTGATGAAGTACAACACCGGTTCTCCCTTGCCCACATCCTCGATCTGGAACTTCACGAACTTCCAATCTGCAAGATGCTGATCGACCATCACTTCGGGACCTTGATAGGAAAGTTTTTCGAACATCTCCCTACCCGGGATTGAGGCAACACCGTCCTTGAAGTCGAGCTTCCCCGGCGGGATGCGCTCCATCTCCGGCTCATTGCCTCGGTCAAAGGCCCGACCACCTCGGCCCTTGCTGCTGCTTCGACCACCGGGACCACCAAAACCGCCGGGGCCCCCGAAACTGGGGCGTAGTTCATTACCGTCGATTTTGCCGTCACCATTTTTGTCTAGTGCAGTCAGGGCTTTCTCGGCGTTCTGTATTTCTGCAATGGAGATCACCCCATCCTTGTTTTCATCCAAAGCGGCCATAACAGGGATAATGGGCCTCATTCCGCCGGGACCTCGTTCTCCACCTCGCGAAGGCTGCGCCTGCAATGTGAACGTCACGGCAAACATCACGCCAACTGTCTTGAATAGGATGAGTCGTTTCATAAAAAACTGCGGAAAATAGATGCCTGTTTTCGCGATAAAGTTACAACTAAAATCAATTGATAATCGGCTCGATGCACGCAGGTGCCTCGAAGCGGGGGTTGTTCATGAGCGGCGTGACATAGTGCTCCTGCATCGGCTCGTCGTCGAACGGCCGCAGCAACCGCTTGAGATCGGCCGCTTTGCTTTCGGGCAAGAGCCAGTTGCCGTAGTCGGCAGGATGAACGATCACCGGCATGCGGTCGTGCACGCGCTTGGCCAAACGATTGGGCGTCGTGGTGATGACGGTGAACGTGCACAGCGTCTCGGCTTGCGCTTGGCCAAGGCCCGGCAACTCCGGCTCGTCGGTTTGCTCCGGTGTCGTCCACGTCTCCCACAGTCCAGCGAGGCAAAACAGGTCGCCGTCGCGCATCGAGTAGTAAACCGGTTGCTTGCCGCTTGGCCGCGATTCCCACTCGTAATAGCCATCCACCGGCAACAGGCAGCGTCGCCGCCGAAACGGCTGCCGGAAGCTCGGCTTTTCGTCGATCGTCTCCGCCCGCGCATTGGCCAGCTTGGCCCCGATCGACTTGTCCTTGGCCCAAGGCGGGATCATCCCCCACCGCATCGCCTCCAGTCGAACATCGCCAGACGCTTGCACGGCAACGAGCGCATCCTGTGTCGGTGCAAGGTTCAGCCGGGGCGTGATTGTCGGCGTATCGCCCCTGGCCTTCATCTTCTTTTTGACCTTGTCCCTGCCGGAACCCTGTGCCACCCGACAACACATCTGGAGTTACTTTCGTTTGTTTAAATAATCGTCAATCTTCAATTTGGTGGATTCATCCATTTTGATGAGGGGAGGCCAGGTGCGGCGATGGCCTTCGGCGGGGAGTTTTTTTGTGGCGTCGATGCCGAGTTTGGTGCCGACGGCGATCTCGGTTGTGGCGTGGTCGAGGACGTCGGCAGGGCCTTTGGTGAAGATGCTGTCGCGCTGCGGGTCGGTGCAGGCGCAGAGGCGGAAGAGCACTTCGCTGGTGTTGTGCACGTCCACGTCGGCGTCGACGACGATGATGTATTTGGTGAACATCATCTGGCCCATGCCCCAGAGGCCGTTCATGATTTTGTAGGCCTGCATCGGGTAGGTTTTTTTGATGCTCACGAAGACGAGGTTATGAAAGACGCCCTCGGCCGGCAGTGCGATGTCCACGATCTCCGGGAAGGTCATCCGCAGAATGGGCATGAATAGTTTCACGCTGGCGCTCCCCATGTGGAAATCCTCCATCGGCGGGATGCCGACGATCGTCGCCGGGTAAACGGCCTGTTTGCGGTGGGTGATGGCGGTGATGTGAAACACCGGGTACGGCTCGGGCAACGTGTAGTAGCCAGTGTGGTCGCCGAACGGCCCCTCGTCGCGGAGCGGCTCAGTGGGATCGACGTAGCCCTCGATCACGATGTCGGCGTTGGCTGGAACCTCGAGGTCGTTGGTTTCGCACTTCACCATCTCGACCGACTTGCGGCGGAGGTAGCCGGCGAGCAGGAATTCATCCAGCCCGTCAGGCATCGGCGCGGTGGCGCAAAACGGAAACACCGGGTCGCCGCCGAGGAAGACGGCCACCGGCATCCGCTCGCCGGTTTCGTAGTAGCGGCGTCCGTGGCGCGCGGCGACTTTTTGCAGTTGCCAATGCATGCCGGCGGACGAGTCGTCGTAAACCTGCATGCGATACATGCCGAGGTTGCGGTCGCCGGTGTCGGGGTCGCGCGTGACGACGCAGGGCAGCGTGATAAAGCGCCCGCCGTCGAGCGGCCAGCACTTGAGGATCGGCAGGTCAAGCAACGTCGAGGGTTGAGGGTCGAGAGTCGAGGGGTCGTTGACGTCGGGTGCGCTTGGCCAAGGCTCGGTTCGCGGGGCCGGGGCGTCGAAGCGATGAACAACTTCCTTGCACGGGCCGGTCTTGGCGCGCTTGGGCTTGGCGTGGCGCAGGGTCAGCGCTTGGCCAAGCAGCGCAAAAGTCTCGCGGATGCCGGTGGGCGGCTTGGCCTGGATGAGTGAACCGAGCTCGGCGGCGGCGGCATCGACGCTCTCGGCGCCGAGCGCCATGGCCATGCGCCGGGCCGAGCCCATTGTGTTGATGGCGAGCGAGTGCGGGGATATCTGCCCATTGACGGTGGGTTGCTCGATGAGCAGCGCCTGGCCACCGCCCGGCTTTTTCATCTCCCGATCGGCCAGCTCGGTGATCTCCAGCTCGGTGGCCAGCGGCTGGCTGATGCGAGTCAACTCGCCCGCCTGCTCGAGGGCTTCCAGGAATTCCGCGTATGATTCGTAGGCCATGATGGATGCTTGCCCCGGCTCCACGGCACGGGAGGCGAAGTCGGGCCGCAGCTTATTGGCTCGACTCCGCTTGGCCAAGCCCTACGATGTGCGCCCCCTACGAATCACGCAAAAGGAAAGTTTATGAAGCAGATAATAATTCAAGTTATAGGCCGCCTGGCAGCGGTCGCCGCCGTGTGTCTTGCGCTTGGCCAGGCGCAGGTTGAAGCCAAGCCGAACGTGCTGTTCCTCTTCGCCGATGACCAGTGCTTCGAGACGATCGGCTCGCTTGGCCTGACCGACATCGACACGCCGAACCTCGACCGACTCGCGAGCCGTGGCACGCAGTTCTCCCGCGCGTACAACATGGGCTCGTGGAGCGGCGCGGTCTGCGTGGCCAGCCGACACATGCTCATAACCGGGCGGCACATTTGGCGGGCGCAAACGGCGTCGCAAACTTTGCGTAGCGGCAAAAAGTCGACCGACGAGCAAAAGGCCGCCCGTGAACAGGAATTCAACAATCTCTGGCCGCAGGTCATGGGCCGCGCGGGGTACCAAACTTTTTTCACCGGCAAATGGCACATCCAGGCTCCCGCCGACAAGGCGTTTCAAGTTGCCCAACATATTCGCGGCGGCATGCCGAACCAAACACCACAGGGCTACAACCGACCACTCCCCGACAAGCCGGATCCGTGGAGCCCTTACGACGTGAAGTTCGACGGCTTTTGGAAGGGTGGCAAGCACTGGAGCGAAGTCGTCGCGGACGACGCGGTCGGCTACATCGGCACCGCCAAGAAAGATGAGCGGCCGTTTTTCATGTACATCGCGTTCAACGCGCCGCACGACCCGCGCCAGGCGCCGAAGGAGTACGTCGACCGCTACCCGTTGAGCCGCATCAAGGTGCCGGAAAACTATCTCGACGAATACCCGTACAAGGACGCCATCGGCTGCAGCGCCAAGTTGCGCGACGAGAAACTCGGGCCGTTCCCGCGCACGCATCACGCGGTGAAAATTCACCGCCAGGAATACTACGCGATCATCGAGCACATGGATGCGCAGATCGGCCGCATCCTCGACGCGCTCGACGCGTCCGGCCAGGCGGAGAACACCTATATTTTCTTCACCGCCGACCACGGGTTGGCGGTCGGGCATCACGGGTTGTTCGGCAAACAGAATCTATACGAGCACAGCACGCACGTGCCGTTCATCGCGGTTGGCCCAGGCATCAAGGCCAGCCACAAGATCGCCGCGCCGATCTACCTGCAGGACGTGATGGCCACGTCGCTGGACATCGCCGGGGCCAAGCGCCCGAAGCAGGTTGAGTTCCAGAGCCTGCTGCCGCTGCTCAGTGGCAAGACCACGGAGTCCGAAGTCAGGGCCGTTTACGGCGCGTACTTAGGCCTGCAGCGCTCGGTCACGGTCGGCAACTGGAAGCTCATCCTTTATCCGAAAATCTCCAAGGCCCGCTTGTACAACATCAAGCGGGACCCGCTTGAGATGAAAGACCTTGCCGACAACAAGAAAACAGAGAAGGTCATAAAACGATTGTACAAGCGGCTGTTGAATCTTCAAAAGGCCAACAACGACTCGCTGGATCTCAAGGCAGCTTTCCCCAACCTGGGCTAACCCTTATTTCCCAACAACTCTTTGAGCAATCCAATTGATCGGCCGGCGATACAGCGGACAACAATCTTCACGACACTTTTAATGCTTGGCCTTGGCCAAGCAGCAATCGCCGCCGAGCACTCCATCATCGCGCCGGAAAGCAAAGGTACCTTCCGCGGACGGCCCACCGTCGCTGCTGTGCGCGTCACCAAGACCCCCGACATCGACGGCCATCTCATTGACGAAGCATGGAGCTATGCCAAACCGGCTGGCGAGTTCCTCCAAAAGGAACCCAAGCAGAATATACCACACTCACAGCGCACCGAGTTTCGTGTACTCTACAATAATGATACCCTATTTGTTGGCGTGTGGTGTTTTGATACGGAGGCTCGCAATATTATCGCCCACACCATGGAACGTGATGTCACAATGCGTTATGAAGACATGGTGCATATCACCCTGGACACCTTTCAAGACCGTAGAAATGGCTATCGGTTTACAGTAAACCCTATTGGGGCTCGAGGTGATGCAACTGTTAGTAATAACACCTCTCTTAACAAGGCATGGGATGGCGCCTGGAGATCAAGAAGCCAAAAACATGCCTGGGGTTGGAGTACTGAGGTAGCCATCCCTTTCAAGTCATTGAGTTTTAATGAAAAGAACGACAGCTGGGGAATCAACATCTACCGGAATATTGGCCGTTTTGGCGAGCGAGGTCAGTGGGCCAACTCGCGTCGAACCAGTCGCAGCTATCATGTCTCCGGATGCGGCGACTTGACTGGACTACACGGTCTAAGACAGGGGATGGGGCTAGATATCACACCCTATGTGACTGGCAAATACAGTAAAAACTACGACTCCAGCGATTCTGATCTACTTGGGGATTTTGGAGTTGATATTCGCTATCGACTCACGCCCAGCCTAACCGCCCTAGCCAGCGTAAACACCGATTTTGCGGAGACGGAAATCGACACGCGCCAAGTCAACTTCACACGTTTCCCACTGTTCTTTCCTGAGAAACGGCAATTTTTCCTCGAGGACTCTGGCATCTTCGGTTTCGGGGGCGGAGAATCATCCCGCCGCCGCTCGCGGGATTCCTCGGACGCTCTGTTAATGCCTTTTTTTAGTCGGCGTATCGGCTTAAGCAGCAAAGGGCACATTACCCCCATTCATTTTGCCGGAAAAGTGACGGGACGAATAAAGGACTACAACATCGGCCTGCTCAACGCGGTGGTGGAGGGAAACGACCACCCTCGCAATGCTTTCGTTGGCCGCGTCAGTCGCAATGTATTCGAGCAATCGTCGTTCGGATTCCTGACAACGGTGGGTGATCCCAACTCGGATGAAATGAACTCGGTGACGGGTATCGACTTTCAGTACCGCAACACCGACTTC
>Ga0207966_1001435_pt1 | contig 13040 bp, 12 predicted proteins | sample Knorr_S23_td_NAD_FD_185611 | JGI IMG/M metagenome (GOLD analysis project Ga0207966, IMG submission 185611) | Marine microbial communities from Southern Atlantic Ocean transect - Knorr_S23_td_NADW_ad_2500m_LV_B (SPAdes) (version 2) | ecosystem: Environmental > Aquatic > Marine > Oceanic | place... | reverse complement strand
CCGTGGGCCTTCGATCGACTGGATCCCATCGAACCCGAGCAGCGTCACAATGTTCAGCTCCAGGGGCGTCGGTACTGAAGAGTCGGCTCCGTTTGCCCGGTTAATCACCACTGTCTCTCCCTGTGAAAATGTCGAACCGCCGATTGCCAGCCACGCCAGGTAGCTAAGCAATAGGAAGATAAGCCCGAACCCAACCACCCTGTGCATCGGTACCTCACGCTCCGCGCTGTTGTGCCAAATGATTCCCGGGAGAGCTCAACACCTGTGCTCAGAAATACGTTAGATGCAGATGAAAGGGGTTCAGGCGCTTCAGACTTGTCCCAAAGGATTCAAGTTGGGGTAACGTCCCTCGGACCCGCAGATAATTGCCGACCAGGAAATACGTGGACCATGAACTGCGCGATGCTAGAATTCGGGCAGGACCGGACCCGGTCTGGCCAGGCATCTAACCTGGACCGCGCCCACTATTACCAGCGGTCGTTTCAACGGCAAAAACTCAGAGGCATTTCGATTCACCTATCTCGGCTTTCGCTTACCGGTTTTCGAAATCACACGAACACCGATCTGGAGCTGCGCCCCGGTCTGACCCTTTTCCAGGGCAACAACGGCGAGGGTAAGAGCAACCTGCTCGAAGCCGCCTACATGCTTGCGATCGCCAAATCCTCCCGCGCCTCCAACGATCGTGAACTGGTCAACTGGTCGTTGGCGGAATCTGGCGGGCACATGCAAGTGCTCGGGGTGGGTCGTGACGGCGATACGACCATCCAGGCCCAGATCGACGTCGATGTAACAGCAGCTGCAGCATCTGCATCGGCAGGATTTCGAAAAGGTCTTCGCGTAAACGGGATCAAGCGCTCGGCGACCGACTTCGTTGGCAGCCTGAATGTGGTGTTTTTCGAGGCCGACGACCTCGAGATTATCCATGGCTCGCCAGGAAGGCGCCGCAGGTACCTCGACATCCTGATTGCACAATCGGACCCCGCCTACCTGAAGTCTCTCCAACGCTACGGGCAGGTAGTCAGTCAGCGGAACCAGCTGCTGAGGAGAATCCGCGAGGGCGTTGCAGGAGACAAAGAGCTGACGTTCTGGGACGAAAGGCTGGCATATGAAGGAGCAAGAGTCACCGATTCTCGAAGAAGGGCGGTCAACGGCCTTAACGAACATGCCGTACCGGCGCACGCCGATCTTTCGGACGGCGGTAGACTGCAACTTGAATACCGGCCAAGAATCACAGCATCGCCTGGTACCAGATCGGAAGAATCACCCGATGTCGGTTCGATGAACTCCGAAACGATTGAGCAGGAGATTGCGAAGGCCCTTCCGGCGGTGCGGCGAAGGGAAGTTGCACAGGGCGCGACCGTTGTCGGGCCGCACCGGGACGACCTCATGATTTACTTGAACGACACCCCGGCAGGGCAGTTCGCATCCAGGGGCCAGTCGCGCATAATTGCGCTCTCGCTGAAACTTGCCGAAGCCATCTTCGTCACCCGCTCAACCGGTCGCACACCGGTGCTGGCTCTCGACGATGTTCTCTCGGAACTAGACCCTGCGCGACGGGAGCGCGTCCTTGCGGCCGCGAGTGAGCACGAGCAGGTACTGCTGACCGCTACCGAATCAGAAATCGTGCCCTCGGGATTTCTTGAAAAAGCTGATATTTATACCGTCATGAACGGACGGGTGACACAGGATGCCATTGCCAGTGCCTCCAGTTAAAACTCGGGGATCGCCAGTCCTCAATCCCGATCAGCTGGATCAAATCGACGACATTGTAGGCATCATCCGTAAGGCCAGTTACACCGTCGCGATGACCGGTGCGGGAATATCGGTCGAAAGCGGTATCCCGCCCTTCAGGGGTGCCGACGGCCTGTGGACGCGCCACGGAACTCCACCGATGGACGGTTATGCCCAGTTCCGCAAAGACCCTGTCGGCTGGTGGAACCGCAGGACAAACGAAAAGATCGACTCCCACGTAATGGAACTACGCGATGCCCTGGCAAACGCCAAACCCCATGTCGGTCACTTCGCCCTGGTGGGCATGGAGCGGATCGGGGTGTTGGATTCGGTGATTACTCAGAACATCGATGGGCTCGACGAAAAAGCGGGTCTTGTAAACCTGGTCGAAATTCACGGCAACCGGCAGAAACTGCGATGTGTGGAATGCGGCAACCGCGAATCGCTGGGCGAGATAGTGCCGCTCTTCGCCCCCGACCCGTGTGACGGATGCGGAGGTCTCGTCAAGTTCGATACGGTGATGTTCGGCGAGCCGATACCCGACGATGTGATGGCGGCAGCGAGGGCGGAAATCGACAGAGCCGACTGCGTGCTGGCGATCGGGACATCGGCGACAGTCAGGCCGGCCAGCGGACTACTGTGGATAGCGGAGGCCGCGGGGGCAAAGATCGTCGAAATCAACCCCACGGAGACGAAATTAACCCCGCTAAGTGAGGTATCTTTGCGCGCCACTGCAGGTCAGGCACTTCCTGCATTGCTGAACGCTCTGAGTTAGCGGCCAGCAGCCTGGCACCATTCGAGAGTAGAGCAAAAGATGGCACAACGCTGAAATGACGACACCGCTCGAACGAGAAATAGCCACCTACGCCGCAGCCAATCCGAAATCGGCTGAACTGCACGAGCGGGCAACTGAATTCATGCCCGGCGGCGATACCCGCGGTTCGATATTCTGGGACCCGTTCCCGCTTTATATCACCGACGGCAACAGCAGTGTCATAACTGATGCCGACGGGAACAAACGGCTCGACTTCATCAGCAACATGACGACGTTGATCCTGGGACACCGCCCGCCAGAGGTCACATCTGCACTGAAAGAACAGATTGAACACGGTCTCTCGTATTCGGCACCCAGCCCCCCGGTCGTCCGTTGGGCCAAGTTGATGTGCGATCGAGTGCCGTCCCTCGACAAGGTCAGGTTCGTAAACACGGGAACCGAGGCCACCATCAACGCCATCAGGGCAGCCAGGGCATTTACGGGTAAACGAAAACTTGTGAAGTGCGAGGGTGCTTACCACGGCAACCACGATGCCATCCAGATCAGTGTGATCCCGCCACTCGATCAGGCGGGAGACGCTGAATCGCCACAGGCGGTGGCAGCGTTCCCCGGCATCTCCGATACGGCCGTCGATGATATTTTCATCATCCCGTACAACAACATCGTTGCAGCTGAAAAAATCATCCGCGAGCACGCCGACGAACTGGCCGCGGTAATTGTCGAGCCGGTGAATGGCCAGTGCGGGATGATACCGGGCAAGCCCGAATTTCTTGAAGGGTTAAGACGGCTGACCGACGAACTGGGAATCGTGCTGATCTTCGACGAGGTGATCGCTTTCCGCATCGCTTATGGCGGTGCCCAGGATTACTACGGAATAACGCCCGACCTGACCTGTTTCGGAAAGGTCGTCGGTGGTGGGATGCCCGTAGGGGCGTTCGGGGGCCGGGAAGACATCATGTCGATGTGGGACCCTTCAAACGGAGGTGCCACAGTTCAGCACGCCGGCACATTCAACGGCAACCCCATGACCGCCGCCGCGGGGATTGCCACGCTCGAGGCGCTGACCCCTGACAGGTACGAGTACCTCGAACGATTGGGCGGCCTGCTGCGGCAAGAACTCAGGGCGCTGTTTGCGGAACTTGAAGTCCCGATGGGCGTGACCGGAATCGCTTCACTGTTCGCACTGCAGTTCACGGCGGAGGAAGTTATCGATTACCGGACCTACAGGACGAACGATATGGACATGTTGAATACGATGTTCATCGGCCTGCAGAACGAGGGCTTCCTGATCTCAAGCCGGTGTGGGGGGAGTGTCTCGACCGTGCACACGGAAGACGACATCCATGCGTTCGTAACCGCGGTAAAAAACGTGCTGAAGCGGGCAGGCTACAGTTAGAACTTCAGGCTTGCGTCGCCGGCCGACTCACCGAACTCACCGCGCACGAACGATTTCATCGAATCGTTCTCGGCCGGCGCGGGCACCACTTCGTCCATGTCGTCTTCCATTTGCAGCTCATCGTTGATACCCATCGGGTCGTCGATGTCGAAATCGCCGATTCTTTTCTGTAAATAAGACGGGAATGAAGCTGTTCATGCCTGTTCCGGTGAGCGCCTTGTCTCCCTTACCACGACGATAACTGCCGAATCGGAAGTCGGGCCATCTGCCTGGTCGCAACCCGGTTGTTTGGATCGATGGCCAGCGCCGCCTTAAGCGACGCCCGCGCGTCCCGGTACTTGCTCAGCTCCAGATACGCTTTCGCCAGTCGGTTGTGGCAGCCCACATTGGCATCGTCGAACTCAATTCCTGTGAGGTTGACCTCGATTGCTTCTTCCCATCGTCCTTCGAGAGCATGGGCGATTGCCTCCTGCTAGATCATCTTGAAGAATCGTGTTAATTCCAGGGGCTGACTCTGGCTGACCATCTGGTTTCTCAGAGAACCGTTTTCATGCGAAAAGATCGATGTCCGATAACTTGCTACAGACGTGATATCGGTGAAAAGTGCCCGCCCTGTGCTGACACACGCTTTGTGTGGGCGCTAGCACACAGGTTTTGCATATGTGCAACTTGTTGATCGAGGTGTGAACCGTATCCGCGGGGTGTGCGGGCGCGGCAACCGGGCGTGGCGTTATCTTCGCGAGGCAGAAGTCAGTTACGGGTGTGTGAGCCTAGAGCCCGAGCGGCTATCCGCGGACCCGCAACCAGGTAAGTTTGATGAATGCTTCGAAAGCGATGGCGAACGACATTTTCGACTTGCCCGCTGTGCGTTCCATGAACACATACGGAAGTTCGACAACCTTCAGCCCGGCCTTCTGGCACCGGAACGCGACCTCCGCCTGGAACCCGAAACCGGTCAAACGCATGCGGCTGATCCCTATCGTTTCCAGGCCCTCTCGCCGGAACGCCTTGAAGCCCGCGGTGGCGTCTTTCACCTTTATCCCCAGTACGAGCCGAATCCCGACGTTGCCCCAGTGCGAAAACTGCTTCCTGCCCCAGCCCCACGCAGGATCGACCCCGCCGCCATCGGTATAGCGAGAGGCTACGACAACGTCTGCGGAATCGAGTTTGGAGATCAGGGCGGGCAAGACCTCGGGCGGGTGCGACAGGTCGGCGTCCATCTCCACTATTTGCTCCGCACCCGTATCAACGGCCATCTGAAGCCCCATCATGTAAGCGGTGCCCAGTCCGAGCTTCCCTTCACGGTGTACGACTAAAAACATGCCCGGAAAGTCGTCGGCCAATCGGTCGGCAATGTCGCCGGTGCCATCTGGCGAACCGTCGTCTACCACGATGAAACCCAATCCGGGGATATCCTGCGCGACTACCTTCTCGATCAGCAAAGGAAGAGTTTCGGCCTCGTTGTATGTCGGCACTACGATCGCGACTTTCATGGGACCGACGTCAGTGGGGCCGGGCTGTTCCGGCTCGCGTGTCATAGGTTCGTCTGATGTCTCGCGGGTCAACTAAATACCCAGCTTCATCGATTTGTGGGTGACCATGATGCAGGTGTCCATCACCACCGAAAGGCCTTCGCTCATAGCCAGTGCCGCGGCCTGTTCCCTCACAATTCCCTGCTGGAACCACAGCACCTCGGCCCCGGCAGTGACCGCATCTTCAGCGACCGGCAAAGTGAACTCCGACCTCCTGAACACATCGACGATATCCACCCCGTTAGGCGCTGGGATGTCCGAAACCGAGTCGTACGCCTTCAGTCCATTCCAACTGTCGATGTTCGGGTTTACCGGATAGATCGTGTATCCGGCGCGTTGCAGGTACTCGGAAACGTACCTGCTCGCACGGTCCTCTCGTTCGGAAATCCCAACAACTGCAATCGTCTTTGCCTTCTGGAGGAACGAATAAAGTTCGGCCAATGACGGGTTGATGAACACTGTTACAATCCGCTCTTTCGGCCAACGATTCTGTACTTGCCGAGCAGGTTTCTGGCTCCCACCTTGGCTACATCGATTACCGAGAGCACGCCTTTTGTCAGGGTCATTTTCGACCCCGCACCGTAGTACCAATCGATCGGCACCTCGCCGACGGTGAAACCGGCTTTGTTCGCCATTACAAGCAGCTCAACGTCAAAGGCCCAGCCATCGAGGGACTGGTGCGGAAACAGCCGCTCGGCGGCCTCGGCAGAAAACAACTTGAAACCACACTGGGTGTCTTCTATGCCCCGGAGCGCGAGCACCTTGACCGCATAGTTGAACAGTCGACCCTTGATGTGCCGGCTACGCGGTTCGTTGAACCGCCTCGCGCCCGGTGCTTCCCTGGAGCCGATCGAAACGTCGTACGAGGGACTGCCAATTTCGTTTATAGGGCCACTGACAACGTCTCCCCCCGGACCGTTGAAGAACCGGCCCAGGTTGTATGCGGGCATCGAAAGATCGGCATCGCAAAGGAACCGCCACTCCCCCGCGGCCTCCGCCATCCCCCGCCTCACCGCAGCGCCCTTGCCAGCATGCGCTACATCGACCAGCCGCACCCGGACGTCAGTCTCGCCTATCTCCGCGACAATGCTCGCTGTCGAATCAGTCGAACCGTCGTTCACAACAAGAATCTCCCATGCCTTGTCCTCGGCAGGCCAACCGGACAGATAACCGACCAGGTCCCTGACCGTAGACGCGATACGCGCCTCCTCGTTATAGGCGGGAACGACAACGCTGAGATACGGCTTGGTCAAGATTCGCCCGAAATGATTTTTGAGGTTGAAATCACGAGACCAACATTACGAGGCCAGGATGCACCCGGCAACAAGCGGAAACCGTTGGTTCTATCCGGTCTTTTCAAGCTCGAACGCATCGTGAAGTGCCTCCACCGCGTTCTGCACCTGGCTCCGTTCAATAATAGTGGTTATTCGAATCTCGGATGTCGTAATCATGTCGATGTTCACACCAGCCGCGGCCAGGGTCGAGAACATCCGGGCAGCGTAGCCCGGTGCGTTCTCCATACCTGTCCCTACGATGCTGACCTTCGCTAGGTCTGTACCTGCCACCACTTCAGCGAACTCGACATTCGTCTGATTGCGCTCGATTTCGGCTGCGGCATCAACGTCGGCCTGCGCCACGGTAAACGTAAAGTCGGTCGTGCCGTCCGAACTCGTGTTCTGCAGAACAACGTCGATGCTGATACCTGCATCGGCCAGCGGCTGCAGTAGACCGGCAGCAATGCCGGGCCTGTCTACAACCCCGCGAACGGTTATCTTCCCGACATTGCGGTCAACGGCAATGCCGGTCACGGCTTTACGTATTTCCATCGTCTGCTCTCCTCCGTGGATAAGCGTACCGGGTTCGTCGGAAAATGACGATGCGACATAAATGGGCATGTCGTACACCGCACCCAGTTCGATCGAGCGCGGGTTCATTTTTGCTCCGAGAGCGGCCATTTCCAGCATTTCGAGAAAGCCGATTTCAGCCAGCTTTCGCGCCCTGTCTGTCAGCCGGGGGTCGGTTGTGTAGATCCCATCGACATCTGTATAAATCTCGCAACGCTTTGCCTGCATGGCAACCGCAAGCGCCACCGCCGTCGTGTCTGACGCGCCCCTGCCGAGCGTGGTGATATCGCCCGAATCAGAGAGCCCTTGAAAACCCGCCACGATCACGATGCGGCCATTATCAAGTTCGCGGCGAAGCCTGTCGGTATTGATATCGGCGATACGGGCCGAGCCGTGAACAGAGTCGGTCTTGATGCCAGCCTGGCCGCCGCTGAGGCTGATCGCCCCGTACCCGCGTGTGTTCAGGGCCATGGCCATCAACGTTGCGCTGACCATTTCACCGGTCGATAGCAGATTGTCCATCTCACGGGCATCGGGTGTCGCTTCGCCGGTAACCGCGCTCGAGAGGGCGATCAGACTGTCAGTCGAATCGCCCATCGCTGAAACGACCACAATCACATCCGTGCCATCGTCTTTGAGGGTACATATCCGCTTCGCCGCGTTATGAATGAGTTTGGCGTTTGCCAGCGAGCTCCCGCCGTACTTCTGGACAATTACCGGCAGCGCTCCGCATTCAGGTGTCATGCCCCCGCCGCTCCAGATACCACCGACGCACCGGCTCGAGTCACCGCCAGGATCATCGTCTTGCCATCCACGCCGAAGTGACGTGCCGTCTCGGCCATCTCATAACTGATAGTCACCTCGCGCCCGGTGGCCAGCGCCAGCACCGAAGGTCCTGCGCCGGAAAGAAATGCACCGTGTGCACCCCCCGTTAGAGCAGCCGCAATCAGGTGCGGCATCGCCCCGAAACCCTCAGAACGCTGGGGCTGATGGAGCCGATCGTCGGTCGCGTACCTCAGTAGTTCGAGCCGACCCGTCGAAAGCGCATTTACCAGCAGTGCCGCCCTGCCGATGTTGAACACAGCATCGACGCGACTGATCCGATCAGGCAGGCGTCCCCTTGATTCATGGGTATTTACAAACATCTCCGGCACGAACAATACGGCGTTCAAGTCCTCAGGAATACTCACCTGGTCAACCACCCACCCCGCATCGCCGTTGTGCACACCGATCGTGCAGCCACCGTAAATGGCAGGCGCCACGTTATCAGGGTGACCTTCGATATCGGCTGCGATCATCGTCAGCTCTTCCTTGCTCAGGTCAGCACCGGAAATGGCCGACCCAGCCAGTAGACCAAGCACGATTGCCGACGAACTGCTTCCCATTCCCCGTGAGAACGGCACCCGATTCGTGCACTCGTATTGCAATCCCGGTACGAGTTCGCCAATGTAGTTGAAAACCGCCTCGACGCCCATCACCACCAGGTTGGAACTGTCCCGCGGTACCAGATCGGCACCCTCACCCACTGCCGAAACGCTGAACTCCCCACGGGTCAGTGTCAGCTCGTTCCAGATATCGAGTGCCATGCCGATGCAGTCGAAACCGGGTCCTAGATTGGCGGAAGTCGCAGGGGCGCGAACGGTGACTGTATTCAGAATCATTTTCGTGAGATGGGAATAAGTGAAACGAAATTGGCCGGTCTAATCACAGCCAGGGATAAAGGCACGATCGGTGAAATTCAGTTTTTTGAAAAAGATCGACTAATCGACTACCAGTTGTGTTTCGATCCAACCCTGCAAGTATAATCCGCCGTCGTACGTATGGACCGCCTTGAGAGTGATCCAATTTGGCACCAATTGAGCAATGCGATTGTCAGCGTGAGATGGTGCCCGATTTGGGCCGTTTTACCGTGTTATTGGAGAAAAGTAAAAGATATGTCGAACATCGTTGTAATCCTCGGCCTCGACAGCGTGAGCGCTCAGCTTCGCATGAAGGAATCTCTCGAAGTCGCCGAAGCGATTGGGGGAATCGACCTGAGATTCGTAGATAACGGCCAGACACTCGATGAAATCTCGGAGCAGTGCCAGGGCGCGGTGGTAATTCTCCCGCAGGGCAGGTACGAACATCTGACAGAACTGGCCGGAAAGGTGAGCACGCTGAAGTTAGTCCAGACCTCCAGCGCCGGGACCGACTGGATCGACAAGGCCGGGCTTGCCGAGTTGGGCATTGATGTCGCAAACAATGGCGGTGCGAACGCGGTAGCGGTTGCCGAGCACGCAATTGGCCTGATGTTCGCCGTTTACCGGAAGCTCGATGTCCAGATCGACAGCGTGAAAGAGGGCACGTGGATGAAGGGCGTCGAGGGCGAACGCAGCGAGTTTCACACTCTGGTCGGCAAGCGAGTGGGGATCGTCGGGCTCGGCCGGATCGGCTCACGCGTGGCCAAGCGACTCGCCGGGTGGGAGTGCGAGATTGTTTTCAGCGACGTTATCGATCACGACGACGACTACGTGGCAGCCACCGGCGCGAAACGCATCGAGCTCGACGAACTGCTTGAAACCTGCGACATCATCACCCTGCACGTACCGCTCGACCGCGCGACCAGACACATGATTTCCGATCGTGAACTCGGGCTCATGAAGTCGACTGCAATTCTAATCAACTCCTGCCGGGGTCCGGTTGTCGATGAAAACGCGCTGATTAGGGGACTCGAGGCCAGAGAGATTTTCGGGGCTGGCCTTGACGTGACCGAAATCGAGCCGATCGAAGATGACAACCCGCTGCCGAACATGCCGAATGTCGTAGTGACGCCGCACCTTGCGACCCGGGCCATCGAATCGGAAGTGAACGCCGTGCACTACACGATGGAAAACGCCGGCCGGGTCGTCCGCGGCGAAGCTCCCGAGTGGGTTGTGCCCGCGGTTTAATGCCGGATAGAGAACAAATTTGTGAGCTGCTGCGAGGTGCGTCAACCGTGTGCCATTCAGGCCGCTTCCACCGTTATAATCGATACGTTCAGCCAGTCGGGGTGTGGCGCAGCTCGGTAGCGCGCTTCGTTCGGGACGAAGAGGTCCTGGGTTCAAATCCCAGCACCCCGACCATTTATTGCAAACTAAGTCCCAACTGAACTTGATTTTCGGTTGGGGCCTTTTTGACAGCAGTTTTGACAGCAACCGGGAATCGGATCGCCCTTTGGCAACATTTCGGCTAGGGTTTCGATCGCACTGATTCAAGGGGAAACGCTGCACGCGTGGCAATCGCCACCAGTCCGGTAATCTAGGCAAACCCAGTCACCCGAGACCTCCTCGTCTGAACAGGTGCAACGTCAGAAGCTGCTGGTCATTTCCCGCGCCCCGGTTATTCTTTTCAGGTGACTCCCTCAACCTCCAAACCGAACAAAAACCTTCCTCCCAGACGAGCAGCATTCGTCAGGGAGTACCTCGTGGACCTCAACGCATCCCGAGCGGCCCGAGATGTTGGCTACGCGGCTAAGTCGGCATCTGTTGAAGGATCGAGGTTGCTTGCCAATGCCGAGGTACAAGCCGAGATTACGCGGCAGCGGGCAATTCTGATGGAACAGTCCAACGTCACGCCCGAGAAAATCGTTGCCGAGCTTGCGGTAATAGCGTTCTCCGACCTGGGCGATTACAGCCGCATTCATCCAGACGGCACAGCGTCGATCGAGCTGGGCAACATGCCAACAGGTGCGACAAGAGCCATCGCATCTCTGAACACGGACGCCACCAGGACGGCAACTGGTAGGCAGACGGCGAAGATTCGGATCAAGCTGCACGACAAACAGGTGGCGCTGGTTTCACTGGCGAAGATGTTCGGACTGCTGACGGGTGACTCGCCGGGTGTGTCGGTGGTCGTGAATCAGGCCGAAACTGTCGAACTGGCGACGCTTTCGACAGCTGAGCTGAGGCGTGGCGTCGAGCTTTTGGCGCTGTCTGAGGGTGAAAACCCGCGGATTTCGGCCCCAAATGAGGCGATTTCAGGCGATCAAGAGCAGGATTCGCCGACTTGACCGCCCCGCACGGGAGCGGAGCGACTTCCTTTTAGAGCGGAGGTTCGACCGGAGCGAGCGAGGGCGAGAGAGAGGCCGACCCTGGAGACCTCGGTCCGACCGAGGTTTGATTGGACTGGGATTTTTTCTACACGAAATTTTTAGTAAATGTTCCGAGTCAAACCAAACGGCCCAGAGAATCTCGATTTGTTTTCATGGACGCCGAAAGACAACTCCGCTTCTAATAATCAGATCTGCTCAGTAGATGAGGAATGATGCTATTCTGCCCCGACGCTGAGTTCTGACAGATCCATCACACCGGCAGCACAATCCCTTGCGGATCCTCACCCGCCATCAACCGCCTCGCATTCCCAACAGCGTTATCGATACTCTTCTCACGAGCCTCAACGCTCAAACCTGCACGATGCGGCAACAACACAACATTGTCCCTACCCATCAAAGCGTTGCTTTTATCGATCGGCTCAATCTCCGTCACATCCAACCCCGCGCCAGCGATCTGGCCATCATCCAAAGCCCGAATCAAAGCCGCCTCATCAACAACCGGACCCCGGCAAGCATTGATAACAATCGCTCCCGGCTTCATTCTGCCAAACTCTCGATCCGACAAAATCTTCTCCGTTGATCGATCCAACGGCACGTGCAAACTAATCACATCTGAAGTCTCAATCAACTCATCGAAATCGACCCGAGCAGCACCCGCCGCGGCCTCGTACTCAGCTGAATACGAAACCACATCCGAAAACACAACTTCACACTCCCAACCAGCCAAACGCTTCGCCACCCGCGAACCAATCTGACCCAGCCCTACAATCCCAACACGCTTCCCAGTTAGCTCGTGAAACCGACCCCAATCCGAAACGAACCCGGCACCATAAACGCCCTTGTTGTTCGTGTCGTTCCACTGCACCATCAACCTGCGATACGTCGAAACGATCAACGCCACCGTTACCTCGGCAACTGCTACAGCATTTCCACCCATATTGTTCGCAACCCGAACACCACGCTCACTCATCTCAATCTTCGGAATCGTGTCCGTCCCCGCACTCAAAGTCTGAATCAGCTGCAATCTCGGAAACAAATCAGCAACCTCAGCACTCCGTACACCACCCCCGCCTACCACCATCACCGTCTCAGGATGACCCCCACCAACTTCTAGCAAATCAGTCCCCTGCGGGAATCCCACAACCTCCATCTCCGGACCCACACCCGACTCAAACCGCTCAGCCTCCCACGGCTCCTGGTATAGAAAAAGAGTCTTAAAATTCGCCATACAAAAACAAACACCCCAATTAGTAAATAATCAAAACCCCAACCCGCGAGAAGCATAAGCCCAGCCCACCCCGATTACGACACATCTCCAAGTCGAAACTCAACTCGACTTTATGCCCCACGAAGTGCCCAATGCCAGCACCAAGCTGCGCGTGCAACTGTCTCCTCGCCGATGAAAAGTTCTGACAGACTCCTGTGCACCGGTTCTGTCAGAACTCAGCGTACGTCCCGAAAACGGGTCGACCTAAATACAGGATTCGTATCAGTAATTAAGCCAACAGCTCGCCTTGATATGTCGTCGGCCGGCACCGCCCCAGTTGATGACCGGTTCCCCCAGACGGTTGCACCGTTGTCACCTCAGTTTCAGCTGGTCATTCACCGGGCAGTTACTTCCACTGGTCCAGGCCGAGGTGTGCCGGATTTCCAATGAATCCAGCACAATTTGCAATATCGACCCGGTAAATCG
>Ga0207966_1001434_pt1 | contig 13044 bp, 9 predicted proteins | sample Knorr_S23_td_NAD_FD_185611 | JGI IMG/M metagenome (GOLD analysis project Ga0207966, IMG submission 185611) | Marine microbial communities from Southern Atlantic Ocean transect - Knorr_S23_td_NADW_ad_2500m_LV_B (SPAdes) (version 2) | ecosystem: Environmental > Aquatic > Marine > Oceanic | place... | reverse complement strand
GGCGGTGCCCGCATATCCAACGTCGTCCATGTCCACGTGCCCGGCAAAAAGACTATCGAATTTGGTAATCATGTAATTCCTCTCGTATCAATTCGAACCAGGGTTTCTTAATTGTAGCTGCCGGGAGTTGGCTGTCAACCTGTTCCAGAATGCCAAATCAAGACTTCTAGGGGCTTGCGGTGATGGGTGCGTCGAACTGCAACTCCAGCCTGATGTCGTCATCCACCGACAGCAAAAAGAGCTTTTTTGGTTTCTTCATATCGAAGGTGCTGGAAGGGAAGTTAATCGTCATCAGGCCCTTGGCGCCGTCGGGACGGAACTAGACGGTTGCGTCCCAAGTCAGCGGCACCGTTTCACCGTGCACCGTCATGTCCCCTGCGATCTGAAACACCGCTTCTCCCTGGCATGGGATGGGCCACGGCATTCCCGGCGTCTCACGAACCACCAGCTCCGCCAAGGGGAATTTCTCCGACTCCAACGAGTTGGTCCGCAAGAATTCGTCCCTATCGTCTTCGTCACTTTGCAAGGAGAGCAGGCCCACTGTGATCTTAGACTGGCCGGCCACGACCGCGCCGGAGCCGTCAAACACCAGCGACCCGCTAACCTGCCGGGTTTGTCCGACGGCATCGTTGGGCAGATTTACTCGGGCGAACTGTTCTCGAACCCGGAATCGGGCAATGGAATTCCCCGACAAATCCACGGCTACGCGGCTAGCCCCACCATTCAAGCTTTGATCGCTGTGGGAACAAGACGGCGGCGGTGCCGCCGTGGGCGCTTCAGTGACCGTGGGAAAGTCGAACTCACGAAAAATTTAACATGGCAGCGTCATTGAATCATACGACGCGCTAAAGGATGCAGATTCGAACGGCATGAGCGCTACGGGAATAACCGTTAACGAGATTCGCTGGGGCGTAGATCGGGTGATTCACCCAAGGCTCCATCGGCAATCTGTATCACGCTGTCGCATATCCCGGCCAGTGTCAAATCGTGGGTTGCGATTATTATCGTTGCCTTACTCTCTTTAACCACGTCCTTCAGGATGCTCCCGATGGACAAAGCCGTGGTGGTGTCCAGTTCGCCGGTAGGCTCGTCGGCAAAGATGGCTTCCGGACCGGTGACCAAAGCCCGGGCGATGGATACCCTCTGCTGCTCGCCGCCGGACAGCTCGTAGGGCCTGTGCCGTGCCCGGGGGCCTAGGCCTACCAGGTCCAGGGAGGCCATAGCACGGCGGCGACGATCCCGCCAAGAGACTCCGCTGATATGCAACGGCAGTTCGACGTTCTCCTGAGCGGACAACAATGGCATTAAGCCAAAAGACTGGAAAACAAACCCAATCTTGTGGCGGCGAAGCTCCACGAGGTCGGACTCACTGAACGTGGCCAGGTCCCGCCCTTGGAACATAACCTTGCCGTTGGTGGGCCGGTCCAACCCCGACAGCAGATTCAACAGAGTGGTCTTACCCGATCCAGACCGGCCAACCACCGCCATCAACTCCCCTTTGGGCACTTCCAAGTTCACGGCATTAACCGCGGTCACGGCCGTTTCGCCGCTACCGAAGACCCTGCTCAAATCTTCGGCCGATATTATGCTCTCCGGACGGGGTCTGGAGTCCCGGAGTCCCATCATGACGCCGGGGTCTCCCTTCGATAATTACCCCGGCTGGGGCGTGGCCGGTCGCCAACCGGCTTGATAGTGATCGTGCCGTCTTCCAGACCGGCCTTGGCCAATCCTCCCACTCCGAATTGCTCCGTCATCTCTTGAGGAAGCTGGAGACGTCCCGCCCGGTCCACCACCAGGTACTCCTCTTCCACCCGGTCTCCCTGGCGCTGGAAAGTTGGACTGGAGTAGCTCTCCGAGCTTATCCGCCCGTCCCGGATATTGACCACCCGGTCAACGAAGTGGGCGACGCCGGGATAGTGGGTAACCATCACCACGGTGACACCGAATGTCCGGTTCAAGTCCCGGAGCATCTCGAAGACATCTCCGGCGGTCTGAGTATCGAGTTCGCCGGTGGGTTCGTCGGCCAGTAGAAGGTTCGGACGGTTGGCCAAAGCGACGGCGATAGCCACCCGCTGTTGTTCGCCGCCGGATAGTTGGTAAGGTAGACGGCCGGCCTTGTCTCCCAAACCGAGGGAGGACAAAAGCTCGGAACTCCAGGTACGCCGTTCGGAGGTGGATGTGGCCGCCATCGCCATCGGCAACTCGATGTTATCGACCACACTCAGGTAGGGCACCAGGTTCCTGCCGGTGGCTTGCCAAACGAACCCTACGTCTAGCCGCCGGTACATCACCAACTCGCTGTCGGAGATGTCCAGAAGGTCCCGCGACCCGACACGCACCTGTCCCGCCGACGGACGGTCCAAGCCGGCTAAAACGTTCATCAAAGTGCTTTTACCGCTGCCGCTGGCGCCGATGATGGCGATCAACTCCCCGGTTTCCACTTCCAGGTCAAGACCCCGTAGAGCGACGACTTCAAGTTCGGCCCGCTTGTAAATCTTAAAGAGGTCTCGGCATTCTATGTAAAGCGGCTCCGTCCGTTCCAGACCTAACTGTTCCGGTTGGATGCCGGAGTCTTCTGGATGTCCTTGTGTCGTTACCAAATCGCTCCTCTGCGTTGATGCCTGCGATTTCTGCCGCCGTTACGCCATCCCAGAAGAGAGCCCGGGAATGGCCTTGATTTAACCCTCACCGATGCGCAGAACCTGATGTATCTCCATTTTGGCGGTAAACCATACCAACCATAATACCGTGGCCAAAGTAACCGCGCCAAGGATTATATAGGACACGGACAACGTTACCCAGTTGGTCTCCAGGACCATCCGGGGAGTAACTTTGGCGCCCTCTTCCGCCACCTCCATCAGCGGCAGCAGACTTACACCGATCAAATATCCGGCCAGGGTGCCCAAGGAAACGCCGCAAACGGCCACCAGGAACACGCTGAACCAGACAGTGCCGTTCAATTGGATCCTGGAAGTTCCGAGAGTACGGAGCAAAGCGAATTCGGTTTGCCGTTCCTTAGTGTCGATGAATGAGAAGAGCATGACACCTAGGGCGCTGGCCAGGACCAACGCCAGGAACATCAACACCAGAAGCGCTCCCCAACCGGCATTGACTAGAGGTTGGTCCACGCTATTCAGAACCATATCCGAAGCTACGAGGGTTTTTCTGGTTCGCACCCCATTATTGTCCAAGGAATCGACTATCGCACTGCCGTCCCCGCCGGACGCGCCTGGATTCACCCACAATTCGTTGGAGCCACCGGTGGGCCTGGGGCTGTGCAAGTTAGATTGGCGGATGAAAGTTGCCAGGTCCACCACCACAAAGGGCCGCTCCGACGGGTCAAGCGTGGGAAAGTAGTCTACTACAGCTTTAATCTCCACCGGCAGGGAGAAAGTCGACAGGCCCACGGTTCGTACATCGCCCACTTCCGCATCGGCCAAGTCCAAGAAAGGCTGGCTCACCAAGGCTGGCAGCGGCCGCTCCGGCGGTCCGTGCCTGATGCCTCGCAATCCGATGCTACCCGGAGCCCAACTATAACGAGCCGAACCAACGGAGGCCGGGAGCACCACCGACTCGCTGGATTCCAGGCCGTACAGACCCGGCTTGGAGTAGTCTTCGATTATCTGCCAATTATCCAGACTGTGAAAACTGTCGACTATCTCGGCGCCGTTGGGACCGTTAACCCCCAACTCGCCAAAAAACATCGCGCCGGGGTCGGGTATGCCCCGCCGGCCCGTGATTTGAAGAGAGAGCAACGTATGCGGTGGCGTTATGGGTATCAGGCCCTCTCTGTCTTGGGACCTACTTCCACGGGTAAGAAGCGGCAAGATTTCGCCTTCTAAGCGTTTCCAGCCTCGAAACCCCAAATCGCCGATATGTACATCGAAGTGGTAGCCGTGGACATCTTTAAGCCTAGCCCGTAGCGACAGATTGGAGTTGGGCCGGCTAGGTTGCACCGATACGGTCAGAGACGTAGCCTCCTTAGGCAGCAGGATACCTTCCGGTCTATCCTGAGGGGCAGGCGCTAGTAGTGCGGTCAGCTCCTCCAAGGTCCTGCCCCCGGCGAAATCCGGCCGGTACCAGCCTACTTTGGCGAAATTGTCTGCCTCTACCGCCAGCAAAGTTCCCCTGGTGCTGAACCCGGTGGTGGTCACGTGACCGCTGGACCGTTGCACCTCAACCGCCCACTCGGCCAAACCATCGTCCATCACTCTTTTTGATATGCCTTGAAGCGGCGTTGGCCGAGACATGCCACCGTGGTCGATCCTCAGTCCGGCTCCAGCGGCGTAAAGGGCACGGTCTCTTTGGCTACGTTCCAACGTGGAAGAAAAGGCGCTGCCGATGAAGCCCAATGCCGTGGCGAACATCAGCAGCACGACCAGGGAACCGGGCACTACGGGATCTCTAGAAACGTGGCGGAGTCCCTGAACCAGCCAGGCCGGGGCAACCGGCTCGGAGATCCGGGCCAGCAGTCCCACCCCTATGGGGAAAATCCGCATCACTATGAGACCAACGGCCAATAGTAGCAGCACTGGTCCTATCAGCAGGCTATAGTCTAACTCCAACCCTTGGTTGCCCAAGGGGCGAACCAGAAAGGCGCCCCGATTCTGGATCTGCCACCACATAAGTGAGATCAGTCCCAGCAGCAGCATATCCAGGTAGTAGCGATGCACAAAGGGTGTCCGCGCCGGTCTAGCCCCGGATTGCCGGAACTCGACGATTCCCTGGCGAGCCGCCATCAGGGTCGTGCCGGTTAACACCACTACCCCCAGCAGACCTCCCGCCAATCCCACCAAGAAGGCATTTGACGAGAGGACCACCGGCACGGTGGCCAGATCCTCGCTCCCTCCGAGGCCGAAGAACACCTGCCCAAGGACCCGGACCACCGCCAGCGCCAGTAAAGGACCCAGAAGGGCGGCCGGAACGCTCAATATCAGCCCTTCAATCACAGCCAGCACTCCCACCTGCAACGAAGTGGCCCCCCTGCTTTTGAGCATGGCGATCTCAACCGCCCGGGACTTAACCACCAGTCCGGTGATCAAGGCGAGAAAATATGTAAGGATCCCGGTAATCATGAACAAGATCAGGTACAGCGGGATCCGGGCCAAGAGCAGTTGCTCTTTATAGTCGTTCAACACCTTATCCAACCTGATGCCGGTGCTGGAATTGTTGAGGCGGGTGCGCACATCGTATTTGACCAACCGGAGGACATCTAAAATATCGTCAACCTGCCCGGCTTCGATAGCCTCACGGTCCAAATAGTAGAACCATGTGACGTCGGTATACAACGTGGGATATAAAGCATAAATCTGGCGGAGAATGGCGTCTTCAGTGGTGAACAAAGGAACGATAGTCCACTTGTCATCTTGGTAGCTGAAGGCCTTCTTGGTCCCGTACCAAAACTCGTCATCCGGATTGTCTCTCTGGAAAACACCGACGATATCAACGGCGATAGGCGGCGGGTCGGGGAAAGAAGCGGCAGGCACAGCCTCCATTCTGGCGCCAACATCCAGCCCTAACAATTCGGCCCCCAAGACGTCTATCGCAACCTCCAGCGGTTGTCCAGGGACTGGGGAACCGCCATTCGGTCCGGTGTAAGGCCAGCGCCCTCGTAGAATCTTGCTTCGTTTCGGAGCAAGACCAGTCATATATTTAATTTCTCCCCTTGGCCGAATGTCGTTGGCCAATTCAAGCTGGGGATGTCCTAGGAAGAAAAAGGTCGACGTCTCGATGAGCCGGGCTTGATCATTGATGTAAGGCTCGAACCGGCTGGACACCCGCTTATCAGCGAAATCCAAGCCAGCCCGGTAATAGGCCGCCCGGCCTTCAACTGTGGGGGGTGCGTCTTGGCCGCTAAATACCCTCACCCAAACGTTGGCTTCCGGCGGAGAGGCTTGGGTCAAAGCATGCCGCAGGGCGGCCTCGGCCAGCATGTCGGAAAAAATCACTCCGCTGGCTAACAGGGAAACTGCCAGCAATATGCCGGCGAAGAGGACCAGTTCCAGCCACCAAGCGGAGATGATTCTCCGGACGGCGATTATGTATCCCAGGCGTGCAAGAGCTACCATTCTCCAGTCCTCAACACATCAGGAACGTTGAGCCGCCTAACGAAGACTAACGCGACCAACAACCCCAACAACGTGGCCACGATCAGGCCGCCCAAGGCGCCCACAACCAGCCCATCTTGCACCTCCAATACCATCGGAGGTATGATCGGTCTTGCCCGGGCGTCGATGTCCAAGAATCCCAAAACCCACCCGCTTAGCCAGATTCCAACTACGCTACCTACCACCAATCCGAACATCGCCGTCAACCCGCGCTCAAGCGCCAGGGATAGCGCCAGTTGAAGCCTGGAGAAACCCAAAGTCCGAGCAACCGCCAGGTCCACCCTAGAGGTATGGATCGCCACCAATGAGTGAATCACAAGGGTGAGCAACACAGCAATCGTAATGGCGGTCATACTCAGGAACGTTAGGCCGTTCCAGCCTCCTCCGGCTAGGGGGTTTCGACGTGCCGTTTGCACCAATACGTCGCGGTCCTTGATGGAGACATAGGCGCCGATCCTCTCTTGCAGAGATGCGACCACCTGAACGCGGTCGACATCGCCCTTTAAGGACGCCCAGAACGCGTTCGGTTCCTTAACCCTCTCCAAGGACGTCCGGCGCGCATATTGTTTATAGGGCTCCAGGGGAACGATCAAGAAGGGCCGGGTTAACGGGTTTAACGTCGGAAAGTAGTCCGTAGTTCCTCGAATCACCACCGGGACTAATCTTCTACCCGCTTTGACCCGAACTATCTGACCCACGGAAAAGCCCGGTCCGCCGATCGCCGGCACTGGGAAGGGGTCCGGCGGAATAACGATACCCCGTGGCGCGTCTTTGAATGTTTCCTCCCAGGTGAATCTAAGTCCGGCGTTGCCTGACCGGGCCGCCGTAGTCGCGCGCTCAACTACATCAGGAGCTTGGCCCTGGTTCGCCAGCGGCACCCACCTGCCGGAAGATTCGAAATTCTCTACGACCAAGCCTCCTGAAGGGCTGGAAGGACTCTTGACAGTGACATCATCCAAACTGATGGTCCCAGGCGGGGTTCGGGCGAAAGATTTACGGCTTAGATAAAACGAAACCAACCGCAAAGGCTCGCCCGACGGATTCACGTTGTCATTGATTTCCTCTTCCAAGTAGGTCCATCCGGATCCAGGTCCGGCCCCGCTTGCGTTGCGGGCTGATAGCCCCGTCCTGGCCTTGGAAACTTCTCCCAGAAACAGGTTATGAAATCTTCCTTGGCTGGTGTAGAACCGAGTCCATAGGTTCAGGTCCGAAACAAGAGTCCCGCTGTTCAGTCCGGTGAGATCAACCCACACCCCGATACTTGTAGTGTCGCCGGGGAGCAAGATTCCAGAACCAAATCCGGAAGACGGGAGGAAAACGGGTCGCAGCGGCTCCATCAGCTCCGATAAGCTCTTGCCGGCAAAGTCTTCCCGAAACCACACGATATCCGGCAGTACTTTGGGATCCACAGCCATAAGGGTAGCCGAATCGCCCGGCAGAACATCCAATATTGTCACGGACTCTCTTACGATGGGGCTGAATGTCCGGATGGCTTCATGCTCCTCCAACGTTTGGGCGTCTCGACTAGACAAGGAAGGCCCTGACATCGATAGCTCGCCGCCACTGGAATACAGAGCTTGATGGGTCTGACTTGCGGACAAAGTCGGCTGGAACGATGCGCCGAATACCCCCAGGGCCGCTGCCAGCGCCAGGATGACAACCAACGAGCCATGGGGCAGAGGATCTCGAGCGAACCGGGCCAGTGGAAAGGACACCCAGGCAGGAGCAAGCCGGTCGGCGGACCAGGACATTAGACGGACCACCAAAGGCAACACTCGCAGCACGACGACCGCCACGACAACCAACACCAACGCGGGGCCGAAAAGCAGCAGGAAATCTACCTTTACTTCCCCGCTTTCCAGGTCACGGATCAGAAATCCCTCTCGTCCCCGGATCTCCCACAGCAAGAAACCCAAGATAAACAACACCAAAATGTCAATGTAATACCGCTGCAAAAGCGGCAGAGTAGGCGGCCTAGCCCGGGACCGCAGGGACTCAACGATGCCCAACCGGGCCCGGTTGAAGCTGGAGGTCAACAGCACGATTAGGCTTAGTACACCCCCTATGGCCCCCATCAGGAACATATCCGTTGACAGGACCACGGGGATACTTCCTCCGGTTCCGCCGACGGGATCAACAGTAGGCGCCAGGAGAAACCGTACTATAAGCAGGGCCAAGAACGGCCCCACAATCATGGAGGCCAGAACAACGAATCCCTCGCTCACGGCCAGGATCCCACTGACCTGCAAGATACTGGCGCCCCGGCTGCGCAAAAGACCCGACTCGTCCGTTTGGGAGCGGGCCAGCATCCCCACAACCATGATGAGAAAGTAGATTATAACCAGGACTACCAGGGAGATGAACACAAAGATCGGCACGCGGGCCAGGGTCAGCGCCAGCCGGTATTCCTTTAGCGCCGGTTTCAGGCCGGTAAGGATCCAAGAGCGGGGAAACTGCCGGTTGATGTCCGTCTCCAACCCTTTGATAGCATCCTGGGCCGACTCTACCAAAGACGACTTAAGCACGGTCGTGTCCAAGAAAAGGAACCAGGTAAAGTCACCCACCATGGAGGGGTACTTGGCTGCTACTCCATCAAAAAATGTCTCTTCGGTGACGTAGATAGGGAGCAGGATCGGACCGCCGTCGTCCCGGGTGATGAAGTAGGAGGACGGGCCGTTCATCCAATATTCTTCGGTGGGGTCGATGGGGTCCGCCGTGCCCGTAATGGTGACCGAGATCCGCTGGCTCGGGTCGTTGATAAACGGGTAGAGATCTACCTGTTGACCGACACTGATGGCCATCTGGCGGGCCGCGGTCCTTCCCAGCACCGCCTCTATGCTAACACCGTCGACGCTGATCACCGGGGGCCCCACCGGCCAGCGGCCCGCCACGAGGGTCGAGTGTTCTTGGAACCCCGTGAGAAAGAAGGGACGTCCGATCGGCGCATCCAAAGGCGGAGAGCCGTCCGACGGGACGGTGCGCAACCGGATGGATCCTCGAACGATCCCGTAGCGTCCCATGCTCCGGATCATGAATCCCAGGCGAGATTCCGAGATTCCTTCCACCGCCGAACGGAGTTGAGTGTAGTCCGCCGTCCCGATGGGACGATTCTGGGTTATCAGGTGGACGTTCAGCACCCTGGGGGAAGTCGAAGCTAAGGTATGACGCAGCCCCCCTTCAGCCAATACCCGTGAGTAACCCGCTCCAACGGCCATCAACGTGACCGCGCTGATGATGCCGAAGGAGGTGATTACCAAGAGCGGCCAAGTGGAACGGATGCGTCTTCGCAGCAGCCAGTAAAGTAAAGTGGTCCAGCCCATTACTTATGCTATGACGGGTGTAAGTATTTCGACTCACCCATATGGTCGGATGTAGGCAACCATGTCAACTTCCGCGTCAACTTTATCGAACGGGAGTGTAATGGCGGCTAGGATAACTGTCAACGTTGTGCGCGAACCCAAGGCGAACCAAGAACCCATTCTGAGCTCCGGTTCGGTTGTATGGCGCATCAAGTTGGAGAACATCGTGTTACGCAGTCCATAGATCCCGGAGAAAGTCGCCGGACACGACTGCTCCCCATGCTATAATCCGCCCGCGTTTGGCAATGTTGAATAGCGATTTGTAACTGCGGTTTTTTTAGATCAAAACTCTCGCATCCTCAGGAGGTGGGACCCTTGGGTAAACTGGATGGCAAAGTAGCATTGGTAACCGGCTCGGGCCGTAACATCGGCCGGGCTACGGTTTTGAAATTGGCTGGAGAGGGCGCCGATGTGGTGGTTAACGCCCGTTCCAATCAGGAAGAAGCCGAGGCGGTAGCCGAAGAGGCCCGCGCCCTAGGAGTCAAAGCACTGCCCATCCTGGCCGACGTAGCCAGCAAAGAGCAGGTAGACAGCATGGTGGCCAAGGCTATGGCCGAGTTCGGCAAGATTGACATCTTGATCAACAACGCGGCCATCCGTCCCCATAAGCCCTTCCTGGAAGTTACGCTTGAGGACTGGGAAAGTGTACGGGGAGTGGTGCTGGACGGCGCTTTCTATTGCACCAGCGCCGTGATGCCTTCCATGGTAAAGAACGAATACGGACGCATCATCTTCTTCACCGGTGACGGGGCTTTCCAGGGTCCGGCGGAGCGGGCCCACGTTTCCGCCGCAAAGATGGGCTTGGTGGGCATGTGCCGAAGTCTGGCCACCGAGTTCGCCCCGAAGAACATACGGGTCAACGTAGTCTCACCGGGCAGCATTGACACTTCGCGGGAGAATCCCCAGTGGTATCCCCAGAGCCGCCCCCCGGACGCGTCCCACATACCCTTGGGCCGGCAGGGCATGGTGGATGAGATTGCGGCGACGGTCATGTTCCTGGTTAGCGACGACGGCGGCTTCATCACCGGCCAGTCCATCCACGCCAACGGCGGCACCGCGTTTTTCTGAGCCTGAAGTTTCCGGACGGATCGTTAGCCGGATTGGAGATTTGATACTGAAATTAAATAAACACTAGGCGTTTCACCAGACTCATCGACATCCTGGCCTCGATGAGATGCAACACATGCAGGCGTCTGACGTTGTGTTGCAAACACCGTATCTGGTATGGTTGATTCGAAGAAGACGGAGGGTTCCTAAGATGAATATTGGCTTTAGCGGTAGGTCTCCAAATGCGGCGGGCTCCTTTGTAAAGAATCGGCTGTAAAGAATCAGCTCCGTTGGTTCATCCTCACCGTGGGAGTTGTTCTAGGGGTAGGCGGCGGAGCGGTTTTCGCTGAATATCGCTGGCGATATGTGGATAATTCCTTTGCTATCAATCCCCAGACTTGGGAATGTTCTTATATTCCGCCCAGTGGGGCTGCAGCCGCAACTCCCAGCACCCAGATGATTATCGATGAACACGCAAACTGGCACTGTATCAACGGTTGGCTGGGCGCTGCGGGTGGCGTAGGATCGGGACCAGACGTCGGCGACCCGGGTTATGGGTTGGCGTTCCTAGCCATGCACAAGCAGATGATTAACGATTTCGACGTGTTTCGGGACTCGACGGCGTTGCTCAACCGCATCGAGACGTGGGACGCCAACGACTTTCCGTTAGGCCCCAACTACAATCCCATGCCCTGGGGCATTCTGGGCAATCCTCAACTAGGGTTTCCGGGCGCTGGCGTATCAAATGCCACCGCAGGGGCCATTGCAGGAGGAGTCTGTCTGGTGGGAACAGGACGATCCGGTGACGGCGTAGATCCGGCGACGTACACCCCCTGTCCCGGATGCCGCGTACTACCGAACCAGTTCCGGGCGCCTCCCATAGGCACGCTAGACAATTTCGCTAGTGCCGACGACGTGGGGTCCATAATGGAATCAGCGGCGCCTTCGATTCAAATAGCAATAGGTGCAATGACGCGGGCCCACCGCGGACTTCGCCCAGAGACTCGATGTTCTGGAGGGCTCACAAAGCGCTGGACGACGTCCATTCCGATTGGCAACAGCTATAGCCCTCCGACATCATGATTGTCCTAGACCGCTCGGGCAGCATGACCGGCGCCTCAAGCTCCGGAAGTCCCATTGCCAAGATGGACGCAGCCAAATCTGCCGCCGAGATGTTTACCGAGCTTGTGGAGAACGGCCAGGGGCATAACGTAGGCTTGGTCTCATTTTCCACCACAGCTACTTCTCCCCCCGACCTGGCTCTCACACCCGCCAACGCCGCCTTATCCGCGGTGCAAGCCGCCCTCGCTGGCGTCAATGCGAGCGGCGCCACTGCAATTGGCGATGGACTGCTGGAAGCTCACAATCACTTGACGACCCAAGGAAACAACGAACGGCAGGCGATCTTGCTGTTGACCGACGGCAAGGAAAACCGCCCACCGTGCCTGGATGGCACCGGCAATGGCTGTAATGGGGCCGGCGCCGACATCGCTACCGGGGCTTTTGACCAGACGCAGATTTGCGCCGTTGGCTTTGGCGACGCCTCAACCAGCCTGGACGAAATAGTCCTGAGGGACTTGGCTGAACTCCAAGGCGGCATTTTCATCGCCGGCGCCGGGGAACTCCAGCTAAAAAAATTCTTCCTAGACTGCTTCTCTGACATATTCGACGAGTTCCTTGCCGTGGACCCGATAGAGGTACTACCCGCCGGAAAAGCAGAGTCCAGCCCTGTAATCATCTCATCGGCTCTGGATACCAAAATCACTTTCGTCCTGGCCTGGGAACAGGGCAAGCCCCCGTTGGAATTGAAAATAACCACCCCGTCGGGAGCTGTGCTAGATCAGACTGACCCATCTATCGAGCGTTCCGCCGGGTCGTCGTGGCTCTTTGTTCGGGTTCCGCTACCCTACCGGGGTGACGCCATTGGCCAGTGGAAGGCCCAAGCGGTTCGCGTCGACCCTCCCGGACGGGACCAAAGCTTCTTTATCGCCGGTATGGTAGCAGGGGCAGGGCAACTGTCGCCGACAAACCTGAGATTCAATCACTATACTGGTCAGCCGCTCTGGCCGGTGGTGAGGATCACAGCGCCTTATCGGCCGTTGGACGAATTTGATAAGGTTGAGGCGATTGTCACAATTACTCGTCCCCTTGTCGGCACAGGCAATCTTCTTGCCAAGGCTGGGTTGGGCGATGGCACAACGATTAAGGGCGATGCCGTCGACCCGCGAGCCGCCAGACTTCTCCAGCTTGCCAAGAGGTCTCAGGGAGATTTGGTGCCCACCGTGACTGAGAAATTCCCCCTATACGATGACGGTACCCATGGCGACCGTTTTGCGAACAACCATTACTGGAGTACCCAGCTTCCCAGCCTTGGCAAGATCGAAGGGATGTACAGGTACAACTTTAAGTTCATCATTTCGGAGGGCGGACAAACATTCACTCGCGAGGCAAACCATTCGGTTTACGTAGCGGTGAATATCGACCCCAAGGCCACTAAAACGGATATAAAAAACATCGGAAGCACGTCTGCG
>Ga0207966_1001430_pt1 | contig 13058 bp, 14 predicted proteins | sample Knorr_S23_td_NAD_FD_185611 | JGI IMG/M metagenome (GOLD analysis project Ga0207966, IMG submission 185611) | Marine microbial communities from Southern Atlantic Ocean transect - Knorr_S23_td_NADW_ad_2500m_LV_B (SPAdes) (version 2) | ecosystem: Environmental > Aquatic > Marine > Oceanic | place... | reverse complement strand
AATTAAAGATTTTGAAGTTTATAAAGATCAATTAAAACAAAGACTCGATCCTTCCGTAACTATAATGCAAGGTATTAATTCCCAGATTAAAAAAACTCAAAAAAAAGTTGTTTTTGCTGAGGGAGAGGACGAAAATACTTTAAAGGCAGCAATTGCCTTTAAAAACAGCGGGTTAGGAACCCCCATTTTAGTGGCAAAAGAAGAAAAAGTTAAAGAAAGATTAAGGGAAATTGGTCTCGATGAAAAATTTAAAATAGAAATAGTCAACTCAACAAATAAAGAAAAGAGAGAAAAATATACTCGACTTCTTTATAAAAAATTACAACGAGAAGGACTTTTAGAAAGAGATTGCGATAGATTAATTAGAAACGATAGGGTTATGTTTGGATCGTGTATGGTTGTTAGTGGTGATGCTGATGCAATGGTAACCGGCAATACTAGACGTTACTCTGCATCATTAGATAAAATTAAGAGAGTAATAGATCCTCGACCAGGTGAAATAATGTTTGGTCTAAGTATGGTGGTAAATAAAGGCAAAACTATATTTATGGCAGATACACATGTACACGAATATCCAAATGCACAACAGCTTGCTGATATAGCAACATCATGTGCAAGAGTTGTTAGATTGTTTGGTTTCGATCCCAAAATTGCTTTTATATCTCATTCAACTTTTGGAATACCAATGACTCAGAGAACAAAATATATAAGAGACGCCGTTGAAATATTAAAAAATAAATCTGTTGATTTCAAATTTGATGGAGAAATGCAGCCAGATGTTGCTATGAATGAAGAATATAAGGAACTTTATCCTTTCTCTGAAATAGTAGGAAATGCTAATGTATTAATTATGCCAGCACAGCATAGTGCTGCAATTTCATTAAAGATGCTGAAAACCTTAGGTGGAGCAAAAATTATTGGACCATTTTTAGTTGGTCTTGGACAACCCATTGAAATTGCACCATTAAGATCGTCCACTTCTGATATAATAAATTTAGCATCGGTTGCAGCTTATTCTTCTGAGGTAATCGATTACAAAACAAATTAACTTACTCTTTTTGCCTACTTAAATCAGAAACCATTAAGATACTAGTGACAAGCTCTTTAAGGTCAACTATTAGTTTTGCTTCTTGAATAATTTCTTTCCTTTCATTGTTATTATGTGCAATTCCAAAAACGTAAGTTTTTTGATTAATTGTATCAATATTAAAATTAGCTGCTTTTATATTTTTATTTAAAATCATAGCCATTCTTAATTGAGAAGTTATCAAAATATCCTTAGCTGTATTCATAAAAGAAAATTTTTGCTTAATTGCAATATTATTTTTGACAGATCTTACTCCTTTAGTTTCCCAAGCTAATTTTGTTATTATTAATTTTTCCTCAGGCGCATCTACCTTACCACCCAAAAAAATCCTTCCGTCAAGAACCTTAACGGATAGCTTAATTAGATATTTTTTTTCAGTTAAAGTTAATCTTGCCAGTAAGTTTTTTTGCATAATTGAATCGTCTATTTGAGTTCCTAATGTCCTTGGATCTAACGCTACACTTACTCCGGTTCCAAAAACTCCTCCTGTTGAAGAGCCAACACAAGCATTTAGTAAAATAAAGAGAAATAATACTATAATATTTTTTTTTAAATTCATTTTTTTAGTTTTAGACAATAATTATAAATTATTCTTTTTTGTAAATTTTCCTTTTTTGAAATAAACTCAACAACATCTTTATGACTATATTTTTTTAACATTTTCTTTATTTCTATTTTAACTGATTCGTTAATTTCTTTTTTAATATTTTTTTCTTTAATTTTCTCAGATAGCACAACAGTTAGTTCACCTTTTAAATTTTCAGATAAGCTTTTAATTGATTCAACTTTACCTCTGATAAATTCTTCATGAATTTTTGTCATTTCCCTTGCTATTACTATTTTTCTATCAAAAAAATATTGCTTAAATTGTGATATATAAAAATTAATTTTTGGAGCAGGAATAAAAAAAACAATTGAGTAATCTAAATTACACAAGCTTTTAAGTGTATTCTCTAGCTCATTTTCTTTTTTCGTCAAGAAACCATAAAATAGATACTGATCACTAAATCCAGAAACGCTAACTGCTGATGTCGCTGCAGAGGAACCAGGGATCGGATAAACACTTAAATTTTCTTCTATACATTTATTAACAAGTATCATGCCAGGATCAGAAATAGTTGGTGTTCCAGCATCAGTAATCAATGAAATAACTTTATTTTTTTTTATAGAGTCAATTATTTTATAACTAACTTTTCTCTCATTAAATTTATGATAAGACAAAAGTTTACTTTTTATTTGAAAATGTGAGAGTAATTTTCCTGATCTTCTTGTATCTTCACATAATACAATATCCGAATTTTTTAAGACATTCAGAGCTCTAAAGGTTATATCCTCCATATTTCCAATTGGTGTTGATACCAAGTAAAGCCCAGAACTAAACGTTTGTTGTTTATTTTTGTCCATTTGATGCCTAAATTGCATTTTATGTTATTTAAGTTAATTTAAATTAATGAAAAAACTACTTACATTTTCAATACTAGCTTATTTATCATTTACAATAAATAGTAGTGGCATAACTCAAAACCATAACAATTCAGAAAATGAAAAGGTTCTAAAAATAGGAGTTCTTCTTCCTTTATCTGGAAAATTTCAAGATATAGGAGAGTCTTTTTTAAAAGCCATTCAGTTGGGTTTGTATGATATATCAAATGAAAATGTAAAAATTTATCCCAAAGATAGCAAAGCAAATGCTTTACATGCCTATCAATCTGCTAAAGAATTTGAAGAGCAAGGCATAAAAGTTGTTATAGGTCCAATTTTTTATGAAAGTTTAGAAAGACTTAATGAAATAAATAACATCACTTTTATATCACTAACAAATAAAACTCAAAAAATTTCAAATAATACTATTGCTTTTGGAATTAATATAAATTCTCAAATCGATGTTCTTAATAAATATTTTAATGAAATTAAAGTTTCTAGAATTTTACTTTTATCTCCAAAAAATCAATTTATAAATCAAATTGAAATTATTGAAGATAGTGAATTAAAATTATATGAAGTTTTTTTCTATGATACCAGTCCAAAAAAAATTACTAGTGAAATAGAGAAACTGACAAAATATCATGAACGCAAAAAAGATCTTGAAAGAAGAATTGAAATACTAGAAAAGTCATATTTATATAAACATAAACAAGAGCTTAAGGAGTTAAAGCAAAAACATACTTTGGGTAAAGTAAATTTTGACTCCGTTCTTGTAGTAGACTTTGGTGAAAGATTAAAGAGTGTTTTAACTTCCTTTATGTTTTCTGATGTTTTAACCAGTGAAGTAAATTTTTTTACTATTAATCAATGGTTTGATGAAACTTTTTTTAACGAAAATGCTTTACAAAATTTACATTTCCCAGCTATTAATTATAGCAATTTTAAAAAATTCAATAAAAAATTCTTAAATACATATAATGAAAAACCTAATAAAGTTTCTATACTCGCATACGATGCATTGGGTCTGATTTACTACTGCTGGTCCAATAACAATTTTCTATTCGAAAAAAATCAACTATATAGCAAAGACGGATTTGAAGGCCTCCATGGAGAATTTCATATAGAAGGCAGTATAAGTAAGCAAAAATTGAAAATTTACAAAGTTTCAGAAAAAAAATTTATTAAAGTATATTAAACAAAGAATTTCTTAATTTTAAGAAATGCCTTAAATCTATGATCTATAGACATCTTTAATTTAAATTTCATTTCACCGAAGGTTTGGTTGTGACCATCTGGAATAAAAATTGGATCATATCCAAATCCATTTTTTCCTTTTTTTGTGGTTGAAATTTTTCCTTTTATAATTCCTTTACTCGAATAGCTTTTACCATTAGGCCAAAAAAGCGTCATACAACAAACAAACTTTGCTGCATTATCATTTTTCCAATCCTTTTTTACATTGTTCATTTCCTCAAAAATTTTTTTGATTGCTAAATTAAAATTACCTTTTTTTTCACTCCATCTTGAAGAATAAATTCCAGGTTTTCCTTTTAGAAGATCTATTTCCAATCCTGAGTCATCGGACAAGCAAATTAAATTTGTTTTTTTTGAAAAATACGAAGCTTTAATAAGTGAATTTTCTTCAAAACTCTTTCCTGTTTCTTCTGGAGTTAAAATATCAAATTCTTTCGGTGAATGCTTTTTTACTTTATTTGGCAACAAACCGCATATTTCTTTATATTTTCCCCCATTATTTGTTCCAATTAAAACTTCTTTAATTTTATTCATTTTACACTAGTATTTTTTTTTTAAGTGACCATATATCATACAAATGGCAGGATCGGAAAAAAAGGAACAAGAAAATATATTATCAGAGGATAAGAGCAAAACTCTAAAAAACGAGCAAAAAGAAAAAAAAGTTACTCCAATAAAAGAAGAAACTCCTGAAGAAAAGCTTAAAGCTACCCAAGAAAAACTGCTTAGAACAATGGCTGAAATGGAAAATCAAAGAAGAAGATTTGAAAAAGAAAAACAAGAAGCATTTGAATTTGGTGGCTTTAACTTTGCTGCAGAATCTTTGTTGCTTATAGATAATATTGATCGTGCTATTGTTTCATTTAAAAATGATGAAAGTTTAAAAAATAATAAAGATTTAAATAAAATTATTGATGGCATAGAAATTGTAAAAAAAGATCTAGTATCTATTTTTAAAAAAAATGGAATTGAAGCAATAGAATGTATTGACAAAAAATTTGATCCAAATTTTCATCAAGCGATGCTAGAAGTCGAAAATAATACAAAAGTGCCTGGAACAGTCATTCAAGAAATACAAAAAGGTTATATGATGAAAGATCGCTTACTTAGACCTTCTCTAGTTGGAATCACCAAAAAAATAGAGAAAAAAGATGAGAAAACCAAAACTGATGAGATAAAAAGTGAGAAAAATGAAGAGAAAAAATGATTTTCTAGCTTGCAGTAAGCAAAAAAGCACCCATATAGCAACAAAAGGAAATTAATTGTATGAGTAAACTTATAGGAATTGATTTAGGAACTACCAACTCGTGTGTAGCCATTATGGATGGTAGTCAACCAAAAGTTTTGGAAAACGCTGAAGGAACAAGGACAACACCTTCTGTAGTTGCGTTTGGCGAAAATGACGAAAGATTAGTTGGCCAATCAGCTAAAAGACAAGCTGTAACTAATCCAGAAAATACTTTATTCGCTATAAAAAGATTAATGGGAAGAAATTTTGATGATAAATCTGTCAAAAAAGAAGTTTCAAGAGTGCCATATAAAATTATCAAAGCAGACAATAATGATGCTTGGTTAGAATCAAGAGGCAAAAAATATTCACCATCACAAATATCTGCTTTCATTTTACAAAAAATGAAAGAAACAGCAGAAAAATATTTAGGTCAAGCAGTTACAAAAGCTGTAATTACCGTACCAGCTTACTTTAATGATTCACAAAGACAAGCTACTAAAGATGCGGGCAAAATTGCTGGCTTGGAAGTTCTTAGAATTATTAACGAACCTACCGCAGCTTCTCTAGCTTACGGATTTGACAAAAAAGTTGGAAAAAAAATAGCTGTATATGATTTGGGAGGTGGTACGTTTGATATATCAATTCTTGAAATAGGTGACGGTGTTTTCGAAGTTAAATCAACAAATGGAGACACTTTCTTAGGTGGAGAGGATTTTGACGAAAAAATTGTAAATTATTTAGTAGACGAATTTAAAAAAGATAATGGAATAGATTTAAGAGCTGATAAATTAGCTTTACAAAGACTTAAGGAGGCTGCTGAAAAAGCAAAAATCGAACTTTCTTCAACAGCACAAACAGAAATAAATTTACCATTTATCACCGCAGATAAAACTGGACCAAAACATATTAATATAAAATTAACCAGAGCAAAATTAGAAGCTCTAGTTGAGGATTTAATCAAAAAAACAATACCTGCATGTAAAACAGCAATAAAAGATTCTGGTTTTAGCACTGCTGAAATCGACGAAGTGGTTCTTGTAGGTGGAATGACTAGAATGCCAAAAATAATTGAAAGCGTTAAAACTTTTTTTGGAAAAGAACCAAACAAAAGTGTAAATCCGGATGAAGTTGTTGCAATGGGTGCGGCCATTCAAGCTGGAGTATTGCAGGGCGATGTGAAAGATGTTCTGCTTTTAGATGTAACACCATTATCATTAGGCATTGAAACATTAGGAGCTGTTTCTACAAAACTTATTGAAAAAAACACAACTATACCAACAAAAAAAAGCCAGGTATTTTCTACTGCTGAGGACAATCAGCCAGCGGTTTCTATTAGAGTTTTGCAGGGTGAAAGAGAAATGGCAGCTGATAATAAATTATTAGGTAATTTTGAATTGGTTGGAATACCATCTGCACCAAGAGGTGTTCCACAAATAGAAGTAACATTTGATATTGATGCAAATGGAATAGTAAGTGTTTCAGCAAAGGATAAAGGAACCGGCAAAGAACAAAAAATTCAAATTCAAGCTTCTGGTGGCCTTAGCGATGAAGAAATTAAGAATATGGTAAAAGATGCAGAATTAAACAAAGAAGTAGATAAAAAGAAAAGAGAAACAGTTGATGCAAGAAATCAAGCTGACACAATTATTCATACAACAGAAAAAAACTTAAAAGAGCATGGAAGCAAAATTTCCGATGCTGATAAAAAAATCATAGAAACTGGAATTTCTGATCTAAGAAATGCACTTAAGGGTACCGATACAGAAGAAGTAAAGAAAAAAACACAGGCCTTAGTCCAATCTTCAATGAAACTTGGGGAAGCTGTATATAAAAGCCAGCAAAAAGATCCTGAAAAAAAAGATACAAAACAAAGCAAAGATTCAAAAAATAAAGATCAAAATAAAGAAAATGTTGTTGATGCAGATTTTGAGGAAGTAAAAGAAGATAAAAGCGACAAAGATAAAGAAAAAAGAGCCTAAGGCTAAAAACATAAAGATGTCGATAGATGTATGGCAAAAAGAGATTATTATGAAGTCTTGGGCGTTATCAAATCAGCCTCAGCTGAAGAAATCAAAAAAGCTTACAGAAAATTAGCTCTAAAACATCATCCAGATAGAAACAAAGACGATAAGGCAGCTGAAGAAAAGTTTAAAGAAGCTAGCGAGGCTTATCATGTTCTTTCCGATAAAAAACGAAGAACTAATTACGACCAATTCGGTCATGCAGCTTTTGAAGGAGTGGGTGGAAGAGGTGGTTTTTCAAATTTTGATTTTTCAGATATTTTTTCAGATATTTTTGGTTCAGATCCTTTGGATGATTTTTTTGAAGGTTTTGGTGGAGCGAGGAGAAGAGGACGGAGAAAATCTTCAGATTACAGAGGCGAAGATTTAAGGTATGATTTATCCATTTCTCTAGTAGATGCTTACAACGGAAAAAAACAAGAAATTAATTTTTCATCTTCGGATAAATGCGGAAAATGCGATGGATACGGGATAGAACCAGGATCTAAACCCATTTCTTGTTCTTTATGTGGGGGTCAAGGTCAAGTAAGGTCAAGCCAAGGTTTTTTTACAATTCAACAAACTTGTCCAGAATGTGCTGGTTCTGGAGAACAAATTTCTGACCCTTGTAAAACGTGTAGAGGGATAGGTAAAAAACAATCTAAAAAAAAGATATTTACTAACATTCCAAAAGGCGTTGATGATGGCACAAGAATCAGATTATCAGGCAAAGGGGAAGCTGGTATAAAAGGTGCAGGAAGTGGTGATTTATATATTTTTATATCAATAAAACCTCATAGTATTTTCCAAAGATCAGAAGAAAATCTTTTTTTTGAATTTCCTATTTCATTAGCTGATGCAGCGCTTGGAGCTACTGTTGAAGTGCCAACTATTGACGGAGGAAAATCAAAGGTAAAAATTCCTTCAGGCACTCAAAATGAAAAACAGTTCAGATTAAAAGGAAAAGGAATGCCAATGATGAGGAATAGGAATTATGGTGATTTATATATTCGAGCGGTAACCGAGGTTCCTGTTTCTTTAACTAAGGAACAAAAAAATTTATTAGAGCAATTTAAAAAACTAGAAGATACAAAAACAAACCCTATTATGAAAGATTTTTTTGAAAAAGCAAAAAGATTTTGGCAAAGTTAAATGAAAAAAATTAATTTAGCAATCACTGGTTGCCTTGGAAGAATGGGACAACAACTTGTTAAATCTTCTAAAAGTTCAAAAAATTTCAAACTAGTTTCAATTACAGAAAACAGAATAATTAATAAAAAAATATCTGGTTTGAGATCTCAATTAAATTCGGAATCTGCATTTAAAAATGCAAATATAATTATAGATTTCACAATTCCAAAATGCACATTAGAAGTACTAAAAATTGCTTCTAAACTAAAAAAAAGAGTGGTTATTGGAACAACAGGATTTTCTAAAAAAGAAGAAAATTTAATAAAAAAATATTCTAAAAAAATACCCATACTTAAAGCTGGTAATATGAGCTTAGGAATAAATTTATTGATGTATTTAACTGAAATAGCCTCTAAATCACTTGGAGAGAATTTTTTAAGCAAGGTTTTTGAAGTACATCATAAGCATAAAAAAGATCATCCGTCAGGAACTGCTCTAATGCTTGGAAAAGGTATCGCGGTAGGAAAAAAGAAAGATTTTCATAAATTATCAGGAAAAAAATATTTAAACAAAAAGACTTTTCCTTACAACAAAAAAATTAATTTCAATTCAATTCGAAAAGGTGAAATTGTAGGAAATCATAAAGTTTTCTTTTCAAGTGGAAAAGAAACTATCACTTTAGACCATGAGGCATTTGATAGAGCTCTTTATTCAGAGGGTGCTTTAACAGCAGCTAAATGGTTAATGAGTAAAAAACCTGGATTTTACTCAATGAGAAACGTTTTAAATTTTAAATGAAATCTGGGGAAATAAATTCTCTTTTCAAAAATTTAAGTAAAGTAATAAAAAATCCTAAAAGCGATCTTAAATATAAAAATAAATTTACTCTCTTAGTTTCGGTTGTTCTATCTGCTCAATGTACCGATGTTAATGTTAATAACGTTACTAAAAATATATATCCAAAATACAATAAGCCAGAACATTTTGTTAAATTAGGAAGAAAAAAAATAGAAAAATTAATTAAAAGCATAGGTCTTTTTAGAAACAAAGCTAAAAGTGTTTATTTATTATCAAAGCAATTAATCGAAAAACATAAAGGAAAAGTTCCAATAAATTTCGATGATTTGTATGCTTTGCCAGGAGTTGGAAAAAAAACTGCAAGTGTTGTTTTAAATGAAGGCTTTGGATTGCCTACTATTGCAGTTGATACGCACGTATTTAGGGTTAGTAATAGAACGGGTTTAGCCTATGGAAAAAATCCTGACGAAGTTCAAGAAAATTTGTACAAAGTAGTCCCTAAAAAATACTTAAAAAAAGCTGGTCATATCTTATTGCTTCATGGAAGATACACTTGCAAAGCAAGAATACCTTCGTGTAAGACATGTGTAATAATAAAATATTGTAAATATAACAACAAGGAACTTTGATGAAAGTGTTGGGAATTGGAAATGCTATAGTTGATGTAATTTGTAAAGTAGAAGAAAGTTTTTTATCTGAAAATAAGCTTACCAAAAGCACTATGAAACTTGTTGATGAAGCTGAATTTAAAAAACTATTATCAAATTTAAAAATTGAAGAAACCATAGCGGGGGGTTCAGTTGCAAATTCTATTGTTGGCTTATCACAATTAGGCAATGCAGTTTCCTATATTGGAAAAGTCAATAATGATGAATTAGGCAATAAATATGAAAAAAGTTTAAAAAATGAAAAAGTAAAATATTGTTATCAAAAAAAAGAAGAACCAATACCAACGGGAACCTGTTTAATTTTAATTACACCAGATTCTGAAAGAACAATGTGTACCTTTTTGGGTATTGCAGGAAAAATAAGTGACAAAGATATTGATGAAAATGCCGTTAAAAATAGCGAATTAATTTTTTTAGAAGGTTATTTATGGGATGAGGGTGAACCTAAAAAAGCATTTGATAAAGCTATTAGTATATCTAAAAAAAAAGCAATGTCATTGTCAGATCAGTTTTGTGTTGAACGTCATAAAAAAAGTTTTTTTGACTTAGTAAATAATAAATTGGATATTACTTTTGCTAACGAACAAGAAATTTTATCTTTAATTAACGCTAAAAGTTTTGATGATGTTATTTTATTTGGTAAGCGACTAGGAAAACTCCTTGTTATTACTCGAAGTGAAAAAGGGAGTATTGCAATACAAAAAAATGAAGTCGTTGAATGCGATAGTAAAAAAGATTTAAAAATTGTTGATCTAACAGGTGCGGGTGATCTTTTCGCTGCCGGGTTTTTACATGGTCATGTTAATAATTTTTCGATAAAAGAAAGTTTAGAAAAAGGAACTGAAATGTCTTCAAAAATAATTCAAAAAATTGGAGCTAGGTTAAACTAACTGCCTTTTTTCTTTTAAAACTCCCTGTTCCTTTTTTGGGCTTTACTATTCTTTTTTTGTATTTTGCAGAAAATAAATCCCTAGCAATAAAATTTCGTGATTTTTTTTTCAAATATAATACCCTTTATTATTATTTTTAATAAAATGATCATCACCAAATTTCTCAAAAATCTTTTTTCTAAGTCGATGAATGTGCGTTTCCACTGTATGCGTTTGACTTGCTGAAGAATAATTCCAAACTTTTTTTAAAACTAAATTCCTGCTTACCGGTTCCTTACTTTTGTTAAATAAAATAAGAAAATTAATTTCCTTTTCTGACAATTTGAGCTGTAAGTTATTTTTCTTAATATTGCGTTCATTCTTATCTAGTATGTACCCGCTTAATTGAATTAACGAATTCTTTTTAAATTTGTATTTAGCAATAAGAGAAATAAGCTTTTTTTCAAATTCTAAAATAGTGAAGGGCATATTTAGTTGCTCTCTTAGTTCACTGTAAAACATGTTTTTGGGAGTTGAAGATTCAACAATTAAAATTGACGGAAAATTATTTATTTTTCTTTTTTTAAAAAAATTTTCATCTTTTTTGTTAACAAAAAAAATAACTAGTAAATTTTGCTCTTCGGCATCTTTTACACATAAATCTAGATCTTCATAATATTTGATTTGAAATTTAGAAAATAACTTTATTTCATTTATAATTTCTAAAAAGATTTTATTGCCAAAAACTGATATAGTTAAATTGCTCATTAAACATATTTTTTATGAATATTATAATAAAAAAACATTTTCTTATATATAAAGGTTATAAGTTAAAATGTAGTATTGGTAAATCTGGTATAAGACATTTCAAAAAAGAAGGAGATTTAGCAACGCCTAAAGGTGTATTTAAACTTGGTTTGCTTTATTACAGAAAAGACAGAAATAAATCCTTAAAATCCAAAATAAATAAGAGAGTTATAAAAAAAAATATGGGCTGGTGTGATGACAGTAACAGTAAAAAATATAATCAAAAAATATATTTCCCATTTAAATATGGAGCTGAAAAGCTTTATAGAAAAGATAAAATATATGATATTTTTATCAATATAAAATACAATCATTCCCCTATAGTAAAAGGCAAAGGAAGTGCAATTTTTTTACATTTAACAAACAAAAAATATAAACCAACAAAAGGATGTATTGCTATTCTAAAAAATGATTTTTTAAAAATACTGCCCTTCATCAATAAAAATACGAAAATTTCAATCAGTTAATTAAATCTCTCTCCTAAAATTATAGTTCCCAATCTTAAATAAGTTGATCCATGCATTATTGCCTCTTCAAAATCAGAACTCATACCCATACTTAGATCTTTTAAATCAAGTTTTTCTGCAACATTTTTTAATATTTTAAAATATTCCTGAGAACTAGATTCAACAGGAGGTAAACACATCAGGCCAATAACATTAAGCGATAATTCCTTTGTACAATAAGAATAAAAATTATTAAGATCATTTAATAAAATACCTGACTTTTTATTTTCGTCAGCAAGATTGACTTGAATGAATAATTTAATTTTTTTATTTAGTTCTTTTTCATGCTGAAATATCTTTAATGCTAATTTGGCATTTTCAAGAGAATGTATATAATCAAATATTTTTACAGCTTTCTTAACCTTATTTGTTTGTAATTTACCAACCATATGAAGTTGTAAATTACTAAATTGTTTTTTTACCCCAATCCATTTACTCTCAGCTTCTTGAATTTTATTTTCACCAAAATGAATGTGGCCGCTCTCTATAAGAGGAGTAATTTGATTTAATGAAAATGTCTTTGTAACGACAATAATTGTCGGGTTAGTTTTAAGTTGTTTTTGCTTAATTATTTCATTAACTTTAATTTTAACTAAAGTTAATTTTTGTAAACTTGTATGCATAAAATTTTTCCAAAATTTTTTGTTTTCTTAGATCGATACGATGGTCAAATATTTAAAAATAATAACATAAATATGGGTATTATTTATAGAAATTATAATGCCGAAAAAAGAGAAAACGAACTAGTCAAAATAGCTAAGGCATGTAAAAAAAATAGAAATCAACTCTTTGTTTCTAATGATATTAAGCTAGCTATCAAGGTTAAAGCAGAGGGCATTTACATTCCATCATTTAATAAAACTAAAAATTTTGCAAATTTAGAAAAAAAGAATATTAAAATATTAGGATCAGCACATAATCAAAAAGAAATTCAAAAAAAAATTTCCCAAAACTGCACCGCAATATTTCTTTCTCCCATTTTTTATATAGAAAAATCTAATAAATTTTTAGGTGTGCATAAATTCAATTACTTAGCCTATAGTAATAATACTAATATTTTTGCTCTCGGTGGAATTTCTAAAAGCAACATTCATAAACTTAAATTATTAAATATTAAAGGTTTTGGTGGGATTCGGATGTTCAAAAAAAAACCGGCCTTTTAAAGGCCGGTTTTTATAAAGAATAACTTCTTTTAAATTAAAATTTATATCCGATAGATACGTGTCCATAACCAACTAGTGGATTACCTTCTACAATAGAAGTTGAGTTACCACCAATTCCT
>Ga0207966_1001425_pt1 | contig 13074 bp, 8 predicted proteins | sample Knorr_S23_td_NAD_FD_185611 | JGI IMG/M metagenome (GOLD analysis project Ga0207966, IMG submission 185611) | Marine microbial communities from Southern Atlantic Ocean transect - Knorr_S23_td_NADW_ad_2500m_LV_B (SPAdes) (version 2) | ecosystem: Environmental > Aquatic > Marine > Oceanic | place... | reverse complement strand
CTGAGCCTGGAGTAAATGTCCCATCGGACGCCCTGAGCCGTCATCCAGTCGATGGTCGGACGAGACTGGGCGATAAGAGTGTTCATCAGGTCGGTCCGGGTGTCCCCGTGGGTGACGGTCGTGAGGTGGTTTCTGAAATCATCCGATGTGTACGGCGCCATCTCAATGCGTCCGGCCTCATCATCAGTGAGGTCAGGCAACAGAGAGCGAAGGTCTCCGATGCCATTATGAACGAACCGGAAGCCGCCGCCTGTGTAGGGACAGTTTCCGCCTTGCTCAGAAGCTGGAGCCTTCTCCAACACCACAACCGACGCGCCCCGCTCCCGCGCAGCCAACGCGGCGCACAAAGCTGCGTTTCCTGCGCCGACAACGATGATGTCGAAGTATGGTTGTTGGAGGTCGGTCAATCGAATTCGCTCAGACTGAAAATCTGGGTACAGTGTATCGGACGAAGTGCCTCGGCACTAGTTGGCGCTTCGCACGATGTCATGTTGACACCGCAACACGCCAATTCTACAATTCTGGCATTAGCTGAAACGTTAAACAACCCCCTATTTGGAGGACACCGACATGGCCCGACCAACTCTTCACACTGATCTTTGCGACATCTTCGGTATTGAATACCCGATCTGTTTGGCGGGTATGGGCGGCATCAGGTTCACTCCGCCGGAACTGGTAGCAGCGGTGTCTGAAGCTGGAGGCCTGGGCGTATTCGGAGCCACAGGAGACGAGCCGGAGGAGCTACGCAAACGGATTCGACGTGTCCGTGAGCTTACCGACAAACCTTTCGGCGTTGACCTGCTGCTGCCCGTGGTAACCGGGAGTCTTGAGAGCGATGGAGTTCAGGTTCAACCCGAAGCGATTCGGGCAACTCTCAAACGCGAGTACCCCCGGCACTCTGAGTTCGTCGAATCGCTGATCGGCGAGTTCGGCCTTGACGAGCACCGGACCGAGCGAAAGCTAGGAGGCGGAGGGATCGCTCTGGCCCGCAAGCAGGTTGAGGTCATTCTTGAAGAGAAAGTCCCTGTGTTCGCCGCTGCGCTCGGCGACCCTGCGTGGTTGGTTCCCGATGCGCGAGACGCAGGAACCAAGGTGATGGGGTTGGTTGGCAACGTTCGCAACGCCGCGAGGCAGGTCAAGGCAGGCGTAGATGTCGTCGTGGCCCAGGGAACGGAGGCAGGTGGCCATACCGGACGCATCGCCACGATGCCGTTGGTCCCTCAGATCGTTGAGGCCGTCAAACCATTGCCGGTCGTGGCTGCTGGCGGTATCGCGACAGGTCGTGGCGTCGCCGCCGCTCTTGCGCTCGGTGCGCAAGGCGTTTGGTTGGGCACTGCGTTTTTGACCGCAACGGAGTCTCAAATATTCGACTCTCAGCAGCGAGCAGTCCTGGATGGCCGGTCTGAGGATTTTGTGATCAGCAGGTCGTACACAGGCAAGACCGCACGGCAGCATCGGAACCCCATTGTTCAGGCATGGGAGAACGCCGGGTTGGACCCGTTGCCCATGCCTCTTCAAGGAATGTTGATGTCAGACCTGTCAGCGTCAGCTGAGAAAGCCGGGAGGCACGATCTGATGTTCACTCCAGCCGGCCAAGCCTCAGGTCTGCTCGACGAAAGCAGGCCAGCCGCCGACATTATGGCGAGTTTGGTGGACGAGGCGGTCTCAGTGATTGATGATCTGCACAGCCGTATCTCGATCTCATAAACCGATTCAATGTGAAAGCCAATTCCCTGCGCCAACCGACCTGTACTCGTTAACCGGCGGCGAGATGGTCAGCCAAAAATTGGCATTAGCAGACGGTGGATTTGGGGCGATTTCGCCGTTAGTGTTGGTGACGAATTTTTCAGGACCAATTTGCTCTGTGGCCGCCGCTGCCTCTAGGACATCCGCAATTGGACTTACGGGGTTTGAAACGTCGCGCGCCTTTGATACGACTTCGATATCATCGCTATGCGAGTTAGTCCAGACCGCAGACAGCACACCCGCGGTGATCAGAAATGCCGCCACCAACAGCGGCCAAACGGTGTCTGAGTTGAAAACGTCCTCTGCCCATTTCACGATTTTCGATCCTTGAGTGGTTCTAGCCCGCGCCCACTCATCGGTCATGGGATCTCGCTCCAGCGTCACCCACATATAAACCCTCTGCCATCTATCTTCAATTTATCTTGATTCAAGGGTACGGATTGAAACCCGAACCCCACATCAAGGTGACTCGCTAATTGAGGCGGGTGTCTACCGAAGTTTCTAGATGGTGTTGGCACGGCAGTAAGCTCTGACACCACAACTAGCATGACTGATACAATTGACACCTGATATTCGCAATTGCCAGTAGAGGCAGCAGTTGGACGAGACACGAAACGGCCAGTCCACAGAAGAATCTGAAGTCGAACCGCCCAATATTATCGATCCGCAGGGCCTTCAAGGCCGTGTGCTTCGATTGATGGACTTTGACACGATCCGGGAGCAGTTGGCGAACAACGCCACATTCTTCGGCGCACGCCAAATGGCTCTCAATCTGATGCCGACCTTCGACGAACGAGAGGTCCAGGAGCTTCAGGACGAGACGGCTGACGCCGGCCAGATGCTGGATGAAATCGGGGACGTGAGCCTTGAGTCCAGCGTTGACACTTCTGAGTCCGTGGCCCGGGCCGCTCTTGGGGGCATTCTGACTGGAATCGACCTGCTGGCGGTGGCGGACTCTTTGGAGGTGCACCGTCGCGCTCGAAACGCAGCTTTACGGGCAAAAAATCAAGCCCCGCTGATGGCGGACATCGCCCAGGTGATCCCTGACCTGCAGGAGCTTCAGCGCCAGGTGCGCTCGAAGATCGGGAGACGAGGCGATGTGGTGGACGACGCGACGCCTACATTGCGCGTCTTGAGAAATCAGGTGCGCCACGCTCACGAGGCCGTGACCGAAGCGCTGAACAACTTTATCCAATCCACGACAGGACGCAACACCCTTCAAGACTCAATCATCTCGGTGCGCGGAGACCGATTGGTGGTGCCGGTCAAGGCGGAGATGCGTCACCGTGTCTCCGGCATAGTTCACGACGCTTCCAACACCGGCGCAACGCTGTTCATCGAGCCGATGGCCACGGTGGAGCTTTGCAACAACTGGCGCGAACTGGTCTTGGAAGAAGACCGGGAGGTCATCCGTGTCCTCCGTGACCTCTCGTCGCTGGTCGGCGTCGTGGCCCACGATATCCAACTAGCCAATGATCTGACCGCCAGACTGGATTTCGCGCTGGCGCGTGCTCGGTACAGCCACAGACTCCAGGCGATCAAGCCGATCACGCGCAGGCAAGACGACAGCGACGATGCAGAATCTTCAATCAGACTCATTCGGGCCAGGCACCCTATGTTGGGCAGAGATGCCGTTCCTCTCAGCATTAACATTGGCCCTGGATGGTCCGCGTTGGTGATCACAGGCCCGAACACCGGCGGCAAGACGGTCGCCATGAAGACGGTTGGCCTTCTGGCGTTGATGCACCAGTCCGGCATCCACATCCCCGCCGAGGAAGGGAGCGCTCTCCCGGTGTTCGATGGCGTGTTCGCCGACATCGGAGACCAGCAGAGCATCGCGGATTCGGTCTCGACTTTCGGCTCCCATATCGGCAACGTCATCCAGATTCTGGAGAACGCAACGCCTCGCACTTTGGTACTGTTGGACGAGCTTGGCAACAGCACCGACCCTGAGGAAGGTTCTGCCCTGGCAAAGGCAATCATCGGGCATCTTGCCGAGCTCGGAGTCCCGACAATTGTGACGACCCATCACCGCAATGTCGCCGCCTTCGCCGAGGGCAATCCTCACACCACTAATGGCAGCTTCCAGCTTAACCCTGACACTCTTGAACCCACCTACGAGCTCACGATGGGCGTTCCCGGTCGAAGCTATGCGATGGCCGTCGCCGAGCGTCTCGGCCTTCCTGAAAAAATCATGGAAGAGAGCCGAGACCTCATGGAGCCTCAACACTTGAGATTCGAGGACTGGCTGAACGAGCTTCAGGGAGAGCGCCATCAGCTTCAATCCGGCCTGGAGGACACACAGCGGGCCAAGGCCGAAGCCGAATCATTGAGAGATCAGTTGAATGAACAGGTGGAGTACCTGGTCGGGCATCGCGACGACATACTGGGCGCCGCTCGTCAGGAGATAATGTCGAAGTTTGACCAGGTGAGAGGCAAGCTCCAAACCGCTGAGGCTTCGCTGTCATGGGCAACGCCGACGCCCAACAACCCGCCCGAACAGATCGAACGCATCGATCGCATCCGTCGGGATTTAGCCGCCCAGGAATTGGAAGACCTGCCTGCGCTTGCGCCGACGCGATTGAGGGCCGAGCCTCGTCCAATTGCGGTTGGTGACACCGTATTCGTCCGTGGCCTGAACCTGCGTGGAGCGGTGACTGATCTGCCGTCTCAGGGCGGCGACGCGGAAATCGCCATAGGGAACGTTCGCATCAACGTAGACCTTAATCGGCTGAACCGAGTTGACCAGGAACCCGCCGACGAGCCTCTGGAAGAAGCCGTGAAAATTGTGGTAGGGCCGCCTGTTGAGAGCATGGAGATCGACGTCAGAGGCCTTCGCGCTGCCGAGTCAATCGACCGATTAGAGACGTTCCTGGATCAGGCGACGCGGGACGGACTAATCAAAATTCGAGTAATCCACGGTCGAGGAACCGGCGCGCTGAGACAGGCGTTGCGCGAACATCTCGACCATCACCCCCTGGTGGAAAATTTCGGAGCCGAACCCAGAGAGCGCGGCGGCAACGGCGCTACATGGGTCGACCTAAGATGAAATATCACATCCGCGTCAGGCGAAATTTCTGAATTCTGGCGGCTACAGTATCACCCCGTCGTCCTTCAGCGACACGATATCGTCCCACGTGTAGCCCAGTCGTTCCAGCAAAATTTCCTCGGTGTTCTCGCCGTGAGTTGGGGCCATTTTTCTGGTCGAAAGTGGGGTTTTGCTGTACGTCAGCGGTGTCTGGGGCCATTTGGTTGGGCCCACAACCGGATGGTCAAATTCCACGACGTAGTTATTCTCAACAACCTGCGGATCATCCAGCAGATCTAGACTGCGTTGCACCCGTTCCCAAATGAGGTCTTTGTATTTCGCCAGTTCTGCTTCCCATTCTTCTCTATTTTTGGTTGCGAAGACATCGTCCAAAAGAGGGATCAGTTCCTCGCGATTATCAGCTCTCACTTCTGTCGTGCTGAACCGGGGGTCTTCGATGCACTCCGGGATGGCCAGCGCGTTGCAAAACTGAGACCAGTAGCGGTTTTGGCTCATCGAGAACGCGAGCCACTCCCCGTCCTTGCACTGATAGTAGTTCCAAAGCGGCTGCCCCACTATTGTCCGGTCGGTCCGTGGAAACTCTTTGCCCGTCAGGAACTTGATGCCTTCTGGCATCCCGTGCGCCCAAATCATGCTGCCCAGGTGAGACGCGTCCACCCGCTGCCCGAATCCGAACCTCTCCCTGGCGACGATAGCGCCGATGATCCCATAAGAGAGCATGATGCCGCCAATCTGATCGGCCATGCCCGCGGGATAAGGCATCCCGTCGTCTGGGCCAGTCCACCACAACGCTCCTGCCCTTGCCTCCGCCGCCAACTCCAGGGCAGGCTTCGCGGAGTCCGGCCCTTTGGGGCCATAACCAGAGGCCGAAGCGTATATTATCTTCTCGTTGTGCTTCAGCAAGTCCTCGTATCCGAGGCCCAACCGTTCGGCAACACCTTTGCGGAAATTCTCCACGAAAATATCCGATTCAGCCACAAGTTTGTGCAATATTTTCAGACCCCTGGGATTTTTGAGGTCAAGGGCGATCCCCAGTTTCTGCCTGTTCATGCTCTCGAAATATGCGTTCACACCGTCAGCGAGCTCGGTGTTGATGCCCATTATCTGTCCGAACTGACGTCCGTGGTCGCCGTCCAGTGATTCGACTTTGATGACCTCGGCGCCCATGTCGGCCAGCATCACCGTGGAGATGGGCCCAAATTGCCACATTGTCCAGTCGATCACCTTCAATCCGTCCAGCGGGCCTTTGTATCCGTTGCTGTCTGTGTTCATGTGCTGCTCCGTGGTGAAATCTGGGACAATAGCCGCCAATCCGTCGAAGGGCGACCCGCTCACGTTATCAGAACCTGCGCGTCATCGCACTGGCCCGCGACCGTTGGTACAATGAGAATGATTCGACCCGTGACCCTCTCGGCCTTTCGATTTCCCCCGCCACGGTGTATTTTCATATCAATCATCAAATTACCACCAATAATAAATCGGCACGGCATGGATATTATTTCGACAGCACAACCGCTGATCCCATCTTGCAATCCACGTTATTCCTGGGCATGGACTGTCATTCTGTTCGTTTCGTCCATGACCATGCGTTGCGTGTTTGGCGGAAATGAAACCAGTGGGTGCTCGGACGGTCAAATTCTCGACGTTAGCCCAACACCCGAACCATTGATAGTCATCACCGCCACATCGTCACAGCCGTTGGTGTTGATAGCCGACCACAGATTTGACGTCGAACTTGCATACACACCTGAATCCAGAGAACGAGGACTGGAAGGCCGGGACAGTATTCCCGACAACACCGGAATGCTCTACATCTATACGTCCGGCGAACCCGAGGACGCTTGGATGAAGGGATTGCTGTTTCCGCTGGATTTCTTGTGGATCGGAGCGGGCCGCCGCATCGCCGATACCCATCCCAACGCTCCTGCGCCAACATCCAACACACCGGATCGGTTACTGACAACCTACTGGTCTATAAGCCAGCCGACGTATGTGCTCGAAACCAACGCTGGGACGATCTCGGAGTTCGGAATAAAAGTGGGCGGCCAGGTGTCGTTCGACGGATTTTCAGGAAGGGGCGCTACCTGATGAGCGACCTCCGAGAGCCTAGCAAAATCCGAGTCGTGTTCATGGGGACGCCAGACGTCGCTCTCCCCGTTCTGGATGCCCTGTCTAACGAGGGTTACCAGATAATTGGAGTGTACACTCGAAGGGACCGTCGGGCAGGTCGAGGCCGTCAGATGGCGGAATCGCCCGTCAAAACTCTGGCTTTGGAGCGCGGAATCCCTGTGTTTCAACCCGCCTCGCTTCGGAGCGACGAGGCGGCGCGAGCAAAGTTGATTGAGTTGAATCCCGACGTTATCGTCGTTGCGGCTTACGGACTGTTTTTGCCGTCCGAGATTCTTGAACTTCCTCCCCTTGGATGTTTGAACATCCATCCAAGCCTGTTGCCTCGGCATAGGGGGCCGTCGCCCGTGACAACAGCAATTCTCGAGGGAGACGCCGAGACCGGCGTGTCGCTGATGAAGCTGGACGAAGGCATGGATTCTGGCCCGATTCTTGCCCAGCTCCCTTCTCCCATCGGCGAGGATGAGAACACAGAATCGTTGACTTCACGACTGTTTGAGATGGGCGCTCAACTGCTGATCAAGATTCTGCCTGACTGGGCTGACGATAAAATAAACGCCGTACCGCAAGATGATTCGCGGGTCACGATTACTCGCTTCCTAGAGCGGGCCGATGGCGAGATCGACTGGTCACACCCGGCGAGTGAAATAGCTCGCAAGGTCCGGGCGTTCCATCCCTGGCCCGGCACGTTCACGACATGGAACAAAAAAATTCTCAAAGTCATTGAGGCTCAATCTTCCAGCGCCTCAACTTCCGACTACGTCCCTGGCAGTGTTATCCAAACCGACGACAGACGACCCGAAGTTGTCACCGGCAACGGCGCACTGACTCTTCAGACCATTCAACTTGAGGGTCGGAAGGCTGTGGCAGCCTCCGAGTTCATCTTGGGATACCAGGATTTCGTGGGTTCCCGGCTTGGGAGTTAGTGATATAATCGGCTCGATTCGGTCAGACAATTCTGGTTGAGCCATGACACCCAAGGAGCGAAAATGGATAAGGCGTTAGAGGGCGTAAAAATACTTGATCTCAGTCGCGTGCAGGCAGGCCCATCTTGCACTCAACTCTTGGGATTCCTCGGAGCCGACGTAATCAAGGTCGAGGACACAGGAGGCGGAGACCGCACACGATGGGAGATGGCCCACAACGAGCATGACAGCGTCTACTTCACCATATTCAACAACAACAAACGGGCTATCACGCTGAACCTCAAAGACGATCGGGGCAGAGCGATGCTTGCCGATCTAGTGAAATGGGCCGATATCGTGCTGGAGAACTACTCCAAGGGCGTTATGGAACGGCTGGGGATCGGGTATGAATGGCTAAAAAGTTTGAAGCCTGACATCATCTACGCCTCCATCAAAGGTTTCGGCAACTGGGGGGACTGGAGCGAATTCAAGAGCTTCGAGACTGCAGCCCAGGCAACCGGCGGCCTCATGTCGGCGAATGGATCGCCTGACGGTCCTCCCAAGGGAGTTTCCATCGGCGCCGGGGACTCTGGGACAGGGCTTCACATGGCAATAGCCGTCCTCGCTGCCCTGCGACAGCGGGACAAATCCGGCGAAGGTCAGATGGTCGAAGTGTCGATGCAGGACGGCATCACGAACCTCATGCGGATCAGCCTAATCAAGCCTCTTAGCGTCGGCGAGGTCAACACCGCCTGGGGCAGAGTCCCGAATGTGTTCCGGTGCGCGCCCGGAGGCGACGACGACTACGTGATGATTCACACTCGCGGAGACCTGTGGATCACGGTGCTGGCGGTAATGGGCAAAGAGGCCATGTTCGAGGACGAGCGTTACATGACCGACGAGTTGCGGGGCGAGAGGGCTGACGAGGTCCGGGAAATCATCGAAGAGTGGACGATGCAGCGCACCAAGTACGAGGCGTTCGAGGCTTTGGCCGCGGCAGGCGTGTGGTGCGGAGCGGTGCTGACCCCCGTCGAGGTGATTAACAATGAGCATCTGAAACAGCGTGAGATGATCGTGACCGTCAAGGACGATTATCGGGGCGACTATCGCATGATCGGAAGCCCTGTGAAGATGGAGAAGTCGCCCGTCACCGTCACTCAGGCCCCTCGATACAGCGAACACACCGACGAAATCCTGAAGTCGATGCTTGGCGTCTCCGAAGATGAGTTAGTGGAGTTGCGCTCGGACGGGGTGATAATCTAGACCTGACACGAGCCTTGGATTCAGCCCATCAAGGAATCAATTGCCCCGTCAACGTACAGGATACTGATAGCGTTGATCATCGAATCGTGGGCCTGTTCGATCTGCTCTGAATCCTCGACGCCCTGAGTAAATCTGTCGAGTATCTGACCGATGTTCCGTTTGCCGTCCACCAGATTCACTAGGGCGGCCACGAAGTTGCTCAGCGGCGTGCCCTCTGGACGCGTAGCGCTGGACAGAACGGCGCTCCACTGGAACTCGCCTTCGACGAAAATTGGCCTGCGCTCAAGTTTGGCTTCTCCAGCGAGACGAGGCACCAGGTTGAGGGACAACCCCATTGCGACAGTCGCATCTCTCAAACGCTTGTCAGACGCAACGCTAGCGAACATCTCGGAGATTTCAGACGGAAGCTCGCCGCGAGACAGCGCAGACCGTTCGTACCCTCTGGGAGGCTGACCCGCGACCGCCCGGATGAATGACTCCCTAGCGCCGACATCGGTGTCGCCGAGCAAACGCCTGGCCTGCCAGTAGTATGACTCCTCCGTCCGGTTGCTGGCGTAGAACAGGCTGGCAAGTTCGCGGAAGTGAGCGTACTCCTTGCGGTAAAGCTGTTCGTAGACCTGCCCGGCAGGGACTCTTAAGGTCGGGTCGGTCTTGGCTCCGTGGACGTAGGCGGCCGCCATCACAGCAGACATTAGCGCCAGATGAACGCCCGACGAGAACAACGGGTCAACGAAGCAGGCGGCGTCTCCCAGCAGTATCCAACCATCGCCGACCATGCGGTTAGTGGTATAGGACCAGTCGCGGACAACGCGAGGCGCGCCAGTCAGTTCAGCATCGGACAGCATATCGTTGGTTCGAGCTGTCTGTGAAATCTGCTGTCTCAGGAACTCGTCAGGGCCGATGTCTGCGAGCATTGCTTGGGCAGATTCACTATCAACAATCGCGCCCACACTCGCCAATCCGTCTTTCAGCGGGATCGTCCAAGTCCAACCCAGACCGTAGGACTCTATGAAAATGTTAGTCTCGTCTGGGCTAGGAAGTCGTTTTGCCCCACGGTAGTAACCATAGACGGCGAGGTTCTGAAAGAACCTGTCCCAGGTTCGGAGGTTCATGGAGCGGGCGAGAAGGGCTGATTGACCGGATGCGTCCATCACGAAATCGGCTTCGACAGATTCCACAATGCCACTATCGCGCCGGTATCTGACGCCATGAATCGCACCGGATTCGCTGTCAGAGAGTGTCTCGAACACGTTGCAATTTTCCCTAACATCCACACCTGACGATTTCGCGTTGTCCAGAAGAATCTGGTCGAATCGAGGCCGGGACACCTGATAGGCGTAGGGATAAGTTCGGTTGGTCTCTCGAAAATACCAACTCCAAGGGGTGTCGTCCCGACCCCAAACCATCGTGGCGCCGTACTTTTTGGGGAAGTTCTCGCTCTCGATCTGGCCGAGAACGCCCAATTCTTCCAACACCGGCATGCTGGCGGGTAATAGGGACTCTCCAACATGGGCGCGGGGGAAAATTTCGCGTTCAAGAAGGACCACGCTGTATCCACGGCGAGCGAGAAGAGTTGCCGCCGTGCCGCCGCCAGGGCCACCGCCGATCACTACTGCGTCCGGCATAGCAACTTTTTCAGAGGCCAAGTATTCAGGTTAATTATCGCCAATTCGCAGAACCCGGCTTAGGGACATTCTTTGAATAAAGAGTATGACGCCCAGGATAATGACCGTGAATATCACTGACATGGCCGCGTAGGTGACAAGCAAATTGGCCCAGCTTACTTCAATGACGAACGGCGGGATAACTTGCGATCCCTGGTCGTCGTGCCCCAGGAATGGCATGATTGTCGAGCCTAACCTGCCGCCCATCCAGGTTCCCAGCGCCATGCCGACGGCGATTACCAGAGCCTGTTCCAACCACATCAGAGCCACCAATTGGCGCGTCGCAAACCCCATCGTTCGCATCAGAGCAAACTGCAATTCCCGATTTCGGAACGACACATAGGCGTGAACAAGGAATCCCAGGCTGCTGAGAATGAGAATCGCGCCGAAGGCGATCAGCAACAGCGCTCTCCACCCCGCGAGGACCAGCGGGTCGAGTTGCGCCTCAGATAGATCAAGTTGTCGATCGACCAATTTAGCCACCGGCAGGGGTTTTCCTAGCCTGAGCCCATCGACGAAGATTTCACGATCCGCGCCTTCAAGATCAGTTGACAGCCACATTTCGTTTGCTGTCAATTCTCCCCTCATCTGACCCAGATTCGCGGCGTCAACGAGCGTGTCCAGATCACCGATGAGGAACTGGCCGTCGAAGGTGTTCAGGGTCGGGAAGTAGTCAACGGTGTTTTTGAGTTTCACGTTGAGCCGACGACCACCCATCGACACCTCGATTTCGTCTCCCAGTTTGTGGCCGCTGCCTCTCAGGAAGGACGCGCTGGCAACGACTGGGATAGGATCAGGGTCGCCTCCCGGGTAGATTCCTCTCGCGGTCAGGGGTGGGCCTCCCGACCATGCGAACATCAACGCGCCATCGCCTCGGGCCGATACCTCAGAATGCCGGATCCTATCCTGAGCCGCCTCGTCAATCTCATGGAGTATGTTCCAACCTTCGATGTTCTGGAAAGATTCCAACACCTCCACTTCGCTAGTTGCACGGCGGGCGCGTATGGTGTCGATCAACAACGAACCAGGCATCAGTCGGCTCTGACCATCGGTCTCACCGAGCGCCAATGAGACAAGCGTGAGAGGACGTGATGGGAACAGATTCCATCGCGTGTTTTTCCCTTCGAATAGCTGGAAGGTCATCAACCTCCAGTTGCTGGTTTCGAGAGCGCCCATGATGTAAGTGAAGAACCGGCCATTGGAGTCTTTGATTCGGGCTGCGATGAACACGGATGGGTGAGGCCGGTCCGCTTTCAGTAAAATCTCCACCGCGCGGGCGTCATCTGGCAACGGCAAGCCAAGCTGGTGTTCCCGACTGTTCAACCCGTCGATAATCTCAACGATCGAGTCGTCGGCGAAGTCGTCTCTAAACCAGGCGACATCGGTGAAACTATCAGCGTCCACCCCCAGCATTGTGTAAATCCCGCCAGTCGTTCGGGAGAGATCAGAGCCTGTGCTTCTCAGGGCCGGGCTGGCGTAGGACACGCCGTCGAGCATCTCATACCCTCTGGTGAACGGCCTGGTCAGTCCGCTGCGCCTCTGAGAGACACCCACCAGTCTTATATCACTGCCTGACGAGTACAGCACTCGCTCCTCGAAACTACGCTCGAGCGTGCCACCGAAACTCGCGGCGAAGATGCCCAGCCCCGCCATCAGGATCAACAGCAGAGCCAGTCGAGCGTAGTGGGTGGGGTTCCGCGCCATTTGCCACAGGCCCAACACGAGTCCGGGCGGCAGGTGGGGAGACATGATTCGGCTGGCAAGATTCAGCGCCACTGGGAAAAGCCTCAAAAGCACCATAGCCGCCGCCACAAGCGTGATAGCAGGAACGGCAAGAAGCAGTTGGTTGACTGCCACCTCGCCCAGAAGATTCATTGCAGCCAAAGATCCCTGTTCCGTCAATTGGCGGAACAGCACTATGCTGACTGCCAACAACATCACATCGAGGTAGTATCGCTGAAAGAATGCCAACTGAGACGGGCGAACCGAGTCCTGACGTTGGCGGCTGACGCCAGAGCGAGACGCTTCGATAGCCGGAATCATCAGAGCGCCCAGGCTCAGTAATCCGCCCAACGCGCTCATGATGTAGGCGCCCTGCGAGAGTTGCACCGGCAGCCTTTCGCCACCGCTGAGGTCTGTGAATGCGGGCGTGAATCCCAGCAGGCTGATGGCGAACGCCGCGAGTATTGGAGCGATAACGACTGCAATTGCCGCGATGGTTGTGCCTTCCAGCACGAACACTGCGAGAATCTGGCCGGAGGTAGCCCCCCTCCCCTTCAACAGAAGAATTTCGTTCTTGCGCTGTTCGGCGACCAGAGCG
>Ga0207966_1001424_pt1 | contig 13075 bp, 9 predicted proteins | sample Knorr_S23_td_NAD_FD_185611 | JGI IMG/M metagenome (GOLD analysis project Ga0207966, IMG submission 185611) | Marine microbial communities from Southern Atlantic Ocean transect - Knorr_S23_td_NADW_ad_2500m_LV_B (SPAdes) (version 2) | ecosystem: Environmental > Aquatic > Marine > Oceanic | place... | reverse complement strand
GCCCGAGGAGGTCCAGCAGCACACCCAGCACGGTGCGGAGTTCTCGCCTGTCCACGACGACGTCCAGCAGGCCGTGGTCGAGCCTGGATTCGGCGGTGTGGGACTCGGTCGAGAGAGGTTCGTTGCTGACCCGTTTGAGAACTCCAAAGGGCGAGAATCCGACAATTGCCCCAGGTTCTGCCATGATTATGTCTGCCAGATTGGCGAAGCTACCGAAGGCTTGGCCAGTGGCTGGGTTCGCCAGGACAGTGACGTAAGGCAGGCCCGCCTCGTTCATCTTGTTCGCGGCGATGGTAGTTTTGGCCATCTGCATGAGCGACAGCACGCCTTCCTGTATTCGGGCGCCGCCGCTGGTGACAATCGCGACGGCAGGAAGGCTGCGTTTGACGGCCCGTTCGAGGGCGAGCGCCACCTTTTCTCCGACCACACAGCCCATCGTTCCGCCCATGAACCCGAAGTCCAAGACGATGAGCATGACAGGGCTGCCGCTGATGGTGCAGGTTCCAGTCACCACCGCTTCTGTGAGTCCAGTGCGGCGTTGGTCTCGGAACAAACGTCGGGTGTATGATTCGCGAGATGAGAATGACAGTGGATCCAGAGAGACGATGGAGCGGTTTATTTCCTCGAAGCTCTCAGGGTCGGCCAGCGACGTAATCCGTTCTCTAGCCGACATGCTGTAATGAAACCGACAGCGGGGGCAGACTCGGTAGTGGGAGTATACCTCCGAGGTTGTCAGGTCTGCTTCACATACCAGACAGCTATCGCGGTCGGGCGTGTCGTCCGGCTCTTCGCGGCTCCGCCGGGTGACGGAGCCAACCATTCCTGCCAGGTTTCGAACCAACGTTTGCCTTCCCCAGCGCGTTGACTGTTTTGTTCATTATGCCTGACTAATTATAACATCTCTTGATTTTGAGCCATCGCCGGGACCGACTATGCCCTCCTCTTCTAGTTGATCCATCAAACGGGCGGCTCTCGGATAGCCCACTCGCAGGCGTCGCTGGAGGAGCGATGTCGAGAGTTTGCGGTGGCTGTAAGCCAACTCGATGGCCTTGTCCAGCATTTCGTCGCGGTCAGGGTCGGCGACATCCGTATCGTCGTCTTCGTCCTCTTCGCTCTGGGCCAAAAGGTCTATGCGGGGGAGGGCCGGCCAGGGCGTAGTCTTCCAAAACTCGACCAGGGATTCGATCTCCTCGTCCGAGATGAACACGTTTTGAACTCTGGATGGTTTGCCAGCATCCAAGGGCAGATAAAGCATGTCGCCCTTGCCCAACAGCTTGTCAGCGCCGGCCACATCCAGGATGGTCCTGGAGTCGACCTGAGACGTCATTCCGAAGCTGATGCGGCTGGGGAAATTGGCCTTTATCAGCCCGGTAATCACGTCCACCGATGGCCTCTGGGTGGCAACAATCAGATGAATTCCTGTTGCTCGGCCTAGTTGGGCCAGACGGCATAGCGAAGATTCCACGTCGAATGAGGCGGTCATCATCAGGTCGGCCAATTCGTCGATTGCCACGACCAAATAGGGCATTCGGTCGGGCATGCGCGAGTTGTAGCTTTCTATGTTCCGGACACCGATTTCCTCCATACGGCGGTATCGGTCGAGCATTTCACGGATGAGACCCTTGAGGTAACCGACCACCTGGTCGGACTCGACAATGACAGGGGCCATGAGGTGGGGGATTCCGTTGTACGGCGTCAGTTCGACGCGTTTGGGGTCCACCAGGAGGAGGCGCAGGTCCGAGGGCGATTTCTCCTTGATAAGGCATGAGACAATGGCGTTTATGCACACGCTCTTGCCGCTGCCGGTGGCTCCTGCTATGAGGAGATGGGGCATTTTGGCGAGATCGAATGTGACGGTTTCGCCTCCGCTGCCTTTGCCTAGCGCGATGGGCAGGTGGGCTTTCGTGCTCATCTTTTTGAACACAGAGCTTGCCATTATTCCCCGAAGCGTGACCAGGGAGGGTGTTGGGTTTGGAACTTCGAGACCGACCAATGACTTGCCCATTGCGGGCGTTTCGATGCGGATGCTCTGAGTTTTGAGAGCCAGGGCGAGGTCTTTTTCCCGCGCCAAAATCGCATCCACCTTCACGCGGGTCTTCGACTCGACTTGTTTTACGATCTGTTTTCCGCTTTCGTCCAGAATTGGTCTTCCGGCGTCGTCCAGTTGCCTGGTCTGCTTGTACTTGCGAATCCAGCCGGGGACCAGGCCGTACATGGTGACGGTGGGGCCAGGCTTCACGCCTCCGATTTCGACTTCGATGCCGTACTCAGCCAGCGTCTCACGGATCGTGTCGGCGGTTTCCTGGATGTCCTCTTCAGAGATGGCCCTTTCCGGCTCGTTGTTGAGCAGTTCCATAGGCGGGGTTTGCCAGATGTAGTTGGCTGACAGGCCGCCGTTGGTTTCAGGCGCCGTAAGAGTGGCGATCCCTGTTGAAGGACTAGGCTGGGTGTCTGCCTCGCTGATAGGCACAGTGGCGTCATCAGAAGACCAGTAGCGGTTGAATTTTGCGGGTTCGGGTTGCTCAGGTTCAGTGGCGAATATCGGAACGGGTTGTGATTGAGCGGCGATCTGTTTCGGCTCATCGGGGTATGCGGCGGGTTCCGGTAATTCATCTACGTGTTCAACAGACAAGGTGGAGGATTGTGAGGTTTCCAAATTTGTGGATGGCTCGTTCTTGCTGAGAAATTCTGAGAACTCGGGCAGTTTGAATCTGCCGGACTTCGGAGTATCGTCGGCATCGGGGTCGAAGTGAGAATCAGGCTTGACGTAGCTAGTCCGCTCGTAGGGCGTCATGACCTCGGGGGGAATGAACGATTCGGACTCGCTGTCTTTTCGGTTCTGGATTTTTTGAACCAAGTTTCTTATTAACACGACTGCGATGATGTACAAATAAACGAATCCCTGGCCTATTATGAGCGCAATATCTGCCGCCAGAGCAGGAGATGCCACGGCCACAGTGAGGATGAAAATGCCGAATAATCGAAGAGTTCCGATCCATGACTGTGAGCCTATTATGGCTTCGCCGACCTGGCCTCCCAGGGTGATCTGGCCGTTGAGGGCGAACCATCCGACTGCCCCGTCGTAGGGGTCAAAAAAGGAAAACGCGCCTATCGCCAGTGCAACCAAGCCGAGAGAACTGAGCCAGAGGTTGGGCTTGGCAATGATCCATTCGCGTTTCACGAATGCTACGCCAATCAGGGCGACAAACCACACCACGATTGGAACGATGCCGAGACCGACCGTCGTGAGGACACGGTCGCGCCCGCTGACGACGGAGTCAGTTATCGGAGTCCAAGACAGGTAAACGGTGGTTGCAATTATGGCCGTGAACACGACGACCATCGCCGTGATGGTTGTCCAAGACGTCCAGAATTGTTTCGCCGCTGCTGACGACCGTTGAATCTTGCCCCTGCTGCCTGCTTTGGCCATAATGCTCTGCCCCCGATATGCTTACAGTGTAGCGACGTCGTGAGGAACGACGACCGTAGGCTCGGCATCAGCAGGTGGTTATGTGGCCGATAGAACGTTTCGAAAACGGTTATTGGCACATCTGAGAATGGCAGGACGACAAGGACACGAAAAGGCCCGTCCCACTTTGGCCGGCGGAGTCGTTATATCTGCTCGATAATAGCCAGCACCGTTGGGCGCCGGTGGGTTTCCTTGTAAAGAAAGTCAGATACCGACTTGCTGAGCTTCGCCTTCAACGCTTCTAAATCTACAACACTCAGTCCTAATTCTTCTAGGTTACTGGCGACATGTTTAGAAGTTTTTTGAAACAAGTCTTGAGATTCGTCCAATTCTACGAACCCAGAGGACACGAGGCCAGGCGACGCGAGAATCTCATCGGTTTCTGCGTCAACAGTCAATACGACAGTCACGACGCCGTTGCGGGATAGCCTCATCCTCTCGCCCAGGACTGCGCTGTCCATGCTGCGGTAGCGCTGCCCGTCGATAACGACGTGGCCAGCGCGGACCTTTTCGACCACGCTGCCTTCATAGGCGGTCAATTCCAACACGTCGCCGTCTTCCAGGACGAATATATTGGAATTCGCAATCCCCATTTGCTCGGCGAGGGCTGCGTGACTGACCAGATGCCTGTACTCGCCGTGAACGGGAACGAAGTATTGAGGCCTGACAAGCGCCAACATCATCTTGAGTTCTTCCTGGCTGGCGTGTCCGTGTACGTGGACTGTCGCGATGCGACTGTACAAGACGTTCGCGCCCTGTCGGAAGAGGTTGTCGATGGTCTTTGCCACTACGGTTTCGTTTCCGGGAATGGGCGAGGAGGACAATATCACCGTGTCTCCGGCGACGATCTCAATGTCCTTGTGTTCCCCATTGGAAATTCTCACCAGCGCAGACGTTGGCTCGCCCTGGCTGCCGGTGGCGACGATAACGACTTGCTCCAGCGGTAGACGCCGGGCTTGTGACATGGAGATGACGGTTCCACCAGGCGCTTCGAGATAGCCCATTTTGAGGGCCATGTTCACGTTGTTAATCATGCTGCGCCCGACCACCGTGACCTTGCGATCGTACTTGACAGCGGCGTTGAGAACTTGCTGGACGCGGGAGATCAGTGACGCGAATGTGGCAATCAGGACTCGGCCCGGTGCGTCTCGTATTGCGCGATCCAGGGCTTCGCCAACGATCTTCTCGGACTCAGTGTAGCCTTCGACCTCTGCGTAGGTGGAATCAGAGAAAAGGAGCAGAACGCCGTCGGCGGCGATCTTGGCAAGGCTGGCGAAATCAGTGGCCTGTCCGTCGGCGGGGGTATGGTCGATCTTGAAGTCGCCTGTGTGGATCACAACACCGACCGGCGTTGTGATGGCGATTCCCATTGCGTCGGGAATGGAGTGGCAAACCCTGAAAAACTCGACGTTGAACACCCCGACATTGAATGGCGCGTAGGGTTCGATAACGTTCAGGCGCGACTCGCTGAGCAGGCCGTGCTCTCGAAGTTTGACCGATATAAGGCCGTGGGTCAGCCGAGAGGCATAGACGGGGACGTTTAGTTCCTTTAGCACATGGGGCAGAGCGCCGATGTGGTCCTCGTGACCGTGGGTGATGAGGATGGCGCGAACGCGATCAGAGTTCTCTCTGAGATAGGTTATGTCGGGAATGGCGAAGTCGATTCCGGGCATGTCATCTTCAGGGAAGAGGACTCCGGCGTCAACGACTACGATGTCGTCTTCGTACTCCAGCGCCATCATGTTTTGTCCGATTTCCCCCAGGCCTCCCAGAGGAATGACACGTAGTGGTGAGTCAGGCATATATTTTTCTATTCAAACATCGAAAGCTGCTTCGGCAGCGCTTGCTCAGGTGCAGGTTCGGTTTGTGTCGCCTGGTTGACCTGTTCAATTAGCGCGGGCAGATTTCGGAAATCTTTCTCAATTGCGGGTTTCAATCCTGGGTTGTGCAAGCCTGCGGCAGGATGGTACATCGGGTAAATTTTGATGTTGCGCCAGTCCCGAGGCTTGCCTCTGGCCTTGCTGATCGCCTCGCCCGGAAAGAACTTGGAGAAGGAAAATCGGCCAAGGCATACGATAACTCTGGGTGAGATAATCTCGATTTGCTTATCCAGATAGGGGGCGCAAGATGACAACTCTTCAAGGAGCGGGTCTCGGTTTTTAGGAGGGCGACACTTCACCATGTTGGTGACGTAAACGTCTTTCCGGTCCAGGCCGATCTTTGCCAGCATCTCGTCCAGCAGTTTGCCCGCCTGTCCTATGAAGGGGCGGCCGTCGCGGTCCTCATAGTAGCCGGGAGCTTCTCCGATGAACATGATGTCGGCGTCCTGAGAACCTTCACCTGGCACAGCGTTGGTTCTTCCTTCAGACAGGCCGCACGCTGTGCAACCGGTTATCTGTTGGTAAAGTTCAATGTACTCAGACAAGGTTAACCTCTTCCTCTGCAAGATGGGAATGTTCGGTCCCTGCCTAAGACGCGCCACATACGAAAGAGGCGCTGGGCCATCGCCGTTCGCGCCTCAAAATCAATCGTATAGGAAGAGGCGTCGGTATGTAAAGCGGATCGGTTGGGTCTGGTGGATTGAAGAGGCAGACTGGATGCGGGACGAGAAATCTGGAACGAGGTGTTCTAGCTGCCCAGGAGCCACTGGACTCCGTAGTAGCGTGTCACGGCTACGGTAGTGACTTTCATGATCTTGCCAACCGCCACAATCGCGGCAAATTTTACCAGCGGCTAACGAGTGGCTCCGGCCCAGACTCCCGCGACATCTAAGGGGACTGGCAGGACCGCGAACGTGAACAGCGCGGCGGCTCGGAATCGCAGCGTCAGTTCCTGGACTTTGCCGTACATCCTGCCGCGTTGGGCGATGGTCTGGCTTCTGACGCCGAGGTAATATCCGATCATCTCGCCCGATGCCGCCGCCAGTCTGCCGATGATGCCGATTGCCACCGGGTTGAGCAACGCCCCCATGGCAAATGTGTATGCCGGAGCAGGCGTCCGGATGATGATAACTACGCTGTTGGCAAAATCTGCCAGAGCCACTCCGACATATTCCCAGTTGCCCATTTCAGCCAGCGGGGCGCGGTAACTGAAGAGCACGTAACCCGTGAGCATGGAGCCGCCGGTCACCGCCACTGCCTGGAAGATCGTTCTGGCGTCGAGGCCGAAAGGCAATCGTGATTCGACTGATGGGGATGCCTGTTGGACGCTGGAACGCTGGAGTCCGGGGGTGTCGAGCACGGGTGAAGAGGTTCTATTCAGTGTTCCTTGCAGCATGGGGCGGACCCTCGGCGGTGTGTCTGTTTAAGTCATCTACAATTTTAGATGCATGAAATCATAAAACGCATCGTCGCAGTCGACTAATCTGGAGAGGCAGTCTGGATGGGCGTTCTTGGCACAGATGGCCCATCGGCCGGTCATCCAAAAGTACGAGACTCCAACTTCATGAAATCATTTTGAAGCCAAAGAATCAACGCCTTTTCAAATTGTCCAATCTACGACCTTGAACGCCAAGGCAATTGTGCGCCTATTTTCTGGCAATCGACCTGTTCTGAGACGGTCGCATCCTGTATAATTCGGGACTGTCGAAAGCGCGCGCGAAATCCTGTTTGGAGATAGGTGATTGAATGCATTAGGTAGGCACCTGTTGCTGGAATTGAATGACTGCAACAGGGAAGTTTTGGATGACCTTGAATTTATACGGCATGCAATGTTGAGGGCCGCAGAGCAGGCCGGTGCCACGGTAGTAGGGGAGAGTTTCCACAAATTTGATCCGATCGGCGTGACTGGCATTGTCGCCATCGCCGAGTCACATCTTTGCATCCACACCTGGCCGGAATACGGGTACGCCGCCGCCGATGTGTTCACGTGTGGCGATGATTTTGACCCATATCAGGCAGCGGGGCTACTTATTGAGAAACTTTCGTGCACCCAACCCTCTATCACTGAAATTCAGCGCGGCCAACTTACACAAATAGCGCCATCAGGCGCGGTGTCATGATTGAAGGCCCGCCTGAAGGCGACTGGCACTACGAGCTTATTACCCCCGGCCTTCTCCAAACGGAGCGGCGCCTTCGCGTATTCTACCGAGGCCAAACGGAGTACCAGCACGTCGAGGTGATGGACGGCGCCACCTTTGGACGAACGTTGGTCCTTGACGGCAAAACCCAATCCACAGAGGTGGACGAGTTCGCGTATCATGAGGCGTTGGTGCATCCCAGCATGATCGCCCACCCTAACCCCAAGAGCGTGTTCGTCGCCGGCGGCGGCGAAGGCGCGACAATTCGCGAGGTGATGTCTCACAGAAGCGTCGAGCAGGTGGTGATGGTGGACATCGACAAGCAAGTCGTTGACTTGTGCCGCGAATACCTCCCAAATCACCACCAAGGCTCGTTCGACGATCCCAGGTTGGAGCTTCATCACATGGACGCTCTTGAGTTTCTGGAGGACACGTCTCTGCGCTTCGACGTTGTGATTATCGACGTGCCGGACCCTCTTGAAGCCGGGCCTGCGTATCTGCTGTTCACTCAGGAATTTTATTCCCTGCTCAAGGAGCGATTGAGGCCCGGCGGGTTGATGGTCGCGCAGTCAGGTCCGACCGGACCGGCATTCTACGAACAGTGTTTCTCCGCGGTCGCTAACACTGTGGGCAGCGTGTTTTCGGGTGTATATCTGAGCGAGGCGTTTGTGCCATCGTTCGGGACCACGTGGGGGTTTGTCATTGGTTCGACCGGACCTGACCCAACGAGCCTTTCAGTGGAGGAGACTGACTCCAGAATTTCTGATCGGATCGACGGAGAGCTTCGCTTTCTCGATGGCATCACTCTGCGGGGCATGACGTCGGTTCCCAAGTACCTGCGGAAAGCCGTTGACGCAGAAGAAAAGATAATCACGAGGGACCATCCGATATTTGTCGTATAATTCGCGTTTGTTCGTCCGTACACCAAAGATGCAAGGGCGACGCCGACTCTGTCAACACATTTGTGCTAAATTGTGCAATGATCAATTTGTGGAGCGTATTTGATTCTTGACTCAAACTGATATCCTCGCCCAACTGAACCCGCGACAGCGTGAGGCAGCGGAAGCTATCGACGGCCCATTGCTGATCGTCGCCGGACCCGGCAGTGGCAAAACCAGGCTGATTACCTATAGGATTGCCTATCTAGTTCGAGTTGTCGGCGTGTCGCCTCGGAGGATCGCGGCTCTTACTTTCACAAACAAGGCCGCCCGCGAGATGCGGAACCGATTGGCAGAGTTGGTCAGTCACAGTATCAACGACATGACTGTGGGGACGTTCCACTCATTTTGCGCGATGACCCTCAGGAGGGAGAGCGACCTCATCGGCCTGGACAGGAACTTCGCCATATATGACGACCCCGACCAGTTGGACGTCATCAAGCGGAGCATGCGCGAAACTGACGTTGACCCGAAACGGTTCTCTCCCCGGGCCGTTCAGTCCAGCATTTCCAAGGCCAAGAGCAGCCTCCTGAGCGCGGAGGGTTTCGGAATGCGAACCGCCAGCTACTTCGAAGAGGTGGTCGGTCGGGTTTACGAGCGATACGAATTGCTGATGGCGCAGTCGGGTGCAGTAGATTTCGACGATCTGCTGTTGAAAATGCACCGGATGTTGGAACAACATCCCGATATCGCGGCCCGGTATCAGGACCGTTACGTCCACTTCATGATCGACGAATTTCAAGACACCAACGTCGTCCAGTACGCCATTGCCCGAAAACTGACCGAGACGCATCGTAACCTGTGCGTTGTCGGAGACCCGGATCAGTCAATATATTCCTGGCGAAACGCGGATATCAGGAATATCCTGAGTTTTCAAGACGATTTCCCTGACGCAAAGGTGATAACTCTGGAGCAGAATTACCGTTCGACCCAAACGATTCTGGACGCCGCTGACAAGCTGATTTCAGCTAACTCTCAGCGTATCGAGCGCGAGCTATTCACAGACAATGGCGACGGAGCGCCAATCGTCGTCTCTGAAGGGTATGACGAGGCCGAAGAGGCCCAGATGGTTCTGAAGGAAATCGGCGCGCTGACCAAGAACGGCTCAAATGGGCACAAACTGGGCGACATCGCGGTCATGTATCGAGTTAACGCCCAATCCAGAGCGTTGGAGGAGGAGTGTCTTAGGTACGGTGTTCCGTACCAACTGATCGGCGGGCAGAAATTCTATCAGCGTCAGGAGGTCAAAGACGTCGCGGCTTACCTCCGGTTGGTGTCGAACACCAATGACGACGTTAGCCTGAATCGGATTATCAACCTGCCAACCCGAGGAATCGGCCGGCGGACGCTGGATGAACTTGCGAGATTTGCGCGAGATTCAAGCATTTCTCAGTTCGATGCGATTGGTAATATATTGCCCACGGATGACCAGTTGGCGCCGATTGCGGCGAACCCTTTCACGCCCAGAGCCACCCGCGCTCTGACGGATTTCCAGAAGATGATTAACGGCCTGAGGGCTGACTTGGAAGGCCTGAATCTGATCGAGTTAATTGAGCAGATTTTGGAACGCACTGGCTATCAGAAGTATCTGACGGATTCTATGGAACGCGGCGAAGAGCGAATTGAAAACATTAATGAGTTCAAGACGGCGGCCCGTGATTACATCCACATGCCAGTGCAGGATGGCCTGACCGCGTTTATGGAGAGCGTAAGCCTTGTCAGCGACATAGACAAAATGGAGGATAGGACGGAGGCGATCACGCTTATTACTCTCCATCAGGCCAAGGGGCTTGAGTATCCAGTAGTGTTCATCGTGGGCATGGAGGAGGGACTTTTGCCTCACATGCGCTCAATGGACGACCCGACCGCTGTGGAGGAAGAGCGCCGGTTGGCCTACGTTGGTGTCACCAGAGCCAAAGAGCGGCTGTACCTGATGAGAGCGTTCCGTCGAGGGTTCCGAGGCGGCACGGGTCCGGCTCTGCCGTCTCGTTTTCTGTTGGACATACCTGAGAATCTCATCAAGCGCGTTGACAAGAACGACTCGAAACCGAACACGATCGAGCGTCGGAGCAGGGGCGGGCCTCTTGGGACTCGACAAGCGGCGGAGGGAACAGGGAACCGGCAGGGCTTCCAGTTCAGCAACACCACACGGGCGGGTTCCAGGGCGCGGCCTGAGATGCCCAAACCCAAATCCGGAATTGGTTCCAATTCTGGAGGCAAGATCAAACTCGCCCCGTCAAGACGGCCAACCCCGCCTCGTCCTCGTCCGGCGCGCCGCGCGGCAAATCGGAACGCGACTACCATATTGAAGACGGGCGACAAAGTCTCGCATGGGACTTTCGGCGAAGGCATCGTGATGAGCAGCAAACAGGCAGGGGATGACTTCGAGGTGACGGTGGCCTTCAAAGAAGGTCACGGCGTCAAGCGTCTGCTGATGAGCTTCGCAAAGCTGACGAAGGTTGAGTGACGTTCGGTTTAACCGACGATCAGAGTAATCATCAAGGTCGCCAGCCCCAGATATATCAAGAACCCGATTACGTCGGTTGCGGTGGTGACGGCGACTGCTGACGCCAACCCAGGGTCGATCTTTAGCGCGCGGAGTCCCAGTGGAACCAGCACGCCGCTGACGCCGGCGACCATCATGTTTGCCGTCATAGCCAACCCCACAACCAGAGCGAGCCAGGGGTTGCCCTTCCAGGCGAAGGCGATTCCTGCCACCAACAGCCCAACGACGATTCCGTGAATGAGACCTAATCCGGCCTCCTTAAGCAGCAGGCGTTTCGCGTTGCCTGTGGCCAACTCTCCCAAAGCGATGGATCGGACAATGAGCGTGAGCGTCTGAGTTCCTGCGATTCCTCCCTGGCCGGCGATCACAGGCAAGAATGCAGCGAGCGCCACGGCCTGGATCATCGTCGACTGGTACAGGGTGATTACCAGTCCTGCGGCGATCGCTGTCGCCAGGTTCACGCACAGCCACGGAAGCCTGCTCCTCACTGATCGCCAGAATGGGCCAAGCGCTCGCTCGCCCTGATCGACGCCGATCATTCGGAACATATCCTCGGTGGCCTCGTGCTCGAAAACATCGATGATGTCGTCTATCACCACCATGTCGACGATTCGGTTGGCGTCGTCGACAACGGGCAACCGGTGTATGTCGTGCCGCTTCATGATGCGGGCGACTTCCTTCTGGTCGGTTCCTGTTGCTACGGATATCACGTCTCTGTTCATGATTAGCGATACGTCATGGAATGGCCGGGCCAGGACGAGTTGGGACAGGCTTGCGGTTCCGGTCACCACGCCGTCATTGTCGACGAGAAAAACCTGGGAGATGTTGGCGGCGCCATATTCTTCTGCCCACGTTCGGATGAAGGACATCGCCTGAGAAACAGTAACCGTTTCATGGATAGCGATGAACTCGGGAGTCATCAAACCGACGGCGCCATCGTCCTCGTACGCCATCAGCGGAGCAACTTCGGCGGCGGCTTCCATGCTCTCCAGAGCGGAGTCTGCCACGTCTTGCGGCAACGCGCGCAAAACGTCGGCAGCCACATGAGGGCTGATCACGTCCAGCAGGTCTGCCAGCATACCGTTAGGCATAGCCAGCCTCACGTCGCTGGCGTCCAGCCCTTCGGTGGCCTCTGCCAGGGCTTCAAGGCTAATGCGGTCGATCAAGGCAGCGAGGTGCTAGACGGATAGAATAGACAGGATGTCGGCCTGGTCTCGCGGCAGAAGCCTGGAGAAGCGGATGGCGGGCTCATCGTAAAGGCCTTCCTCCATGAGCATATTGATGACCCCGGATAGCTGAGCCGAATTTGGCCTCTCCAGCGGAGTTGGCTTGGGTTGGTCCTGGGAGGGTGGGTCATCCATCGGCGCGTCCGCCGTGGCGACAGGCATCCGTGGGCCATTAGATCATGGCCGAGTTGGGGCAGTTGATATTCGGTCGAAGGCAATTTGACACCTGCGCGAAGGCTGTACTACTGTGCCAATTCAAAGGGTAACTAAGAGTTTACACGCGCCTGATGTATTGTTTCTTTCTAAGTTTAGTCTTATTTTCGACCCAGACTGGAGCATGCAATGAACCGCGAAACGTACTTTGGGGCACAGAAATTTGCCAACAAGTGGTCGATCGGGCTCGCCGTGAGTTCTTCCGTGGTTATCATTGGAATATTCGGTTGGGGGATGGTCAGACAGTTGGCGATTGGTCATCCGTGGGGTGGCAATCCTAATGTCTGACACAGCGTTAGCGCTTGTCGGCGCCATTGTTATTCTTTTCACGCTTGGTCTATCGGGCGCATCGACCAGCAGTGAATGGGGGACTTAGGGCGTGTTTCTGCCGATTTGAGGTCGATCGACAGAGATTCGAGGGCATTAGGCCGCAGTTCAACAAGTCAATAACCATACGGGTATTGGAAGTGATTCGATGCGAGGAAGGGATGGTAGCGCGTACGGGATTCGAACCCGTGATCTCCACCTTGAAAGGGTGGCGTCCTAGGCCGCTAGACGAACGCGCCACAACGAAGGCCCGGTTTCTCTGGTGGTAGCGCATACGGGATTCGAACCCGTGATCTCCGCCTTGAGAGGGCGGTGTCCTAGGCCGCTAGACGAATGCGCCACATGCTTGACTTGGATTTCTGGGCCTGGCCTCTGGAA
>Ga0207966_1001420_pt1 | contig 13089 bp, 3 predicted proteins | sample Knorr_S23_td_NAD_FD_185611 | JGI IMG/M metagenome (GOLD analysis project Ga0207966, IMG submission 185611) | Marine microbial communities from Southern Atlantic Ocean transect - Knorr_S23_td_NADW_ad_2500m_LV_B (SPAdes) (version 2) | ecosystem: Environmental > Aquatic > Marine > Oceanic | place... | reverse complement strand
CGCTTTCGTGACGCTCTGCGTCGTTCCTCGACAGACATCCGCGCCGCCCCACCGCATCCTCCGGGCATGCTAACGTCCGCTGACTGGTCGGACAACGGCAGTCTGCGGCTCACTGAGTCTGCACCCCGCTCCGCTGTCAGATGCAGAGGCGCATAAGGATTCGTCCGCCGGCTACGCCGGCGTGTACGCGACAGGCTCAAGGTGAATGGCAGGCTCGTCGGCCCGCTTCGAGGGAACCTGATGCGTGCAGCACTCGTCACCGGTGGCTCCAAGAGAATCGGTGCTGCGATCTGTCGCGCACTCGCTGCTGAAGGAACCGCGGTGGCCATCCACTGCAATCGGTCGGTCGATGAGGCGGTCTCGCTGGCGGACGAACTCGAAGCCGCGGGCAGCCAGGCCGCGGTGGTGGAAGCCGATCTTTCCGACCCGAGCCAGGTGACATCTCTGGTCGAGCGCGCGGCGGCTGACATCGGTCCGCTCGACCTGCTGGTGAACAACGCATCGTTGTTCGAGTACGACGACCTCGCCTCCCTGGATCCCGAACGCTACCTGCGTCATCAGGCGATCAACGCGCTCGCCCCCCTGCTGCTCAGCCGGGAGTTCGCCAGTCAGGCGCCAGAGTCAGGTGCAGCAGTGGTGAACATCCTCGACCAGAAACTGTCCAACCCGAACCCGGATTACCTGTCGTACACCGCCAGCAAGCAGGCGCTCGGCGGCCTCACCAGCGCGCTCGCTCAACAACTAGCCCCGAATGTCCGCGTCAACGGCGTCGCCCCCGGTCTGACACTGCCTTCCGCACACGCCTCAGCCGAAGCGTTCGCAGAGGTGCACGGCAGCAATCCGCTCGCTCGTGGGGTGCGCCCAGAAGACATCGCCGAAGCGGTCATCTACCTAGCGCGGGCCGCCGCCATCACCGGAGTGGTGTTGCACGTAGACGGTGGAGAGCACTTGGCTCCTCGATCGGATGACGTCCTCTACGGAAAAGGGTGAATCGGATGATCGAAGACCCCGTTGCCGTCCTGCTCCAGCGCCGTGGCGTCATCGGCGTCACCACCTTGGCGCTGCGCGACCATGTCGTCGAGATGGAACTCGGGATCCTCCCCGAGGAGCAGGATTGGACCCAGCGCATCCGCTTCGATGTCGAACTGCATCTAGTCGGCGCGGCGGCGCCTGGCGAAGACCAGATCGACCAGGTGCTCGACTACGACTTCATCCGCGCCACCATCGATGCCGCCGCGGCGGGCGGGCGCACCAATCTGCTGGAGACTGTCGTGGCCGACCTGCTGGACACCTACATGCGACCCCACGAGGTCGAGGCTGCGAGCGTGACCGCTACCAAACTCGATGTCTACGATGGCGATGCCGAGGTCGGCTGCCGCATGATCCGCATCCGGGATTGAGTCCCACGAGCGAGCGGGAGGTTCATGGCCGAAAGGCTCGCCTCGCAAGGTTGCGGGGATTGCCAAGCCTGGTCAACGGCGCCGGACTTAAGATCCGGTCCCAAGCGGTTCGTGGGTTCGAATCCCTCTCCCCGCATCACTCTCTGAACATCGCTTACAGCGATGGCCGAGACAAACGACGCATGGTATGACCTGATGACGGTGAACCTCTTATGACTCCTATGTGACGGAGAACCGTGATAAGAGCGCATGCTGCCTTTCAGCGGCACCGAAACCGTACATCGGCGTCGGTGATGATGCTGGTGTTCCTGCTCGCCAGCCTCGCCTCGCTTGTCACGCCCCCGATGATGGAACTCCCACAGGATGAGGTGAACCGCTACGTCGAGGATGATCCGCTCTATCTCTACACTCTCTACATGGCCGAGCGGAACTCCAACGCAGGCGGTGACGGCTTCCTGACGACCGAAGCTCCTGACTCCGCATCTGACGATCAGCGCAACGAGAGTGCGCTCGGTGACTCACTCGAGTTCCGCACCCCGGTGCTGCTCTCCGACTTCCGCATTGCCGGGCGCACCACCGCCAACCCCGGCGAGTACAAGATTCCACTGAACGTGTTCCTGCGGGCCACTGGCGGACAGCAGGACGTGGCCACTTACACCTTCACGCTGAAGGTCGACACGGCCGGCGGTGAGATCACCAAGGCGACCGAGCAGAAGGAAATGAACGCGTGTGATTCGATTCTTCCGGGAGGCTGCGGCTGGAATCAGGTGGTAATCAATCTCAAGTGGACTGGGGCGCAGGAATTCACCGTCATCGCCGATGGTCAACTCAAGTTGTTCATCTCCGCTGAATCCTCCTGCGAGGGTTCGTCCGGGGGTCCGTTCTCACCATCCTGCGACGCCGAGGTGGCATGGGGGAAGCCCGATGACATCACCGACTACTCGTCGATGGAGTTCTGGGCTAACGCACTCGCAGGCAGTTCGGTCAGGCTGCAGCAGCCAGGCGCACTGTGGACGGACCCCGAGGTCGTCGACTGGTACCCCAACTCCATGCCCGATGACCGAGAGATGAACTTCACCGTCGACGTGCGTGATTCACTCGGCCGCTTCGACATCCAGTCGGTCAGCGTGCAGTTGCAGGACCCGTCGGGCACCTATGTCGTCGACCACTCCTTCTCTGACAATGAACTCGTCGAGGACAACAATGGGTTGCGTGGGGTGTACCAGTGGGTGCATCCAGCGAACGTGGAACATGGGGAGTATGAACTGACGTTGGAGGTGATCGACATCCAAGGGCATTCGGTACTCATCGAGCATACGCCTGTCTACTTCCATCGCTACGGCATCAGCATCCGTCATGCGCTCGACCGCACTGTGGAGTACATCGCTCCCGGCCAGACGACACCGATCAAGATGTCTCTCAGGCACATCGGATCGGTGGGAGAAGCGCTCGACGTCGAGCTTGACCTGCTCACCAACCTGGGCAGCAACTGGGTGGTGGAATTCGACCATCCGGACTCATACTACCTCGCGGACGGCGGCGATGAAGTGCTGGCCATCCTGACTCTGGGTGCTCCCACCGAACTGTCCAACGCACCCTCCCGGCTGGAGATCGCCGTTCGCGCGCACAACGCCAGCGGAGCGGAGGTGCAGTACCTCGTCTTCACTCTCGATCTTGAGAAACTGGATGTCTACGCACCACCGATGGCATCTCTCTGGGACTCGAAACACGAACACCAGATCGCTAATTCAAGCCGCCCCGAATCGTTCGACCCCAACATCCCGCGCTTCGTCGACCAAGGTCAGTTCACACCATTTTATCTCGAGTTGTTCAACACCGGGTTCGATATCGACTCGTTCCGTCTGGATGTACCGCTCAAGCCTCGTGGGACAGTGTTCTACTTCGTGGACAATGACACCAATCCACCGGTCCAGATAGAGCAGAACCTGCAGGATGGGCTATGGCACACAGCGCAGTTGGACCGGCATGTGACCCAGACCATCGTACTCTACGTCAAGCCGTCACAGGACGAGGATGATCCCGACTCCGGGCTGATGCGCCTCGAGGTCATCAGCGCGGGCAACAACTCCCTGATCTCGATCATCGAGTTCACCCCTCACCGCACCCGCGGCATCCAAGCGCGCGTGATCTACGACTGTGATGGAGTCGGTAACGGACTGGGACATGTCGAAACAGACGTCTGCTCCCCCTCCTCAGGCGGCATCAACATGCGGGTCGAGGTCACACAGACCTCTGGTTCGCCCAATGAGGTCACGGAGTGGGTATTGGTGAACCCTGCGAACTATGTGGGCAACGCCGAAGCCAACATTCGCTATACCCAATGGAATTACTACATCAATGACACGAACAGCACCCCACTGCCGCGGATGCAGTTGGCTGCGGGGGATGCAGAGGAGTTCGAACTCAGCATCGTGCTCACCAATCAGGTTCTGGCCGGCAATCACACGATCATCATGCGCATCGAGGAGGCTACTGACGGCAGTGATCCTGAACGCTATTTCGACATGCCATTCTCCATTGAAGTTGGCGAAGGTGAGCCACACCTGGAGATCGTGCAGGATACCCCCAATCATCCGATGGTACCTGGTGGTCATCGCGAGCTGGTGATGATTCTCAAGAACGAAGGCAATGCCGACCTGCAGGTGCTGTTGAGGTCCGATGCACCAGATGGGTGGGTGGTAGACGTCTACAACCCTGTCACATCCTCACCGACGTTGTTCGTCGAGGCATTCAGTGAGGTGGATTTCACAGTCGAGATCGATGCTCCAAACGATGCCCGCCACAAGGACCTGCACACGATCGTCGTGACCGGTGAACCTGTGTCCACAGAACGCTCCTACAGCCAGGACACGCACGCCAAGAAGGATGTCATCGTGCAGGTAGAGATCAACGACCCATTCAGTCGCCTCAAGAACGAATTATTCGACAACCCGCGAACGGAAACGTGGCTTCTCATGTTGGGTGGATTCATGCTCATAGTCGCCTGGGTGGCCGGTCAACGGAGGAAGCGCGGCGAGTGGGATGAAGAAGAGGAAGACTGGGGAGACGATGAGGCGGAAGAAATCGTTGATGAGAGTCCCACAGACATCCCCGAACCAATCGTGGATGAGCAGGAGGATGATGAAGTGGAACTCGCCGACGACGAGATCGAACTTCTCGAGGATGACCTCGAATTCGATGATTGACGGCGTCCGCCCCCACTAGGTGGGGGCTGTACTTGTCCGAACCTTGCTCCATTTGTCTTAAGTGCCAAAGGAACCGGTTGCGAAGTGGGTTCAGACATGTCACTGCACCGAAGCACCGTTGAAACGACCGAATGGCGACCGCTCGTGCGCGCCCGCGCACGCTCGCTGTCGCTCGCACTGCTGATGCTGCTCTCCAGCTTCGTTGGACTGCAGTTCGCCGCCTACCAAGCGATGGCGGCGACCGATCAGGATGGAGATGGCCTGACCTGTGGGATCGAATATCTCATCGGTACTCAGTGCCAGGACTGGGACTCCGACAACGACGGACTTCCCGATGGCTGGGAATGGCAGTATGGACTTGACCCGACCGACGGGTCCTCGTTGTCCGTCAACGGTGCCGGCGGAGACCAGGATGGAGACGGCATGTCCAACCTGCAGGAGTACTCCTACCTCGAGCCCACCAACTGGGACAACTCGAACACCGCCAACGTACTCGATAACGGCGTCTGGTGGAACGGCACCGTGCCAGTGCGTAACTGGAACGAGGAGAACGCCATGCAGATCAACCAGCCTGGCTGCGGCGATCCCGGATCCGACGGAAACGGTTCGACCTTCATCCTGTGCGACGAGGATCCTCCGGGAGACATCTGCAACGACGGATTGGACAACGACGGCGATGGATTGGTGGATACTGCCGACCCCGACCGTGACGGAGATGCGGTGTGTGGCTCGAATGACGACGACGGTGACGGCTACTTCGACGAGGACCCCGACGGTTGGGACACCGATGGAGACGGGATGCCCGACGGCTGGGAGGTTTCGAACGGACTCAACGCCACCTTGGCGACCGGTATGGATGGCGGTTTTGGAGACCCCGATATGGATGGCCTGATCAACCTCATGGAATACATCAATCCCGCTTGGACCACCAGTAGTGGAGGTAACTACTACTTCGAACCCGGCAATCCGAACGTCGAAAGCGCAACTGAGAACGTCAACCCCTGCAACCCGGTGCTCGGATTGGGTCCAGGAGGCTGCGCCACGCTCACCGCATCGGTCGACCAGGACTTCGACACCGACCCGTTCAACAACGACACCGACGGCGATGGCCTCGAGGATGGCTACGAGGCGTTGGTCATCCTCACTGACCCGACCACCAGTGACACCGACTCAGATGGTATCCCGGATGGCGTCGAGGCGAACACAAGCACCTATGGAAACCCGCCGCTGCACAGCGACCCGCGCGACAACAACACCGACGGTGACCAGTTCGATGATGGCGACGAGGACATCAACGGCAACGGGCAGGTGGATCCAGGCGAGACGGACCCGACTCGCCGCGAGGATTCGGGCGACTACGACAACGACGGCATCGACAACTGGCTTGAGAACCTCAGTTGCACGCTGTGGAACGTCTACGACTCCGACTTCGGCGGCATTGGCGACGGAGACGAGAGCAATCTGTCGCACAGCACCGACCCCTGCATGACCTTCGTGGACTACAGCACCACGGTCGTCTCCTACAACAGCGGCACGAACCGCCTGACCATCGCCAACGCCTCCGGCATCAACCCGAACCCCTTTGATTGGCGAACAGGGCTGCCGGGAATCCTCTACTACAACGACTCCGGCGGAAGTCTCACCTCGTTCGCCTACTCCTCTGTCACAGGCAATGTGATCGCTGGGGTGGCAGTGGCTCCTCCAAGTGGTGCGGTCAGTGTGATTGCCAAGAACGGCTCCTGGTGTCACTACGAGGGCACGCAGGCGGGCACCATCACCACCACCTACAGCCATTGCGACGACGATTACATGGACAGCGACGGCGATGGATTAGCCGACTGGGAAGAGAATCAGGCCGTATGGGGTTGGTTCTCGCTCCCTACGCAGTATGATTCTGATGGCGACGGCGTCAACGACCTCGATGAGATTCTCAACGGCACCGACCCGATGGAGCCGTGCGACAACCGTCTCGATTCGGACGGTGACATGCTCAACGACTACTTCGAGAACAACACCGGTTGCGACCTGATGTACGTGCCGGGGATGGGTGGAGGCAACGGTTCAACGGACGCCTACGTCACTGACTACTTGCTTCCGGACACGGACCACGGCGGAGTGATGGACGGGCAGGAGTACCTCGACGGCACCAACCCGCAGAACGACCCTCTCGACGACATGAACCCGGCTGATACCGATGGAGACGGCATTCCGGACAACATCGAGAACCAGACCGGCACAGACTGGCGTGACCCGGACACTGACGGCGGCGGCATGAGTGACTACGAGGAGTGTCCTCCACAGTTCTGGCAGGACTGTTTGCTCGGCCCGCAGAATCCGTGGGATCCGACCGATGATATCATCCAGAACGAAATCGCCTTCTGGGCCAACAACACCAGCATCGGTAACGGAGTCTACCCCGACCTGTCCCACTACTGGCGGGTGCGCACCTACGAGTACTACACCGGCGCCGCTTACGGGATGAACGAGAGTTCGCTGATCGAGACTGAGATTTCACCCGGTTGGATTGATTACCATTGGATTGCCAACGACACCTTCTGGAACTCATCGGTGGACTACATGATGACGTACGTGCAGCCGGTCAATCCCGGTTCGAGACTGCCGCAACCGGCGTCCGCATACTCATGGATGATGTGGGGAGATCCGTTCGCTTACCTCAACCAATCCAATGTTTCCCACGACCTGCGCATTTCCGCTGCACAGATCTTCGACCTGATGACTTCGCAACCAGAGATATGGTTCACATCCACTGAATACGCCAATTCGATTCCCTACGCTGGTCCGGGCAACTACGGCACCGACCTTCCTGGCTATTTCACCGACATGACCGCACCCGAGTCACACGTCTACAACGTCACGCAGGGTGTGATCGCGGATGCAGGCGCGGTCAGCGCGTGGGACAAGGTGGTGGCGATTCGTGATTACCTGAACAACGCTGATGGTAACACGTCGGTGGAGTTCAAGCTCAACTTCGACGGTTCGGGTCTGCCGATGCTCGAGGATGTCAGTCGCTTCATCCTCCAGGATATCATGGAGGGTTCCTGTCAGGAGTTCTCCACCGTGTTCACCACCATGGCACGTCTGGCCGGGATCCCAGCGCGCAAGGCGACTGGCTACAACGGCGGCGTCTGGACGGGCACTGGATTCATGGTCATGGGGCGAAACTGGGATGCATGGGGTGAGGTGCACCTGCAACAGAATGCGGCAGGCAACAACCTCGACATGGGCTGGATCCCAGTCGATGCCTGCCCACCTGCCGAGCAGGTGGAGGTTGTCAACGAGACCAGCTGGCCAGGTAGCATCGAGCGAGACATGTCCACCGGTGACATCTACATGAACGGCACTCTGCAGTTCACCGCCAACCAGTCCGCGGCCGCCGACACGCTCGTGCGCGCCTACCTCGTGCAGGCTAACGACACCAACCCGTTCAATCCGGCTGCGCTGAACGGAGATACGCTGCTCGGTGCCAACCTGACCGATTCGAACGGCAACTTCAGCATCAAGGGCTTCCCGTTCGGCATCACTCACCCGGGATACGGCCGCATCGTGGTCGAGACCCAGCAAGGGGGTTACGTGCCATACAGCACACACGATTTCGTCTGGACTGTGAACATCACAGATGATACCAACCTGACCCAGGATTCTCCCGCGCCTGTAGGCGTCCCGTATGTCGGTGCAGGCTCGACCACAGACATCACTGGCACGATGATGTGGAACTCGCCACCTCCGCTGGATGTGGCGACCAAAACCAACTACACGGTATCGCTCACCTATCCTTCGAGCGTGCTCAACCAGAATGTCACGCTGACCACACAGGTCGGTACCAACGGATACTTCATGTTCACGGTGAACCTGTCGGAGAACGAAACCCTCGGTTATCGTAATGCATCCCTGAACTTCTCAGGCTGGCACGAAGCAGACCTGCATCTCGGCCTCTCACCAGTCTATCATGCGCGTCCGACAACGTACAACTTCCAGTTCAACGTCACCCCCGCACCGGATCTCACCGCCACGCTCCATGGCCCATCGACTAACAATTCGTTGCTGGAGATCGGCGAGAACATCTACATCAACGGGACGATCCTCTCCGGAGGAGCCTCGCCCGCGCCGATGGACGGCACGCTCATCCTGCTGCTGCGCCGCAACGGTTCGACCGGACCATACACCGAGACCGCCTTCTGGGTGCTGGACAGCAGCAACGTGAACCAAGTGACGGGTGATTTCTCGATTGTCTGGAACTTCTCCGCGATCAATGTGACCATCGGCCCCTCATACTGCGATGTCATCCTACGCTTCCTACCTTACGTGCCCGGCGCGACCGATGATGCCGATCTCACTCCTGTATTCGCATACGGCATCCAGAGCACCGTGGAGATCAACTTCCCGATCGAGGTCATGCTCCGCGGTCAGTTGACTTTCATCCCGGTATCGTACGTCGACCACACAGCAGGAAACGACATTCCCTTCGATGGGACATGGGTCATCAGTTTCAACGGGACCGTCATCAACACCTCGACCGACCCGCCTAATGCATGGATGGAAATAGAGTTCACTCCCGGGGCCAATATGGCCGCCGGTGACTACGCATTCAACGTCACCTACACTCCGAGTACGCAGTGGTACAAGGCTGCAACCAAGGAGGACCAGCAGCGGGTTCAGGCAGACATCGCGGTATCGATCAACTTGGCACAGGATTGGACGCATCTGGGCGGGCAGAACGTCATCTCGGGAACGATCACCGACGCGGTGCTGGGTTCCACTGTGCTTCTCAACGGGACGAACATGCAGTTCGATTTGGTGATTCCTGGCACTGGACCACCCGGACCTAACGGAGAGCCACCAATGCCAATCATCATCCCCCTCGGCAATGGCACGAATTTTCCGTGGAACGGCACCTATTCGATCACTGTGAACATGCCAGTCCACCTGCCCGCCGGTGCCTACAACCTGACGCTGACGACCGACTGGGACATCTACAGCAGCAACCCTGGCTCGTACTATACGCAGACCGACCCGATCTATCGCTGGATCGGTATCGAATCCGAACTGGTGCTCACTTCCAACCTCTCGGTGATCATCCTCCAGGCAGGCACCCCACTCGAGTTGAACATCACCGTGCAGGACGTAGCCGACATGTCCCCCGTGGTCGGTGAGGTCGTCAACTTCACCTGGGATTGGGGTAACAGCAACACGGCCATCGGGCAGGCGTCTTCGAACTCTGAAGGATTCGCCTTCTTCAACTGGCAGGTTCCACTGTTGATGGACCCCGGATACTACGATGTGCGCGTATCGATGGACAACGACCAGTCAGATCTACTCATACCAGGAAGTCAGCGCTGGACTGGGAATGAGACGTTCGTGAACGTCACGGTACAGGTCCCGACCTCGGTCAACATCATTTCGATTCCTGCGAGCGTGACCGCAGGGCAGAGTTTCATGCTCGAGGGCAACGTCAGTGATGCGAACGACCCGTCACGACCGCTCATCAGTTCGGTGGACATCGAGGTGTACTTCTTCAACGACACGAGTGAGACTCTGGTCACTTCATTCACCACTCTGCCGAACGGCTCGTTCAACCTGTCCGTTCCCACCGACCCGCTGGGCGATGGGATCACCAGCGGCAACAAGACGGTGGTCATCTCGGTCCTCAACGGCAGCAGCCCGTTCTATCTGGCGGGTGCAGGACAGCAGGACATCCTCGTCATCGGCGTGACCATCTTCGAGAATCCGGTGCCCCTCATCCCGGTTGTCATCACCCGCGGTGACCCTGTCAGCTTCGGTGCACGCCTGGTCGAGGAGAGCGACAACTTCCGTTCCTTGGCGAACATGAGCGTGTCAGCCATGTTCCACGACACATGGTTGTCTTCAAACAACACCACCGACGCCAATGGCACGGCACTGTTCAACTACACCGTGCCCAACACGCAGCCGCTCGGACAGTTGATCGTCACCTTGTACTACAACGGCTCGTGGACCCTGCACCCGACGAGTCGCTCGCTCAGCACCATCAGCGTCCGCTCGATCACCTTCCTGGTGGTCGACCCCATCACCGCCAACCCGATGGCCGGAGATTCATTCAATGTCACCGGAACACTGCTGTCGGACAACGGCTCGGGCATCATCTTCCGCGACGGCTCAGGGATGCTGCCGCAACTGTCGTTCAACATCGACGGGTTCAGCGACACCTTCGTCGTCAGCAACGGCGTCGCTCAGGCGAACGGCACCTGGAAAGCGGTGCTCACGCTCGACACCGACTTCCCCCGCGGGAACCACAACCTCACTGCCACCTACACTCCTTCGGTGAACTACTATGGTGGATCGTCAGGCAACAACAGCTTCGACAGTCGCGGATTCTCCGTGCTGCAGATAGTCGCTCCACTCGACCTGCATCCTGATGACAGAACGCTCCGCGGTGACAACATCAGTGTGCAACTGCTGCTACAGGACAACACCTTGGCCCCGATCGGCAACGCAACCGTCATCGTCTCCTTCCCCGACCTGAACATGAGCGTCAACGCGACCACCGATGCCAACGGCACAGCCTTCGTGCTGCTGAACGTTCCCGCCACCACTGCGCCCGGTCCGCTCAACCTGACGGCCGAATACGCCGGCATCGCCGGCCCGACCGGAGTCGCCGGAGACAACGACATCGCGCGCATCATCATCCTAGCCCCGACCGTGCTCGAGATCACTTCGATCGAGGGCGAGTTCGTATCGGGCCAGCTCATCTACGTCAACGGCACCCTGCTCGATGAGTTCGGGCAGGTGCTCCAGGAGGGCGGAGTGCCCCAAGCTGGTGTCCTGCATCTCGAGATCGACGGTGCGAACACCCTGACGATGGTGGAGTCCAACGCGACAACGGGCATCTTCAGCATCCAGTACACCCTGCTGGGAGACATCGGACCGGGAGCACACCTCGTGAGCGTCTACTTCCAAGGCGGCTACATGTGGGTCGACCCCATGGGTCAAGGAGACCCGTCCAATCCGGAGTACTACCTCAACAGCACGGACCAGCAGTGGGTGAACGTGAGCGTGCCGACGCACATCGTGCTCTCTTCCAGCGGCGGTGACATAGACCGCGAGGAGTTGCTCGTAATCGATGGAACACTGCTGGACGTCGTCAACAATCCACTTGCCAACGAGACGATCGAGGTATGGTTCAACGGCTACTGGCTCACCAACGTCACCACGGCGTCTGGCGGCACCTTCAGCGTCTACTACCCCGTACCACAGGACTCGGATTTGGGACCACAGCAGATGGAGTTGCGCTTCATCGGCAGCACGTTCTATCTGCCCTCTGAGGCGAACACCACCTGGAACGTCTACAGCCCGGTCAACCTGGAGCTGGTTCTGCCGACCGAAATCGCGATCAACGACCCAATCGTGTTCACGGGCACGGTGCGCGACAACCTGCCAGACGGTTGGCTCTACAATCACTCGGTCGAGTTGCGCTTCAACGGCACGTTGGTGGGTACCGCGTACACGGACTCCGACGGCGTCTGGGTGCTGAACTGGACCATCCCCCCCAACATCGGGCTGGGTAGTCATCCCATCGAGATCTACTCACCCGCACAGGGATGGTACCGCGATAGTTCAGCCAACGGAACGATCTGGGTAGCCCACCATTCCTCCATCCTTCTGTCTGTAGAGGACAACGGGCATGCCACACGCGGCGAGTTCTGGAACGTCAGCGGTCGGCTCTACGATTCGGATGAGCCGGGCCTGCCTGGAATCGCTGGCCGCAACGTCGACATCCTGCTCGATGGCGTGTTCGTGAACACGGTGATCACGGATTCAGAGGGCCGGTTCCAACTGCTCGTGCCCGTTAGCATGGTCTCCGCTCGTGGGGAGCACACGCTGTCAGCGCACTACGCCGGTGAATCCGCATGGCTGGCGGCCAACGACACGACGTCCCTGACGACTTGGGCCGACATCAGTTGGCAACTGGTGGAGAGCAGCAACATCATCATCCGCTCATCGTCCAGTCATCCGGTCATCATCGAAGGGCGCATCCTTGAGCAGGGAGGCAGCGGTAACCCGGTGTCCGACCTCGACCTGACGCTCTACTGGAACACTTCGTCGCTCGACATTCGCACCAAGTTGGTGTGGCTGAACGACAGCAGCTTCCGCATCGAGTTGGTCGCTCCGCAGACGATGACCCCCGGTGACATCACGCTGACCCTCAAATCCTCCAAGAACAGCACTCGCCACTTCAACTACGGCGAGGTCAACATCTCGATCTTCGTCGTCATCGCCGTCGACTTCGAGGTGGGCATCCTCGATGTGCCGCACATGGGCAAGAAGGTCATCGTGTGGGTCGAGGCGCACGCCCGCGACACTCAGTTGCCGGTGGCGGACATCGAGGTGGCCGCGGTGCTGCACAACGAGTCCTACGTCTACAGCCGGACGCTGATCGGGCGGACTTCCGCCAACGGTTCGTTCTGGTTCGAGTTCGTCTCGGTGGC
>Ga0207966_1001418_pt1 | contig 13105 bp, 10 predicted proteins | sample Knorr_S23_td_NAD_FD_185611 | JGI IMG/M metagenome (GOLD analysis project Ga0207966, IMG submission 185611) | Marine microbial communities from Southern Atlantic Ocean transect - Knorr_S23_td_NADW_ad_2500m_LV_B (SPAdes) (version 2) | ecosystem: Environmental > Aquatic > Marine > Oceanic | place... | reverse complement strand
TGTGCCCAATTCGCCGTTTTTGTTCATGCTGTGATTACCCGTAGCTTCCACATGCCGACACTTTACATCGACTCAGCGCCCTGACACATATCTAATGATTTGTCTTAGTGCCGTGTGGGTATCGGCGACCCTTTCGATGCGACCTCAAATAGGGCCTTTATTTGGTCGTATTGGAACAACTTCGCGAGAAGCCCCTGCATTTCTGCAAGGGCTTCTCCAGTTTGGTTGCAGTTTGGTGGGCGATGGGGGACTCGAACCTCCGATCCCGTGCTTGTAAGGCGGCAGATCGAGATTCCCGAGCTACTCGCCCTTATTGGCTATGAGGCTGTCGACCACTTCCGGTTCGGCGAGGGTTGAGGTGTCGCCGATGGTGTCGATCTCGTCGGTGGCGATCTTGCGCAGGATTCGGCGCATGATTTTGCCCGAGCGGGTTTTCGGCAGTGCGGGGGCCCAGTGGATGACGTCGGGCATGGCGATCGGGCCTATTACGGTCCTCACCTGGGCGCGAAGAATGGTTTTCAACTCGTCTGAGTATTCCTCGCCCATGTTCAGGGTCACATAGGCATAAATGCCCTGGCCCTTGATCTCGTGCGGGTAGCCGACAACCGCCGCTTCGGCAACGGTCGAGTGCAGCACAAGGGCGCTCTCGACTTCGGCAGTACCCATGCGGTGGCCCGACACGTTGATCACGTCGTCGACACGACCGGTCACCCAGTAGTAGCCATCCTCGTCGCGGGTCGAGCCGTCACCGGTGAAGTAAAAGCCCTTGTATGTGTCGAAGTAGGTCTCTTCGAACCGCTTATGGTCGCCGTAGATAGTCCGCATCTGCCCCGGCCACGACCTCTTGAGAGCAAGTACGCCGCTGACCCCGTTTCCTTCGAGCTCTTTACCGCTTTCGGGATCGAGAATTGCGGGCTCTATTCCGAAGAATGGCACAGTTGCTGCGCCCGGCTTGGTCGGGATAGCCCCGGGTAGTGGGGTGATGAGAATGCCTCCGGTTTCCGTCTGCCACCAGGTATCGACGATCGGGCAGCGTTCCTTACCGACCTGCTTGTGGTACCAGCGCCACGCTTCCGGGTTGATCGGCTCGCCAACCGATCCCAGCAACTTCAGTGACTTCATTTCGTACTTGCCGGGCCATTCGTCGCCGAGCCTGGCAATCGCCCTGATTGCGGTCGGCGCGGTGTAGAACTGGTTCACATTCCACTTTTCGACTATCTGCCAGAACCGGTCGGGTTCCGGGTAGGTCGGAATGCCTTCGAACATGAGCGTTGTCGCACCGTTGGCGAGCGGGCCGTAGACGATGTAGGAGTGGCCGGTGACCCAGCCGATGTCGGCGGTGCAGAAGTAGATGTCGCCGTCGTGGTAATCGAAGATGTACTTGTGGGTTTGGGATGCGTACACCATGTAGCCGCCGGTGGTGTGCTGAACGCCCTTTGGCTTGCCGGTTGAACCCGAGGTGTAGAGGATGAAGAGGGGGTCTTCAGCTTCCATCACTTCGCATTCGGAATTGGGGCTGGCATCCGCCATGACGTCGTCCCACCAGAGATCGCGGCCGTCTTGCATCTCGCAGTCAACGCCTTCGCTGCCCGCAATACGTTCAACGACGATGCAGGTATCGACCGGAACGCCCATTTGGGTTTCGGCGTTTGTCATTGCTTCGTCGGCAACCGGCTTCATTGGAATCGGCCGGTCGCCGCGGTAAGTGCCGTTACATGTGATCAGCACGGTGCAGGTAGCGTCAGCGATGCGGTCGGCGAGGGCCTCGGCCGAGAAGCCGCCGAAGACTATGGAGTGGATTGCGCCGATGCGGGCGCAGGCGAGCATCGAGATGGCCAGCTCGGGGATCATTGGGAGGTAGATCGAGACCCGGTCGCCTTTTTTCACTCCGCGTGACTTCAGGACATTCGCGAACTTGCTGACTTCCTCGTGCAGTTCGCGGTACGTGATGGTGCGGTCTTCACCGGGTTCGTTGCCTTCCCAGATGATTGCGACCTGGTCGCTGCGGTTATCGAGATGGCGGTCGAGGCAGTTGTAGGCGATGTTGGTCTGGCCGCCTTCGAACCACTTGACCGAAATTGGTCCCTTGTTGCGGTCGAAGTTGACTTCGCTTACAGTGTCCCACTTCTTGAACCAGTAGTACTCGGACGCTTTTTCGGCCCAGAACGCGTCGGGGTCTGAGATTGAGCGATCGTACTCGGACTGGTATTCGTCCTTGCTATTGAAGTAGGCGTTTTCGCGGAACGAATCGGCCGGTGGGTAAAGTTCAGAATTTGCCATCGGTGTTTCCAGTTACCTGTTAGCTTGCATGGTGATTAGGTTTCTATCAATCCGCGGGACTGCTGGCAAGGGGTGTGCTGCTGCTTTGTGATGTGAACTGTTTTATCGTGATGCGAGTCACGGGGCATGATGGTGGTTAAGGGCGCTAACCGCAACTGATGCGCCATGAACCGTCCAGGTCGAGGGGCAGGATCAGTGTGTGCATGCCGAGCCGGTCGACTTCGGAGCGGTACTGGTCCTGCAGGGTAAATCCGGCCGCCTCATCGGACGGATATTCGGCGTTGAATACGGGTTTTCTGTGTTCCGTGAAGGCACCCGTCAGTTCGCATTCATCGTACTCGTGGCACTGCTCGGTAACGGCGAAATCGAATTCACGCGCCAGGGTGCCGATCAGGTTAAATGTGTCCTTGAGACCCACCGCAAGGCCCTGTTTATGTGCGGTGCCAGCAATGTCCCTGTTGAACTGGATTTGGTCTGCCTGCGATAGTTCGAACCCGGTTTCGTTGGTGTAACCGTCGACGGTGTCGGGCTCGACGGCGTCGCAGCCTTTCTGCGCGGCCAACTGTAGTCGCGACTTCGCTAGTTCCAGGACAGATTCGGCGCACACATTGAGCCAGCGCTCGCCCTCCCAGCCATCCAGTGGCAGGACAATCGCGTTCTCGTCAACATCGCCGGCATCGGGTCGCCAGTCCCCGACTGATCCCGCAGAGAAGTAGCAGATTACGTATTTGCCGTCCTGATGGAGTTGCGTTATTTCTTCCGGAGCAGTGTCGAACAGGTCAACGTCCCACGCCTCGGCATTGACGGTCATTTTCAGTTCGCCCGTTAATTGCCAGTTCCAATCGGAATCTGGCGGGAGCGTGATGGCACCACTTACGGGAGTTGCTGATGGTGGAGGGTCGTCTGGCGTGGCACGAATGACCGTACTCTTCTCTCTGAAGTCGATCGGTTCATCACTCTCAGTGGAATCACACGATGCTGTCGCGATCAGCACGACCAGTAACATCGGCAGTACTGTAATAGAATTCTGTCAGTGCGTTCCTGCCTGGGATGTTCGTAGTTTCATCGTTGGTACGATATCGGTCACCGAGCCCACATGTGCGCCGTAATCAGCGTATCCGAAGGAATATTCAGAATGTCTATCGACCGGCCGCGAATTGGCCTTGCCTGCAATCGTGCCAGCTACGAGCAGGATGCACGGCCGCAGGAGGTTGAGCGCCTGCAGGCGTTTTCCGATTTCCACTATGAGGAGTTCGACGAGCCTTCCGAATGGGATGAGGTACCACCACACAACGCAGCATCAGATGCGAAGCTGATTGAATTTGCGAGTGGGCTCGACGGGCTGATCGTCTGCCACGGTTCGCCGCGAATCACGGCAGAAATTCTTGATGCCGCACCGCGTGTGCGGATCGTCGGCGAACTTGAGGGCGACCGGTTCGCCCAGCGGATAGACGTAGAAGCGGCTTCGGACAGGGGTGTGCGGGTGGTCGATACGACACACGGGTCGTCGTTTGGTGTTTCCGAATGGGCGTTGGCGATGACGATGATCGGGTTGAGGAATGCTGGCTCGCTGTTTCGCAGGATGATCGCAGGTGAGACCGTGTTCGCAGAGACAGGCGACCGGCACACCGACCCGGGGTATCTAAAAAGCGAACTGTCCGGGAGGACGGTCGGGATTATCGGTGTGGGGCATATCGGGCGTCGCCTCCTCGAACTGCTCAAACCGTTCAACGTCACGGTGTACGCCCACGACCCGTACGTGCCGCCTGAGATCGGCGACATCTACGACATCACCATGACTTCACTTGACAACGTCATTTCGATTCCCGAGGTCGTCATATGCCTCGCGCCGCTCACGCCCTTCACTGCCGGCATGATCGGTCGGCGCGAGATCGCCCTGATGCGACCGGGGACGGTGTTCGTAAATGTGTCGAGGGGGGCGATAGTTGATTCCGACGCGTTGATCGAACGGCTTAGGAAGCACGACATGATCGCCTGCCTTGACGTGTTCGACCCCGAACCCGTGCCGGCCGATTCGCCAGTTCGTGATATGCACAACGTGTTTCTCACCCCTCACGTTGCCGGGGTGAACGTGCTTGGCGGTCCACGGTTTTTCAGTCTGATGACTGACGAAATGGAGCGGTTCTTCTCGGGGCACGAGACGAGATACGACCTGTTGCCTCGAACGCTTGCGAACCGGCGGGGTGCGCCTGCGCCGCCGCGGTGAGACGGGAGCGGGTTGATCGCTCGGCATCAGCTACTATGCGTCGGGCCATTGAGTTTGGCAGACCAAAAAAGAGAAAGTGTGAATTCACGAATCACGAATAAGGAACGATCTTAAAAATCCTATTTATTGGTGGCACCGGCAAAATCAGTTCGGCGTGTACATAGCTGGCAGTCGAGCGCGGATTCGACATGTACCTGCTGAATCGCGGGCAGACCGTCCGGTACCCGAGGGTGTGACAGAACCCAGTTAATCAGAAAAGCCACCGATCTCTCAGTGGCTTGTCGTATTTATTCTGGTGGAGCTGGAGGGATTCGAACCCTCTACCTCTTCAATGCCATTGAAGCGCTCTCCCAATTGAGCTACAGCCCCGTTTAATCGCAGGGTGGGCGCGTGAACCCGTTTCCGGGGCCGGTACCCAGCCAAAAAATCGTAGCACAGCGACAGGGGGTTATCGCCGGTATTTCGACGACACGCGCGTGCTAATAAGAGTCCGGATCGTCGGGGTGCTGTTTGAAGTCGGTGTCGTCCCGCTCCAGCATCTTGCTTGTGGGGTCGAGCACCTTGCCGGCATCGTCCTGTGGTTCGTAGCCGAGTACTTTCCGGGCCTTTTCGAGGGAAAAGATGTTCCAGTAGTTGTTGCTCATGGCGAAGACGACCGTGTACATGAGGAAGTCTGGCGCGTCGACGGCCTTTACGTGAATCTGTGCAGTGTCACGGTGCGAGAGCCACATCGCCAGCCCACCGCCGTTCGAGGTGGGGTTGTCGTTAGAGATCGTCCAGCCGATTCGGATATTGATCGACGAAATGCCATGAAACTCGCTGTAATAGCTGCCGAGACCTTCGGCGTAGGCCTTCGAAGCTCCGTAGTAGCCATCGGGGCGTATCGGCACTGTTTCGTCGATCAGCTTGAATGGTCGCTTCACCTGGTCGAACTTTCCGGCGAGAATCGTCTTGTACGGCTCGTCCTGGTAGAAGCCGCCAATCGCGTGCTGCGAGCTGCCGAACACGACACGCTTCACTCCGGTGCGTTTTGCGGCTTCGTACACGTTGTAGACACCGACAAAGTTGTTGCGGAGTGCGGATTCCCAGTTGGCGTTTGCACTTCGGTCGGCCGCGAGGTGAACGACGGTGTGTTGCCCTTCAAAGGCGGGGATTATCGTATCGAGTTCTGCGATGTTGCCCTTGAAGTTATGAGAATCGTCCATTCCGTCGGTCCCGTATCGGGATAGCGACGATAGTTCGTACCGATCTTCAAAGTCAGAACGTAGGGCCGTTCCGACCAGTCCGCTGAGTCCGGTCACCAGTACGTGCTTTTTGTCGGCCATGTCTGTTCACCTTTGCGCTTTCGCGCCTGCTCAACTGCTCGTTTACGCCTGTTCATCTGGCAGGCTGACTGGGTCGGTCGGTTTGCTAAACGCTACGATCTTAGCGCAGTGACCGGCTGAAGGGTTCAATCAACGCGGATCGAGGTGGTGTTGCGGGGTTTTTTCACCTTGATGGCGTGCCACACTGCGAACAGGATTCCGCCGAACAGCACGACGCTGAGCCAGCTGATAGTTCGGTCGATTGCGACCAGGCTGATCGAGTCGGAATCGCTGAGTCCAAACAGGATCAGCAGCCCGGTCAGGCCGCCTTCTACGAATCCGAAACCACCGGGAGTGGGAATCGTGGTCAACATGGCATTTGCCAGGGCGGCGAACATCACGATGCCGAACGAGATTTCGATTCCCATTGCATCGGCGACGAAGTAGAAGCGGGCTATTTCTAATAGCCAGCCAACGATTCCCAGCGCCAGTTGAAGCGGAATTGCGCGGCCGGAAAAACTGTCGAGTGTCCCGCGCTGGAAGTTGACGTAGGCCGTTTCAATTCGATCGGGGAGTCGGCGTGAGAGCCGTTCGCCAGCCAGCCGCATCACGAGGAGTCCAATTATCAGGACTGCGACCAGCAAGAACGCGGCGAACACTACCCACCCCGGTACTTTCGAATTGCCTTCAACAGTTATCAAGATCGCAGCGACGAGCACAAGAATCAGAACCGCAGCCATGTCCTGCACACGTTCTGCGAGGACCGTGCCGAGACACGACGGAAAGTCGCTTCCGGATTCTCGCGAGAGCGCCCAGCCCCGGTAAGCGTCGCCGAGCCGCATGAATGCCACCGAGTTGGCAAACCAGCCCATGAGGATGATCCCTGAAAGTGTGAGCGTGCCTGAGACATTCTTGCCGTCGCTTCCACCGATATTTGCCGTTCGGGCCATCAGTCGCCAGCGAAGTCCGCGGAACCAGAAGCTCAAATAATAGAGGCCAAGTGCCAGCAGATATTTGCCGGGGTGGATGCCCTTGACGTTGTCCCATACTTCGGTCCACTCGAAGTCAAATATGCGCCACAGTGCGAATCCGAGGAGGGCTGCCCCAAGCACGGCCGCGATCAGCGTGGGTTTCGACAGCACGCGTTGACGGAGATTTACCGCGTTCAGCGCTCCAGTTTCCAGCGCCGAACCCTGTTCGGGTGCCTTGTCTTGTTGTTGAGGTGTCCGGGTCATTTGTTCCAGAACGGTTTAGCGTTGGGTCAGGAATTCTGTTCTATCAGGGGAGATCGATGGGGGACACCGATTCTGCGTGGAAATTCACGCGGTGTTGGAGATATTTTCATCCAGTAGACCGTGTGGTCCGGGGGTGAGGTGCCGGGCCGGTCAACCTGAAGCGTAATGGCGGGCGCGGCTCCCAGGATTTCAGCGGCAGCGGCTGCCGCGTCCAGTTCGTCTTCTAGTCCGGAACTTTTCGGGAGGATCACCGTGCCGCCGATGATTGCGAACGGAAGAGTCAGTTCTGCCAGTTCAGGAAGCCTGGCAACTGCACGTGCGACCACGAGATCGTAGGCTTCACGGTGCTCAGGGTCCTGTCCAAGTTCTTCGGCACGGTTGGTTATTACCTCGACGCTTTCAAGTTTCAATTCCTCGACCACTTCTTTCAAAAACGTCGTCTTCTTCGCGGTCGAGTCGAGCAGGGTTATCCGCAATTCGGGCAGTGCAATTTTCATGACTACGCCCGGGATGCCCGCCCCCGTGCCCACATCGATAGCCCGTTTGCCAGCGAACCATTCAGGTGTCGGAACGCTGCCGCCCGCGGGAGAGAGGATTCTGAGCGAACGGATGAGAAGTTCGTCTCGAATTCGTTCCTGCGTTTTGGCACCGGTCAGGTTGAACTGTTTGTTGTGCAACTCGATAAGCTGTCCGAACCGCTCAAACTGGGCCTGCTGCCCGGCATCAAGGTCGACTCCGAGCGATTGTGCGGCTGCAACTACGGAATTCAATGTTATGAGGTTGCCATCGGGGTTGTAGTTCGAGGTACGTGCCAAAGCCGCGCAGTGACAGGTTTCGTACCCTGTTTTTGCAATTTTTGGGAGCGCGGGCGGAGATTGGTCGGTAATGTTATAGGCCCATGGTCGGATATCGAATTTTATTGCGCTGCGATTTTATCTATTTGTTCGTTGCCCAAGAGGCTGCGGATTGATCCAGAACCAGCGAATTGAGCAGTGGGGAATTGGAAACGTTGAATTGACAGTCCGAATCGTTGTTCTTGCCAAGCAGGTGCCGGACCCGGAAACTCCGCCCTCGCAGTTTAAAGTCGATGAATCGACCAACCGCGTGATCCCGCCAAGTGGTGTTCCACCGGTGGTCAATGGGTTCGACCTTAACGCGGTGGAAGCGGCACTCAAGTTACGGGATGCAGGGACCGATGTTGAGATCACGTTGCTGTCGGTCGGGACTGAATTTGTTCTGGACGCCATGAAAAAACCGCAGGCGATGGGTGCCGATCGACTGGTGTTGGTCGATGAGCCGGGACTGGACAGGCTCGATTCGGCTGGGACGGTGACGGTGTTGGCTGCCGCGATCGAAAAAGACGGGCCATTTGATCTTATTCTGGGCGGTCGACAGGCGTCGGACTGGGACCAGGCCCATGTAACTCTTGGCCTTGCCGAAGTACTGCGGCTTCCCCTGGTTTCGCTTGTCCAGAAGCTGGAAATAAGCGGTGATTTAGTTCAACTTCAACGCGTTATACCAGACGGTTACCAGGTCGTTACAGCCCCGATCCCATCGGTATTGACGATATCGAACGAGATCGGTGAACCCCGATACCCGAACCTGCGTGGAATCATGCAGGCGAGCCGAAAGCAGCCGGAAGTCTTTTCGCTTGCTGATATCGGTCTTTCGATGGACGATCTGGCTCCGAAGATCGAGCTCAAGAGGTTGTACGTGCCGGAGTCGAATCGCCAGGTCGAGTTGATCGAAGGCGACGATGAAGCCGACGCCGGTAGAAGGCTGGCGTTGCGATTGCGTGAGGAGAAGTTGATTTAATGACTACCGTAATTGTGGTCGCCGAGCGTGATGAAAAGGGCGAGATAGTGCAGTCGACGCGTCAGGCGGTAACGGCGGCGAGCAACCTTCCAGACGCGCAGATCAGCGTGGTCATTACAGGAGACGCACCAGGTTCAGCCACATCGTTGCCGGTCGGCCGGGTGGTGACGATTGCGCCGATCGAGTCGACGGATAACGGAATTTATGATCAGGCTACTGCTGACCTGGCGGCACTTGTTTCGGCAGACAGTCCCGATGTGGTGATGTTTTCCAAGTCGGATTTCGGGTCGGTGGTAGGGGCTCGGCTGGCGTTCCGAATTGGCGCAGCGTTCGCGCCTGATTGCGTTGAGATATCAGGAGATGCAAGTGCTGCCGGGACGATTGGTGTTACGCGACCTGTTTATGGCGGCAGCGCGCTTGCCGAGTTTGAGATCGCTTCATCTCCGGCCATAGTTACACTTCGAGCGGGTGCCTTCGAGCCGAACACCGACACCGGTGCGCCTGTTGTTGAATCGTTCGACACAGACGGTCTTGAACGCAAGCCCGTGGAGGTCAGCGAATCGGTAGCTGAATCTCGGGAGGGCGTCCGATTGGAAGATGCCGATTTCGTTGTGAGCGGCGGTCGTGGACTGGGAGGTTCTGAGCCGTTCAGTGTGCTGGCCGATCTTGCTGAAGTGCTCGGTGGGGCGGTCGGCGCTTCGAGGGCTGCATGCGATGCGGGGTGGATCGACCACTCGCACCAGGTTGGTCTCACAGGAAAATCGGTCAGTCCCGACGTCTATATTGCGGTCGGAATCTCAGGAGCCAGTCAGCACATGGCCGGGTGTTCAAGTTCGCGTGCCATCGTGGCGATAAACAAAGACGGCGATTCGAACATTTTTAAAGAAGCCAGGTTCGGCGTGGTTGGCGATTGGGAAAAGGTACTCCCGTCATTTCTTGCCACTGTCCGTGAGCTGAAAGCGTGATCAGGTTGTAAGCTGGTTAATCCTGCCCGCCTGAAGGAGTGCAGGACGAGATCGGCCCACGGGCTACTGGGGAGCGTCGTAAGGTTCTGGAAACGCGAGGCGATAAATTGGATTTTGGCTACGGTAACGGCGTGGATGGTGTTTTCAAATTTATTGATAACGCCGAGGTCATGGCTGTTTTCTTTCCGAAGTTCGGCCAGTCCGTTGTGATCGATGTCAGAGTGAAAGAGGGAGAGCCACCCCTGGTAAGAGTGTTACCGATGGCGCGTTCGATTGCCGATCGGCTCCGCACTATCAAGCGCATGCGCCCTGCCTTGCCGCGCCCGCAGGACATCCTGGCCATTCCGTGGGTTGGCTACGTTGGCGCTTTGAAGACATCAGGCCTCTGGGCCAAGGTGGTTGCACGAATCGAAGCCACGGATTACCCCGATGCCATCACGGCTGCCGAGAAGGCGTTTGACGAGTTGGTTCGTATGGAACGCCGGGAGTTAGCCCAGTTGATTATGGGTGAGCAGTACGAGACTCTCTGGGCCCGCCAGCGGTAGGTGGGTTGGGTGTGTGTTTTGGATCTGGTGTTCTTTTAGCTCCGGGCGTCGTCGGACGACTTGGTCGCGCGTATGTCCTCGACGCAGCCCCTAACCCCTCCAGAAGGAGGGGGCAGCGCAGGGTGTTGGCGGGTGTGTACGCCATTGTTAGGTAAATACTCCGTACGAGTCCGATTACGATTGAACTGGACGCAACATCCGATTCCCTTCAGTCCTCTGCTGGCATCGGGGACGTATAACTTTAGTGCGCTCCCCACATTGATCGCTGCCCGTGCACGTCTCGCAAGTATTTTTGCAATCGGCACTGGCAGCTAGACACAGCAGACTGTCGATTGCTCGTTTCTCGATTACAACGAATGGTTTTGTGGACTATCAGTTCACTGCTGCTGGTCGCGTTCAACGTTCTAGCCTGGCTGGTGACCATCCCGACCCGAAGGTGGCCACGACGAGTGATGCTTGCGTTCCTCGTGATGTTGTTACTCGTGACCTGGCTGGTGCCGGTCGGCGACAAGCGATCAGACACCGCAGCCGTACAGGTCTCTCTCGATCACACCTACGGGTTGGTTTCCTGGGAGTTCGAGAATTTCTTCGACAAGTGGCGACACCGGGTATGGACCGCGTTGCCGTGGACGCCCACGAGCGAAGCCGACCGACGCAGGGCGCTGGATCGCTATGTAGTGTTGGTAGATGAACTTCGGATTGCCAAAGACCTGTTAAGTGAGGTCTCTTCAGAAAATGGCTCCGACCAGGGCAATGTTTCCAATGCCCAGCTTGCAGTTGACCGCTTGATCGCCGAGCGAGATGGCCTTCGTGATGGCGTCGAGGAATTTCTGGAGCAGGCTGTTGCTGACGCGATACGCTCAGCGGAGGTCGACCTGGTCGGTTCTTTTGTCTGGCCGCCGGTAGATTTTCGTATCGACAGTCCCCCAAAGCTGCTTGTGACTTCACCGCGTGACGTGATACGTCGTGACGAGGACGTACTGATAGATCCTGAGATTTCGATCGACGATATTGAGAAGATCGAGAACGAACTGGCTGAAGTCGCAAACATTTCTGCCGTTGTTCTTCAGACCGGTGGACTTGCAAGCTATCCGAACGTGATTCCGACCGCGGACCTTGAACGGCTGCTCGATGTGGCGGCGCACGAGTGGCTGCACGCGTACCTGGTTTTTAATCCTCTTGGCAGGGCGTACTTTGACGGGGGTGACATCAGGGTGATGAACGAGACGCTGGCCGATATTTTTGGCCAGGAAGTTGGGCTGAGGGTGTATTCGGAGATTACGGGTGAACCATATGTCGCGCCGGTTCGACCGGAAACCGCGATGCGCAACACGGAGTCCAAAAATCCCGATGGTCCAGATGGGTCGGATTCAGACGAAGAAACCGGTGCAGATGACTTTGATTTCAACCGCTTTATGGCCGAGACTCGCGCCCGGACCGATGAATTACTGGAAGAGGGGTTGATGGACGAGGCCGAGTCGTACATGGAGTCTCGGCGGATCGAGTTGCTGGACCACGGCCATACCATTCGGAAGATCAACCAGGCATATTTCGCATTTCACAACACGTACGCTGAGAGCCCGTCGTCGACCAGCCCGATTGCCAGGTATCTGTGGGATTTACGTGACCAGGCCGACACGATCGGTGAGTTGGTGAAGCTGTTGCGACCACTTGGGACGTATAAGGAGTTTGAACTGCTACTTGTGGAGCGGGGAATCGAGCTCGAAATCACCGAGTAAGCGGGCAAAATCGCATGGATAGTAACGCTCCTCTGGCTTGTTTGACCAAAAATAGTTCGTTCCGTCGGTATACTTGCCTGTTGTAACTGAGATCGGCCAGTTTTTGAGTCGGTGGTAAATTGCTGGCCTGCCCTGTGAGCGACTGCGAGTTTGCCGGGCGGGCGACTGAACACTAGGTAGTGTATCGGTCTGATTTTTTCCGGTGCGAGGAGATACGATGGCGGCGTCAACCGAAGACATGCAGGTAGCCGATAACAAGATGTATCGGCCACCGCAACAAGAAGAAACGCAACTAAGTTTCGACGAGATTATCGAGCGACTTCGAGCTTCATTGCCGAAATTGCCCGGCATTGGTGGAGGTGGCCTGTTCGGCATTATCTTCCTGGTGGCGATTGTGATCGCGATTGTTTGGGCCGGGACCGGTTTCTACACAGTTGGTCCCGACGAGCAGGCGGTGCTTCGTTTCTTCGGGAAAAAATCCGGAACAGCTTCGGGCGGTCTGCACTGGTATTACCCGGCGCCGATCGGCAAACGCAACGTCGTGGCCGTAACGACAACCCGGCGCCTTGAGCTTGGCTTCAGGTCGGGGGCAGACGGATTCACCGTGGCCCAGTCCGTGACCAACGAATCTCTCATGATCACGAAGGATGTAAACATCGTGGACGTACAGGCGGTGATCCAGTACAAAATTTCCAACCTGTCCGACTTCCTGTTCAATGTAGACGATCCCGGAGACGCCGACCGCGGGATCCCGGCCGGACAGCCCGATGGCCGCACGCTGAGGGACATGGCTGAATCCGCGTTAAGACAGATTGTTGGATCACGAAACATCGACGACGTGCTGACGACTGAGAAAGAACAGGTCCAGACTGAAGTGTTGTTGATAATGCGTAAGCTAGCGAAGGACTATGAGGTCGGGATTGATGTACTACAGGTCCTTCTGCAGAACGTAAACCCGCCGCTCGAGGTGCAGTCGGCATTTGAAGACGTGGTTC
>Ga0207966_1001414_pt1 | contig 13124 bp, 10 predicted proteins | sample Knorr_S23_td_NAD_FD_185611 | JGI IMG/M metagenome (GOLD analysis project Ga0207966, IMG submission 185611) | Marine microbial communities from Southern Atlantic Ocean transect - Knorr_S23_td_NADW_ad_2500m_LV_B (SPAdes) (version 2) | ecosystem: Environmental > Aquatic > Marine > Oceanic | place... | reverse complement strand
CATTTTTAGGGACATTCCCGGTTTAATTCTTGCAGTGCCGTCTAATGGTGCAGATGCATCAAAAATGCTTCGTACTGCTGTTAGGCAGGCTTTTGAAAATGGACGTATCATTGTTTTTGTAGAGCCGATTGCACTTTATATGATGAAGGATCTTTATAAGCCGAAAGATGGAAAATGGACTTTCCAATATCCCGATTTAGAAGAAGAAATTCCTGTGGGGGATTTTACAGAATATGGGAAAGGGAAAGCGCTCACCATTATTACTTACGGGAATGGATTGTACCTATCACTCCAAGCGCAAAAGGATATCGAGAGAAAGTTAAAGAAAAAAATCAAAGTAATAGATCTCCATTGGCTGTCTGATATTAATATTCAAAAAATATTTAAAGCCATTGGCACTTGTAAGAATGTACTCATTGTGGATGAATGTCGAAAAACGGGGTGTCATGGTGAGGGGCTCATTTCACAATTACTTACCGAAAGTAAAAAACCATTGAATATTAAACTCCATGCTGCGGAAGACAGTTTTATTTCAATAGGCGGTGCCGCAACGGCAACACTTCCCAGTAAAAAATCCATTATTCAAAATGCATTGGAGTTGGTGAATGGGTAAAGAACGGATTATCGTTATTTGTCCTGGGCGCGGGACATACACGCGAGAAACATCAGGCTACTTGGCTAATTTTGGTGCACCTGCGAAAAACCAAATTGCTTTTATGGATGAACAGCGCAAGGTTGCAGGACTACCTGCGCTTTCTGAATTGGATTCGTCACCTTTTAAAGTGAAAACCCACCTGGCTGGGGAACATGCATCGCCCCTTATTTACGCCTGTAGTTTGTCTGACTTTTTTTCTATTGATCAAGAAAAATATGAGATTGTAGCCATCACAGGAAATTCTATGGGCTGGTACACTGCTCTTTCCTTGGGTGGTGCACTTACACACGAGAATGCCTATTCCTTAATTAATACCATGGGATCCATGATGAAAGATGGTATCATCGGTGGACAAATTATTTATTCAATTATGGATGAAAATTGGCTCGTGGATAAAGCTGAAAAAGAAAAAGTTTTAACCGAGATTAAAAAGGTAGGTGCCCATGTATCCATTTATCTTGGAGGCTATTTGGTCATTGGAGGTGATCAATCAGCATTAGATACCCTTTTAAAGAAATTACCATCAAAGGACAACTATCCATTTCAATTGCCTTTACATGCTGCTTTTCACACACCATTATTGGAATCCATCTCAAGAAAAGCTTTCGGTTTGTTACCCAAATCTATATTTCAAAAACCATTAGTGGCCCTGGTGGATGGGCGAGGACATATTTGGTCGCCATTTAGTACAGAGACTGAAGAATTGTACAATTATACATTAGGGCATCAAGTGACTAATGCTTACGATTTCTCTACTTCCATCACAGTGTCAATGAAAGAATTTTGTCCGGATAAATTGGTTTTGCTTGGACCAGGGAATTCCTTGGGTGGCGCTATTGGTCAAATTATGATTAATAATAATTGGTTGGATATCAATTCGAAAAAAGCGTTTTCATCCAGACAGAAAAAAGATCCCTATCTCATATCCATGGGAATGAAAGATCAACGGGAATTGGTATGCTAATCGGCCAAAAAATCGAAATATTAGACTCAACACTTCGAGAAGGTGAACAAACACCGGGTGTTTCTTTTTCAGTTGACCAAAAGATTGCAATGGCTAAACGCTTGGATGCCTTTGGTGTAGATTTTATCGAATTGGGTCACCCAGCTGTTGCTCCTGATGTGTATGAAGCAGTTGAAACTCTAAATGACCTTGATCTGAATGCCAAGAAAATGGCACACGGCCGGGCATCCAAATCCGATATAAATGATGCAGTAGCTATTGGTGTTGGATGGATGGGCTTCTTTTTTGGGACGTCTCCATTGAGTTTGAAGCACAAATTCAATGTAACAAAATCGGAAGCATTAAATCGAATTGAAACTGCTGTGAAATATGGAAAAGACAAAGGACTCAAACTCCGATTCACGGCGGAAGACGCCAGTCGGACCGATTTGGATTACTTAATTCAAGTTGGACAATTGGTACAAAAAGCAGGCGTAGACCGATTCAGTTTGGCGGATACAGTTGGGTGTTTAACACCAACAAAAATGAAAGAATTGGTCAGTCGAATAGTTTGTGAATTAGATATTCCCGTTCATGTTCATTGCCATAATGATTTCGGGATGGCAACTGCAAATGCATTGTCTGCATTAGAAGCGGGAGCGCAATGCGTGGATGTGGCTGTGAATGGTTTGGGAGAAAGATGCGGACTTCCACCCTTGGCAGAAGTAGTAACTGCTTTGACAAATATTTATAAAGTAAATGGGAATTGGGAATTGGGAATGATTCCAGAATTAACTGAAATGGTTGATTCATTTTCTAAATTGGATTCAAATGCCAACCAACCTATCGTTGGAAAAAATGCATTCACCCATAAAGCAGGCCTTCATGTGAAAGCAGTGGTGAAGGAACCAAAATCTTACGAAGCTATTTCGCCGGAAGCTGTTCATCGGAAACGTCATTTTGTGATTGATAAATACACGGGAAAATCTGCACTTAATAATCGATTGAATCATATGGGAATAAGTGTATCACCCAAAGAATTAGATACAATTTTAATTGAAATAAAATCTCATCCAGAAAAATTGAACTGGGAAAATGCAGAACTCATTTCTCTTGCTAAATCACTAGGAATAAAATCGTAATTTCAATTTCAAATTTTATAGGAATTTTATGAAAGAATTAGGCCCAGATTTTTACAATATAACCGACCTTCTCACCGAAGAAGAATTGCTTATCCAAAAGACGGCGTATGATTTTGTCCAGACTGAATTTATGCCGGTGATTAACGAGCATTATGAGAATTCAACATTTCCTATGGATCTTGTGCCCAAGTTGGGAGAATTGGGATTTATGGGATCAGCATTGCCGGAAGAGTCTGGTGGTGCCGGCGTCAGCAATGTTGCTTATGGTTTGATTTTGCACGAACTGGAAAGAGGTGATTCAGGCTTGCGGTCTTTCGCCAGTGTCCAGGGTGCTTTGGTCATGTATCCGATCCATGCTTATGGTTCTGATGAACAAAAAGCCAAATGGCTTCCTGGTTTAGGTGCAGGAACCTTGATTGGTTGTTTTGGACTCACTGAACCGAATTTCGGTTCCAATCCTGGCGGTATGGCTACACGATGTAAACGAGATGGGGATGACTGGATCATTAACGGCAATAAAATGTGGATCACCAATGGATCATTGGCAGATGTGTCTGTTGTGTGGGCTCGGGATGAAGATGGGCTCGTTCGTGGTTTTCTACTGGAAAAGGGGATGGGAGGGTTCACATCCAGTGACATTCATGGAAAATTGAGTCTTCGGGCCTCCATTACATCCGAACTTTCTATGGTGAATGTAAGGGTGCCCGATTCTGCGCGGTTCCCTAATATTGAAGGATTAAAAGGGCCGCTGGGCTGTTTGACCCAAGCCCGTTATGGTATTGCCTGGGGGATGGTTGGATGTGCGGTGGATTGCTACAATACAGCTTTAGACTATGCAAAAGAGCGAAAACAATTTTCCAAGCCTATTGGCGGATATCAATTGACCCAAGCCAAACTGGCGGATATGGTGACTCGAATTACAGAAGCGCAACTGTTGGTTTATCGCCTTGGACGACTCAAAGATGAAGGGAAAATGACCTTTCAGCAAGTTTCCATGGCCAAACGAAATAATTGTGAATTAGCTAGAGATGTTGCCAGAATATCCCGTGGAATATTGGGTGCAAACGGTATTACGGAAGATTATTCCATCATGCGTCATATGGCAAATATAGAATCGGTTTATACCTATGAAGGTACCCATGAAATGCACACCCTGATCCTGGGTCAGGAAGTGACAGGGATGGCTGCATACGACACTTAAAAATTCTGAATTAAACAACAAAACTATAAAAGTATAAATGTTTTTCATTGTTGCGTTAGGGGTGCTGTGGCTTATGCACGGCTATGTGGCCTGGCGAATTATACCCACACTGGGCTTCTCTTCATCACAAACTATCTTAGCTTACACTACAGTATTTATTTTAAGCTTATTGCCCATACTACCCATTGTTCTAAGGATGAGTGGAAATGAATCAAAACTGATTGATAAATTTTCTTTTTTGGGCTATACGAGTCTAGGCTTTTTCACCCTATCTTTTATTTTTTTATTTACAAAGGATTTTATTATTCAGTTCATATCGATTTTTAGTAATCTAGTTGATACTGAACAGCCAATTGATAATTCAAAAAGAGATTTTATCAAAAAATCAATCAGTATAAGTATGATAACCCTTGCGGGCTCTGCAACTGTTTATGGATTTTATTCTGCTCGAAAGGGCCCTTTTATTATTAAGCACGACATTTACTTAAAGAATCTTCCGGATGCTTTTGAGAGTTTTTCCATTGCTCAAATTTCAGATCTCCATGTAGGTCCAACCATTAAAAGACCTTATGTAGAAGATGTTTTGGAAAAAATCTCTCGTCTCAATCCGGATTTAATTGCTGTAACAGGTGATCTTGTAGATGGATCGGTGAAATATTTGAAATCTGAATTACAGCCACTGAAAGATATGATTGCTCCCTACGGGACCTTCTTTGTTACTGGGAATCATGAATACTACTCAGGCGTGGATTTATGGTTAGATGAAACAGATAGGCTTGGTATGAAAAATTTAATTAATTCAAATGAATTAATTTCAAGATCGGGTGACCAGATTGCAATTGCGGGTATTACTGATCTTAAAGCGCATCAAATTAAACCTGCCCATAAATCTGATCCAGGACTTGCCCTTCGTTCGGTGCCTGATAACATAACAAAAATTGTATTGGCTCATCAACCCAACAGTATCCATTCTGTACATGAAATCGGGGCAGACCTGCAACTATCTGGGCATACCCACGGTGGACAGTTTTGGCCATTCACATATCTAACAAAACTTGTAAATCCATATATCGCTGGATTCTACGATCATTATGGTACTCAAATTTACGTGAACCGAGGGACTGGCTATTGGGGACCACCACTGCGAATAGGTGTCCCTGCAGAAATCACTCTGATTCGTTTAAAGAAAAAAGAGGTTCTATAGATTTCAAACCAAATTTTTATATGTTTATTATTTGCTGAGAAGAGATATTCTTAAATTTAGCGTACTTATTAAAAGTAGTGAAAACTGCTATTTAAAATGCTGATATTTTCAATACTAATTTAAGATCCATTTTATTCTTCTTTTGATTTAGTCCTTCGTTTTTATGAAGCATAAAACGCAATGATTCTCAATATAATAAACATGACAACCGGCGGAACCGGTACTTCGTCACTAAACCCTCTGAATTTCATTGAAATAATTGCCGACATAACGGTTAGTATATGGTGCGTTTTAATGCGCTATATACATTGTTAGCACCTGTTATTTCTTTTTGAATTTCAAATTAGTCACTCTTCCAGCATCAAGTTCAAAGCCCTTTATTATTGCATTTGATCTGTTAAAACGAAACAAGATGCCATCAGAAGTAAAAGTGTCGATATCAGACATGTTGAGTTCTTTCGCATCATAATTAGCAATTTTCACTTTTAAAATATCGTCTTCGATAAAGAATAAATACCCAGCATCTATCTCTTCACTATAAAAATTGCCGATATAGTCTTCTATCTTTAGAGAAGAAGAATCTACCTTTTCTTTTCTCTTACAAATAATTTCATCCCCAGATTCAATTATTGTCAGTTTCTGAGTGAAATTATCTTTCAATTCTGAGAACACATATTGATCAGAATGATCATAAATATTTACATAGGTGTTTCCCTCCGTGTTTATAAGCATGAAAGCACCTTTATTCCAACTTTGTAGCAATTGAAGAGAATCATTTTTTATGCTAAATTTAAAAATATATCCAGGTTCTATTTCGTAATCTCCAGTTATTTGTTTTAGGGAAAATTTTTCTATTATATCGGAACTGTCATGGGTGTCTGTCTTATTTTCCTTCTTTTTGGAATCTTCTATAAATTTACCTTTGAGTAGAACGTCTGCAACCTGATAGGACTTAATCCATGGGGCTGCGTCCCCTCTGTTGGCCAATATAATTACAGAAAATTTCTCTTCAGGAAATCGCAATATTTGTGATCGGTAACCTGCAAGCGAACCACCATGACTCACAGTTTTTAATCCTTTATAAGTTCCATTATTCAAAGCATACGCATAACCACTGCTTTCGCCATTATTTAGGAGCCCTTCTTTATGCATATTTTTAATAATTTCTTGATCTCCTTTACCAAGCTTGTTGTTATAAAAATTCTGATCCCATAAAAACAAGTCTTCTATATTTGAATATACACCACCAGAACCAACAAGGTCGAATCTCATAATCAAATTATCGAAACCATCTTCACTGCTGTTCTTGTCATAACTAAATACCCTGTTTTTAATAAGGTCTGTATTGTCATCGTAAAAAAGTGTGCTCTTCATTCCTAATGGACTAAAAATATGCTCTTGAGCAAACATCTTTAAAGATTGACCGGATGCTTTTTCAATGATCATTGCCAGCATAAAGTAGCAAGAATTGCTGTATAAATATTTTTCTCCTGGCGAAAAATTTAACTCTTTCTGTTTTTTAATAAGCTCATAGACCTCATCTACATCTGAATTGTCAAGAATACTTCTACCTTTTAAATACATTAAAGTTAAATTGTCTCTGACGCCACTCGTATGATGTATAAAATGCCTAATAGTAAGTGGAGCATCGTATTCAGGAAAATCTGGTAAGAATTTTTGAATTGTATCATCAAGATTTAATTTTCCTTGTTCCTCCAAAAGTAAAAGGCTGAATGCAACGAATTGTTTTGATTCTGAACCAATATAAAAAACAGATGATGGTGTTATTTCTATGTCGTGTTCCAAGTCACCAATTCCATATCCATTTGAGTAAATCAACTTACCGTCCTTAATAATGCCTAAGGCTCCACCTGGGACATTAGGTTTATTCCATTCTTTAAAGAGGCTGTCAATTGCTTGATTTTCTTTAATCTGTCCAAATGAAAGAAGAGAATAAGTACAGAGTACTAATAATAGAAAATATTTTTTCATGGTTCTATGTTTTTAATTGGTGCTAACGTCTTACTAAACACAATTATTGCGTTTAGCGGGTTTACTCTTTAATATATTATTATGTTTTAAACGCATTATTATGTTAAAAGCTGAATTATTAAAATCTGCAAAACAAAAACTTGTTATTCAAAATTATAGTCAACGAACTATTGCTTCGTATGTGTCTGCTATAAATTCTTTTGCAAGTTGGCTCATTGAAGAAAAAGTTACAAAAGTATCTGATGAAATAGTTGAGAAATATTTATACCATTTAAAAAGGACAAAAAAGCGGTCCATTTCCTCCATGAAGCAAACCGTTGCTGCTTTAAAATTTATTTTCTCCAATGTTTTAAATAGAGCCATTCCATCTGTATTAGATATTCGGTTCCGCAGAGAAGAAAAAATACCGGTCGTCCTTTCTGAATTGGAAGTCACCCATATTTTGAATTCTGTAAAAAATTTAAAGCATAAAGCAATCTTAATGACCATTTATTCATCAGGGCTTCGATTAAATGAACTACTCTCGCTTCAAGTGAAGGATATTGATTTTGACCGAAATCTTATCATAGTAAAAATGGGAAAAGGAAAAAAAGATCGCCAATCTGTTTTGTCAAAATCTTTGAAAGGAACTTTACGCCATTATTTAGAAAAATACACTCCGTCAAAATACGTATTTGAAGGGCGAAAAGGAGGGAAGTATAGTGCCAGTTCTGTCCAGGCCATTATGAAAAAAGCCGTTAAAAATACGAGGTTAAAAAAACATGCAACGGTTCATACACTTCGCCATAGTTTTGCAACCCATTTATTAGAGAATGGGACAGATATAAGGTTTATCCAAGAATTGTTAGGGCATAAAAGATTGGAAACGACACAAATTTATACCCATATATCAAAAGTTACATTTGATAGAATAAAAAGCCCTTTAGACAGATTAAAAATTAACCCTTAAAGTGCTGTAAAATGGACTTGTGCAAATAGTGATTATAAGTTGATGAAACGCAGGGATTTTCTAAAGACGGGTACAATTGGGATTACAGCACCATCTGTCATTTTTGGAGATTTAAAAATTAATACAAACAAAAATGATCCAATCATTCTTTCCACATGGGAACACGGCTTGCCAGCGAATGATGCTGCATGGAAAACTTTACAAAATGGCGGGAATGCAATGGCTGCGGCAGAAGCGGGTGCCCGTGTTCCCGAAGCTGATCCAAAAAGTACATCCGTCGGTTTTGGGGGTCTTCCGGATGAAAAGGGAAATGTAACATTAGACGCCTGTGTCATGGATTCAACCGGGAATGCAGGATCGGTTGCATTTCTCCAAAATATTAAGCATCCTGTTTCTGTGGCACGGAAAGTGATGGAAGATACGAAGCACGTCATGCTGGTGGGAGAAGGCGCCCGGCAATTTGCTGTGGCACAAGGATTCGAAGAAATGAATCTCCTTACGGAAGAATCTAGAGCAGCGTGGGAGAAATGGACAAAGAAACGGCGGGAAATGACACCCCATGAAACCCACGATACCATTTCAGTTTTGGTTCAGGATAAAAATGGTGATTTAGCTGGCGCATGCACCACCAGCGGCTGGGCCTACAAATTATATGGCAGAGTGGGGGACAGCCCAATCATCGGTGCCGGACTTTTTGTGGATAATGAAATTGGGTGCGCTGCCGCAACTGGACTCGGTGAAGAAGTAATTAAAACCACAGGAAGTTTTCTCGTAGTTGAACTCATGCGTCAAGGTTATGACCCTACAACCGCCTGTGAAGAAGCGTTAAATCGAGTGATAAAAAGACATAACGGTAACCCTGATTTTCAAATTGCTTACATCGCCATTCGGAAAGATGGTAAAATCGGCTCGGCCTGTATCAAATGGTCATTTGAATATGCGCTGGCTCGGGGTGGAGCGAATAAACTCCATAAGATTAAGGGGATGATCTAACCTGTGTTTGAATCCTTCACCAATTATTTCATTCCCAACACAAAAGAATCCGCCCAAATTTATAGATCAAAGATTGGTATCTTTCAGGGGTGGGTTTCTATCCTTGTAAATAGCGTTTTATTTGGTCTGAAATTGACAATTGGGATTATGGTAGGAGCCGTCAGTGTCATTGCCGATGCGGTGCATACCCTGTCTGATGTCATTTCTTCTGGTGCTATAATCTGGGGATTTAAGCAGGCAGAGAAGCCAGCGGATGTGGAGCACCCTTATGGCCATGGTCGGGCGGAATATATCGCTACATTGATTATTGCTGTTTTGCTGTGTGTGGCTGGAATTGAATTCATTGAAGCATCGATTGAAAGAATCCGTAACCCACAATTGGTTTCACCCGCATGGTGGATGATTGTTCTCCTATTGGTCACCATTACCCTAAAAGAAATCACCGCCCGATATGCAGAATTCTTATCTGCAAAAATCGCATCCGGAACGCTTCATGCAGATGCCTGGCACCACCGCACAGATGCCATTTCCAGTCTTTTGGTTGTGTGTGCATTAATTGCAGGAAAATATGGCTATTCTGCTGTGGATGGTTGGGCTGGGTTGGGAGTAGCCCTTTTCTTAATTTACACAGGAATTGAAATCGCCAAAGATGCAGTGGATGATCTCATTGGGAAGCCGCCCACATCGGAGGAAGTGGAAACCATTCGGCAGATCGTCATGAATGTGGATGGTGTTTTGGGTGCCCATGATATAACCATACACAGTTATGGGCATGATAAGTTTGCCAGTGTCCACGTGGAGATTGATGCATCTGAAACAACAGCAGCAGCACATGACATTTCTGAAGAAGTTGAGGGCCAACTTGAAAAAGCATTAGGAGTAGAACCCACAGTTCATATGGATCCGGTTCAACCCGGAAATCCATTGGTTCAAGATATTCAGTCGTTTCTGAATCAGAACTGGGAAGAGGATGAACGAATCACCGATATCCATGATATTCGTGTGGTTGAAACAGAAAACCATCAGGTGATTTTATTTGGGATCAATGTGAAAGTGGGGTTGAGTCAAAATAAGATTGTGGCTTGCTGCCAATCTATGGAAAATGATTTAAAAGATAAATTTCATGGATTTGAGATAAATATTAAGGTCTCACCCCTGCACCGGTTTTAACAATAAAATCAATAATTTAAAATAATATCCGAGATCAGGAACTGGTCATATATCAACGGTCAGATCAACATTTACATCTGCTATTGTGAATTGAGCCTCTCTTAACTCAATATTCCCCATGATGTGCCAAACGATATAAAGCATATCCAAAACAGAAACAACACCATCCTGATTGATATCACCTGGAAGAGCATTATAGGCATCCACAACTTTGCTCACCTAAGCCAAGGTTTGCTGAATCGATGGCAGCAACAATGGAATCCATGGGCAGGAAGGATCCCTATCAGGAGTACGAGTAGTGAAAGGAATTTTTTCATTGTAAAAGTTATTCCAAAATAATGGAAGGAAACACTCGTTCATTACCATCAATGTGGATGCAAGCCTCACCTTTATGATTTATCTTTTTGAAAATTCCGGATTGGTTTTTTCCTTTGAAATTGAATGAAACAGGTTTCTCCAAATGTCCGCAAAATGATGTCCAATCACGAATAATTTCTTCAGGCGATTCCTGTAATATTTCCCAATAGTCTTCAAAAAAAGTTATAAAAATTGCAACCACCAATTCTCGTTGGTGGGAATGTCCGGTCTCGATTGATAGAGAGGTGGCCGTGGATTTTATTTCGTCCGGGAGATCATTTCCTGTTTCATTCACATTCAGTCCCGCCCCAACAACCATGGATTGAATCGACTCTCCTGATAGCCTGCTTTCACATAAAATTCCTCCGGCTTTTTTCCCGTTCAATAAAATATCATTCGGCCATTTCAATGTGGGTGAGCTACCCCAATTTTTTAATGTTTTTGCAGCGGCTGCACCTGCTGCCAATGGGATGAGTCCCGCTTTTTCTACAGGGATGGATTCCAAAAGAATAAGAGACATTGCCAATCCTTTGCTGGGACTCATAAACCATGATTTTCCACCACGGCCCTTTCCTTCAAATTGGTGATCTGTGATCACCAAGGTTCCATGGGTTGCCGTATTCTCATCGATCAATTCCCACGCTTCTTCATTGGTGGATCCCAAACGATTATAATATTCCACCTGTTTCCCGAATGTGTGCGTGCGGAGATTGGTTTGGATGAGATTTGTGAAGATCATCGTTAAAGAAAAAGGGTGGTGAGTTCAATATAAGCTAATCCCATGGCTAAGGTCGCACCGGCCATAACTTGCGCAGGTGTATGCGCTTTCAGGATCACCCTGGAAACGCAAAGCAAAACAAGCGCAAATCCCATGATAACTGGATAATGAATGCCATGAAGCCAGAGAGCGATTAGAGGGCCACCCAGCCCAATGGCATGAATCGATATTTTCCATTCCCGTGTAATGAACCAAACAATCGCCGTATTAAATGCGTAACAGAACATGAGTCCCTGGACCAGAGGCGATGCATTAAAATATTTTAAAATCAGAAATCCCAATCCACAGTAAATCGTTCCAAACACCAATGGTTGGACACGCTGTTCCCGAATGGAGACATCCATATCGCTCACTATACCCTGTTTCGTCAAATAAATGACCGTAGCAATGGATAGCAGAGTCGAAAAGAAAAATGCGATGAAAAAAGTAAGATGCGTATTTTCAGGGATGGGGTCACCGGTATAAATAAGGGTTCCAAATGTGAGGGGTGCAACCATCATAGGATGGAGAACCAATGATATAATTGTAGCCGCTCGGGTCACAGGAGATTAATGGGACTGGTGTTCTCCAAAAACATCCCGAAATGTATCTGCTATCTCACCCAGCGTACAGTCATTTTTTACACAATCAATGATAAATGGCATCACATTATGATTGGATTCGGCGGCAGCCGTTTGGAGTCGGTCCAATTGCTGAGCCACCTGATCGTTATTTCTGGAAGATTTCAGATTTTTCACAGAATCAATTTGCCCATGGACTTTTTTGGGGTTGATCTCCAATAATTCAGGATCAACTTCCTCCTGATCTTCATATTGATTCACACCCACAATGATCTGCTTCTTTGAGTCGATCTCTTTTTGATAATCATAGGCACTGCGGGCAATCTCATTTTGGATCCACCCCTTTTCGATGGCGGAAACCGCCCCGCCCAGATTATCGATTTCTTTGATGATCTTCATGGCACCTTGGACCAGGGTATCCGTCATTGCCTCCATAACATAACTTCCGCCAAAGGGGTCTGGATGTTCAGAAATACCACTTTCGTGGGCGATGATCTGTTGGGTTCTCAGCGCCAATTTTACAGCTTCATCCGTTGGCAATGCCAATGCTTCATCACGGCTGTTGGTGTGGAGAGATTGTGTTCCACCCAAAACGGCTGACAGGGCCTGAATGGTTGTCCGCACTACATTATTATCAATTTGTGTTGCTGTGAGAGTTGATCCGCCCGTTTGAACATGGAATCGGCATAAAAGTGCTTTATCATGGGTCACACCAAAGCGGTCTTTCATAAGGATTGCCCATATTTTTCGTGCAGCACGGAATTTTGCAACTTCTTCCAAGAAACCATTATGCGAATTAAAAAAGAATGAAAGTCGGGCGCCAAATTGGTTGGGGTCAAGACCTTTATCGATGGCGGCCTGGACATAAGCGATCCCGTTGGCAAAGGTAAAAGCCAGTTCCTGCTCCGCTGTGCTGCCCGCTTCACGGATGTGATACCCCGAAATTGAAATTGTATTCCACTGTGGCACATGACTGGAGCAAAATTCAAATACGTCTGTGACCAATCGCATGGATTTTAAAGGGGGATAGATGTAGGTTCCGCGAGCCACGTATTCTTTCAAAATGTCATTCTGGACCGTGCCACGAAGTTTGTCAGCGCCAACCCCTTGTTTTTCTGCTGTAGCGATGTAAAGCGCTAATAAAATCGGTGCTGTGGCATTGATAGTCATGGATGTTGAA